>Ga0189291_100095_pt1 | contig 103165 bp, 82 predicted proteins | sample UW1redminimetaG_FD_130331 | JGI IMG/M metagenome (GOLD analysis project Ga0189291, IMG submission 130331) | Marine microbial communities from the Costa Rica Dome - UW179B-red mini metaG | ecosystem: Environmental > Aquatic > Marine > Oceanic > Photic zone | place: Costa Rica: the Eastern Pacific...
CTCGCAGCTTCGACGCCATCAGCACCGCGCTCGGCGAAATAGTAAGCCTCTTCTCGGTCACCGAATGTCGAAACTTCTTCAAGGCAGCGGGCTATGAGGCACAATAGATGCGACACGCTCTAAAGCGCAAGGGCATCACCTACTCGCAGCTTGTCGAAAGACTGACAGAGATTGGAGTTGATGAGAAAGAGGTGAACGTCCGCAACAAGCTGTCGCGGGGGAAGTTCACGGCGGCTTTTATGTTGCAGTGTTTCGTGGCTATTGGGGCGGCTGAGGTTCAGGTTTGACCGTCTTCTCCCGTTTTTCGGTCAGCAACGAATAAGCCAAGTCTATTGCGCCTTGGCCAAAATGACGAATTGCGTCGGGGTTTTTAGCCCGAACAAAAGGTTCAATCGCCGCCAAATATCGAGACGAAACTTCAAAAAAGGTGTCATCATCGGTCATAACTTTAGGGGACGGTATGCCTGAAATCGGCGTTAGGCTTCTTTCATGCATATAAAACAGCAAAGCATAGAACCCGGTTACAGCCTCCTGACTAACGGCAGAATACCCATCCGCTACATCATCCTGTCCTGCAAGATCGAATGCAAAAATATGTTTTAATCTTTGGATTTCGTCCTGCAAAAACTTCCAGTCTATCGATGGCGGGTCTTTTTGCCTACGCGTTTCAAATTTTCTCAAAACCACGTCAAGCCATAACCCCGCAACGATACCTGCAAGACCAACGACAGGGATATAAACAATCGGCGAAGACAAGAAAGATAAGGTGGCACTCATGATGAGATCCCACCTCTGGCCGGCCTCGTCGTACCAGCCTTTATCTTTGGCCACTTCGATAAACCATTCGCTCGCAACCGCGACAGCAATGGTTCCAACAACAGCAAAAAGTAGATAGCTGAGGATTTTCCGAATCTTGGCCCGCATGCGTCAAACAATGCCTGCAAACAGTTACGTTGTGGAGTCTTCATTGCACCACCCCGCGCGGGCTTTGTGCTTTTGATACATAAGACCGTGATTTTTTGTCCTCTCCCACAAGGGGAGAGGCGGAAGCCGCAAGCCAAGAAAAAACCCGCCGGATCGCTCCGGCGGGTTTCGTTTTTCGTAAAGTCGGATCCGAAAAGGATCAGTCTTCGCTGTTCTGCTTCTTCAGCGCGGCGCCGAGGATGTCGCCGAGCGAAGCGCCCGAGTCGGACGAACCGAACTGTGCAACAGCCTGCTTTTCTTCAGCGATTTCCAGCGCCTTGATCGAAAGGCCGACCTTGCGGTCCTTCTTGGAGAAGCTGGTGACGCGGGCGTCAAGGGTCTGGCCGACCGAGAAACGCTCAGGGCGCTGCTCGTCACGGTCACGCGACAGGTCCGAACGGCGGATGAACGAAGACAGGTCTTCGTGATCGACCAGAACCACCTCAAGACCGCCATCGGTGACTGCGGTCACCTTGGCCGAAACAACGGCGTTCTTGCGCAGTTCGCCCGAAGCGGCGGCTTCGCCGATCGAGTCCTTGCCAAGCTGCTTGATGCCCAGCGAGATGCGCTCCTTGTCGACGTCGACGTCGAGCACGACTGCCTTGACCATGTCGCCCTTGTTGTACTCCTCGATGACCTGTTCGCCTGGACGGTTCCAGTCGAGGTCGGAGAGGTGAACCATGCCGTCGACATCGCCTTCCAGGCCGATGAACAGACCGAATTCGGTCTTGTTCTTGACTTCGCCTTCCACTTCCATCCCGGCAGGATGGTTCTGGGCGAAGACTTCCCACGGATTCTCGAGCGTCTGCTTGAGGCCGAGCGAAATGCGGCGCTTGTTGGGGTCGACCTCGAGCACGACCACATCGACTTCCTGGGAGGTCGACAGGATCTTGCCAGGATGCACGTTCTTCTTGGTCCAGGACATTTCCGAGACGTGGATCAGGCCTTCGATGCCCGGCTCCAGTTCGACGAATGCGCCGTAGTCGGTGATGTTGGTGACGGTACCGGTGATCCGCTTGCCGGCCGGGTACTTGACGCCGATGCCATCCCACGGATCGCTTTCCAGCTGCTTCATGCCCAGCGAGATGCGGTGTGTTTCCTGGTTGATGCGGATGATCTGGACCTTCACGGTCTGGCCGATCGACAGGATTTCCGATGGGTGGTTGACGCGGCGCCATGCCATGTCGGTGACGTGCAGCAGGCCGTCGATGCCGCCAAGATCAACGAACGCACCGTAATCGGTGATGTTCTTGACCATGCCTTCAACGGTCTGGCCTTCTTCGAGGTTCTGCACGATTTCCGAACGCTGTTCGGCACGGCTTTCCTCGAGCACGGTGCGGCGCGAGACCACGATGTTGCCGCGGCGCTTGTCCATTTTCAGGATTTCGAACGGCTGCGGGATGTGCATCAGCGGCGAGACGTCGCGGATCGGACGGATGTCCACCTGGCTGCGTGGCAGGAACGCCACTGCGCCATCCAGATCGACGGTGAAGCCGCCCTTGACCTGGTTGAAGATGACACCTTCAACACGCTCCTGCGCATTGAACTTCTCTTCCAGACGAACCCAGCTTTCCTCGCGGCGAGCCTTCTCGCGCGACAGCATGGCTTCGCCAAGTGCGTTTTCGATACGCTCGACATAGACTTCGACTTCATCGCCGACCTTGAGCGTGCCGTCCTTGGCCTTGGCTCCGAATTCCTTCAGCGGCACGCGGCCCTCGACCTTGAGACCGACGTCGATAATGGCGACGTCCTTCTCGATGGCCATCACGATGCCCTTGGCAACATAGCCTTCGGCGAGATCCTGCGTGGCAATGGATTCGGCAAACAGGGATGCGAAATCCTCTGTCATGGTTTCAGTGTTAGACATGAATTCTCCTGGCGACCGCTTGATCATCAGCGGTCTGGTGCGCCTGGTTGGTGTTGGTCGGACCGGCGATGCCTGTCTGTCCTGAACCTCTCAGAGGCAGGACAAGTACGGCGCGGGACAGGCTCGCTGGCTTAGTTCAACGTTCGAGCGCGGCATCCACAAGACGCCGGGCAGCCTCGAACGCGGCTTCTATACCCATTTCGGTTGTATCTAGCAAGTGCGCATCATCCGCCGGGCGCAGCGGCGAGTCGGCGCGCTCGGCGTCGCGGGCGTCGCGCTTTTCGATATCGGCCAGGATTCCGGCCAGGTCGGCAGATCCTCCGTTGCCGACAATCTCGTCGTAACGCCGTTGCGCCCGCACCGCCGGGCTTGCGGTGACATAGAACTTGATCAGCGCGTCCGGACAAACCACCGTGCCGATGTCGCGGCCGTCAAGCACGGCCCCCGGCAAGCTCCGGGCGAAATCGCGTTGCGCCTCGACCAGCGCCTTGCGCACCTTGGGCATCACCGCGACCTTGGAGGCCGCTTCGCCGATATCGTGCGCCGACAGCACCGCGCGGTCCAGATCCGTCAGCTCCAGCGTGCGGGCGATCCTTGCGGCCATCTCCTCGTCATCAAGCGGCAGGCCGCGATCGATCAGCGCCTTGGCCGTGGCGCGGTAGGTCAGGCCCGTATCAAGATGCCTCAGTCCGTAGTGGGCGGCGAGCCTGCGCGACAGCGTGCCTTTTCCGGCCGCTGCCGGTCCATCGACCGCGATCACGATGTGTGAATTTTCAGGCTTCATGTCCGGGTGTCTCATTCTTCCGCCAGGCCGCCATAGAGCTCGACCAGGTCAGCCATGGCGCTGTCTCCGTCCTGTCTCAGGCCGGCACGAACGCCACGCCGGTCCGCTTCCGGCCGGTTCTGGCTGACCTTCCACTTGCCGGTCAGTTGTTCGACGGTGATTTCGATGCCGACAATGCCGCGCAACTGCGCTGCCACGAACGCCTCCGGCGCATCATCGACCTTCCAGGGCGCTGCCCTGGTTGCCTCGTGCCGGTCGGTGAGCTCGCTCACCTGCCCGCCGAGCCATTCGGCGTCCTCGTGCACGCTGGCTGGCCCACGCGCCTGCACCATCGCGTAGTTCCAGGTGGGGACGACCTTGCCGTGTTCGGTCTTGGATACGTACCAGGACGGGGTCACATAGGTGTCGGCCCCCTGAAACACCACCAGCACACTGGCGCCGTCCTTTATATGGCGCCATTGCTCATTGGCCCTGGACAGGTGGGCGCGAAGCGTGGTGACGCCGTTCTTGACCGAGACAAGGAAGGGCGCCGGATTGGCCAGCACGTCGCCGCCCGATGCCGAGATCAAAAGTCCCAGCGGATGCGCGGCAATCAGCGCCCGCAAGACCGTCTCGTCGTCTTCAACAAACTGCGGCGGCGAATACATCTGCCTGCTCCTGCCCGGTTACTTGCGCTCGATCCCGATGGTGACGTCACCCAGATGCCGATAGGGCTCGCGGTCGAACAGGGTGCCGTCCGCAAGCCAGGCCAGCAACATGTCGAAGGCATCGACACCCCAGAACACTTCATGCCCTGAATCGGCAGCGCAGACAAAGCTGGGAACACCGAAAACGCCAAGCTCGATCGCCCGGTCGGTGTTGTCCCTCAGCGCCGCCTTGGCATCGTCGTCCGCAGCCCGCGAAACCGGAACCCCGATCGCATCGGCAAAGGCTGCAAGCTCCGCGTCGGTGTCAGGTGCGCGGCCATCCGAAAAAACAAAATCAAAGGCCCGGCGCACGGTGGCCAGATCCGCACCGGTTCCCGCCAGCAGCCGCAACGCTTTCAAGGGATTGAACGGATGGCGCGGCGGAAACCTCAGTTCAACGCCATGCTGCCGTCCCAGAAACACCGATTGCCGGTAGGTATGGAGCCGTTTGGCGGAAATTTCCGCCGGGCCGCGCTGTCCCCAATGGTTGAGGATGGCCCCGAGCAGGACCGGAACCGGCCGCACCGTCACATCGTCAGGCAATTCCTCCAGCCGGGCAAGCGCCACATGAGCGAACGGCGAGATCAGATCGTAGTGAAACTCGATTGTCCGCTGCGTCATGCGTCGGTGATCTCCGCGCCCATGCCGGTCATCATCTCCATGAATTCCGGAAAGCTGGTGGCGATGATCGAGCTGTCATCGACCTGCACCGGGTTTTCGCTGGCAAGTCCCATGACCAGGAAGCTCATGGCGATGCGGTGATCGAGCCAGGTGACGACGACAGCATCCTTCGAGGTGGTGCCCAGCCCCTTGCCGTCGGGCCGGCCGCGCACCGACAGCCAGTCCTCGCCCTCGGTGCAGTCGACGCCGTTGATTTCCAGCCCGCGCGCCACGGCGGCCAGCCGGTCGCTTTCCTTGACCCTGAGTTCCTCGAGGCCCGGCATCATGGTCTCGCCCCTGGCAAAACTCGCGGCAATAGCCAGCACCGGGTATTCATCGATCATCGACGGCGCCCGTTCGGCCGGCACCGTGACGCCCGTGAGCTCCGACGCCCGCACCCTGAGATCGGCGACATCCTCGCCGCCGGCCTGGCGTGGATCGAGGATCTCGATATCGGCCCCCATTTCCTGCAGGGTTTGGATCAGGCCGGTGCGGGTCGGGTTCATCAACACGTTGCGAATGAGCACATCGGATCCGGGCACGATCAGCGCTGCGACCAGCGGGAACGCCGTCGAGGACGGATCGCCCGGCACGTCGATGGTCTGGCCAAGCAGTTGGCCACGGCCTTCAAGCCGGATTGTCCGGACGCCGTCGGCATCGGTTTCAACGTCCAGCGCCGCGCCAAAGCCCTTCAGCATTTTCTCCGTGTGGTCGCGGGTCATCACCGGTTCGATCACCGTGGTGATGCCCGGAATGTTGAGACCCGCCAACAGCACCGCCGATTTGACCTGGGCCGAAGCCATCGGCACCCGGTAGCTGATCGGGGCCGGCGCCCGCGGGCCGCGCAATGTCACCGGCAGCCGGTCGCCGGCTTCCGATTTGACCTGAACCCCCATCAGCCTGAGCGGATCGAGCACCCGCGCCATCGGCCGGCGCGACAAGGAGGCGTCGCCGATGAATGTGGTTTCGAAATCATAAGGGCCCATCAGCCCCATGGTCAGGCGGCAGCCGGTGCCCGCATTGCCGAAATCAAGCGCGGCTTCCGGCTCGAGCAGGCATCCGTTGCCGACGCCGTTGATGATCCATGTGTCGCCATCCTTGCGGATTGCCGCGCCCATGGCCTGCATCGCCTTGCCGGTATTGATCACGTCCTCGCCTTCCAGCAGACCGGTGATCCGGGTCTCGCCCTTCGCAAGGCCGCCGAACATGAACGACCTGTGGGAAATCGATTTGTCGCCGGGAATGCGGATATCGCCCTTCAGCGCGGGGCTTTTCGAGGCTTTGGCGGGGCGAAGAATGGCAGCGGCGTGGCCCATGGTTGCTTTCCGGCTAATTTGGTCGGGTTGAGCCGGCAGCCCGGCTCATGCGCAGGGCTAACTATCACAGCCTGACGGGGTGCGTCATCTGACTTGGTTCGATTTTTCGCGAGAATGGCTTTGACAGCCGCGTTCAACATCATTAAGGGGTCCGGACCCGCCGAAACGGGGGAGCAGGCACAACAGCCTTCGCTTTCCTGCCAGTATTAAAGAGGCTTCGACAGTGGCAAAACCGGAACTTGGTACAAAACGCGTTTGCCCCGAAACCGGGCGCAAATTCTATGATCTGAATAAAGATCCAATTGTTTCCCCCTATACGGGGAAAAAATACCCGATTTCGTTTTTTGAGGAAACGGCACAAGTAGTTGTCGCCGAGAAACCAAAACCGAAAGAGGAAGAGGAAGAAGTAGCGGAAGCCGACAACGAATCGGCTGACGTTGAAATCGTATCGCTCGAAGAGGCTGACGACGACACCGCAAGCACCGGCAAGTCGGAAGATCTCCCCGATATCGATGATGACGATGATGATGTCGATATCGACGATGATGACGATGACGACACCTTCCTCGCCGATGACGACGATGATGACGACGACGATGTCAGCGACATCATTGGCGTGAGCGACGAAGACGACGATCAATAAGGCGAGTTCATCCGTGCGCTGAAAACCGCCAGGTTTTCAAAACTGCAAAAGGATTGAATTTTCATCTTGATCTTGTGCGGCTGCAGACGTATGAAGCCGCACCTGCCGATCACTCTCGGGTGGTTGGTTACTCGCAGGGGTTATGTTCCGACATCAATCCCTTGCGTCCCGGGGCCATAGCTCAGCTGGGAGAGCGCCTGCATGGCATGCAGGAGGTCAGCGGTTCGATCCCGCTTGGCTCCACCATTTTTCAAGTCTTTGCATCAGTTTGACACCGCGGCATTGCTCTTGCGGTTCGGTCGATATTGCGCCGTTTATGCCAATCGGCACAACCAAGGCCTGCAAATCCTTGAGCGCATCGCGCAAGAATTTGATAACCACGCAACGGGAAATCCGGGTTTGTAGAGCGTTATCAGCGATGGAAATGGCGTTTTTTACCGGAATTGAAGTGTTTTCGCCCAATTGTCAGTTTGGACAGAGGCGGGGATACAATCATGGATGCAGTGAGCGACAACCGGCATGTGCCGCTTTGCATTGATCTGGATGGCACGCTGATCGCCACCGACACGCTCTGGGAAGGGCTGGTCTCGGTGCTGATCCGCAGGCCCTGGCTGATATTCGCCGTCATCGCATGGGTCATCTCGGGCAAGGCCGTGCTGAAGCGCGAAATCGCCGCCCGTCATCAAGGCCAGGGCGAAGACTGGCCCTACCGCGCCGAAGTGATCGAGCGAATCAAGCTCGCCCGCCAATCCGGACAGCCGGTCTGGCTGGTCACCGGAGCCGCCGAATCCACCGCCAAGACCGTGTCGGCTCACCTCGGCCTGTTTGATCGCGTCCTGCATTCGTCCGATACCGAAAACCTCACATCCCGCCGCAAATGCGAGCGGCTCGTCTCGCTGTGCGGCGATGGCGGCTTTGATTACGCCGGCAACAGCCGCGATGACCTGGCCGTCTTTGATGCCGCGCGCCGCGCCATCATCGTTGCCCCGGACACAGCGGCCAGGCGTTGGGGTGCCCGCCATGGCGCCGAGATGCTCGCGCTGCCCGGGGTCTCTCCGGTGGCGATTTTCAAGTCCATCCGTGTGCACCAGTGGCTCAAGAACATCCTGATCGCGGTGCCGCTGGTCCTCAACCATGAATTGGCCAATACCGGGCTTGTCCTGGCAGCTGTTGCGGCGTTCTTCTCGTTCAGTTTTCTCGCCTCGGCGGTTTACATCGTCAATGACATTGCGGATCTCGCCAACGACCGCCAGCATCCACGCAAGCGGTTGCGGCCGTTGGCCAGCGGAGCGGTGTCGATCCCGGTTGTCAGCGTCACCGCTGCGGCCCTGGTGCTGGCTTCGATCGGGCTGGCGAGCCTGCTGTCGCCGCTGTTCTGGGGTGTGCTGCTGCTCTATGCGGTGGTGACCACGGTCTATACCTTCGTCCTCAAGCGCAAGCTTCTGGTCGATGTCTTCACCCTCGCCGGCCTCTACACCGTGCGCATTATCGCCGGTGCCGCGGCAACGGGTGTCGACCTCTCGTTCTGGCTGCTGGCATTCTCGATCTTCTTCTTTTTGAGCCTGGCCCTGGTCAAGCGCTACGTCGAACTCGATGACCTTCCAGACGCTTCCGAGATCCAGCTCAAGGGCCGCAGTTATGTTGGCAGCGACAGGGACATGATCGGCCAGGCGGGAATTGCCTCGGCATTTTCCGCAGCCATGGTTCTGGCGCTGTATGTCAACAGCAAGGAAGTGGCCTCGATGTATCCGCAGCCGGCGCTGCTCTGGCCGCTGTGCCCGCTGATTCTCTACATGTTGCTCAGGATCTGGGTTCTGGCGCGCCGCTCCCAGATGCATGAGGATCCGGTGGTGTTCATCATGCGCGACTGGCGCAGCCAGCTTACCGCTGTCGCCGGCGCATGCCTGGTGATGCTGGCGGCCGTGCCGTTATGATGCACGAAAGCCGGGAGTGCGACAGCTGGGGCAGGGTGCTGCGCCGGGCGCGCCCGGTGGCCGATGCAACGGACTTCCGGACAGGCGCGTCCGGCGGGTTCCTGGCCTTCGGCAATGGCCGGTCCTACGGCGACACTTGCCACAATGATCAGGGCCGTCTCATTCCGATGCGGCCGGGCGCCGCGATCAGCGCGTTCGACCCCGACACCGGTATCCTGACAGCCGATGCAGGTGTCCTGCTGTCGGACATCCTGGCGCTGGTGATGCCGCACGGCTTCTTTCTCGAGGTGACCCCGGGCACGGCGCAGGTGACGCTCGGCGGTGCCATTGCCAACGACGTTCACGGCAAGAACCACCACCGCCGTGGCACCTTTGGAAATTCGGTTGCCGCATTCACCCTGCTCGGCAGCGACGGAGTGCGGAAAGTCTGCTCGCCGGAAACCAATGCCGCCTTGTTCAATGCTTCCATCGGGGGCATGGGGATGACCGGCATCATCGAGAGGGCAACCATCCGGCTGATGCCGGTACCGTCGGCCAATGTGCGCCAGACCGCATTCCGGTTCTCCTCCATCGATGGCTATTTCGACGCCATCGACGGCATCGACGCGTCCCACGAATATTCCGTCGCCTGGATCGACCAGCTGGCGCGTGGGCGCAATCTCGGCCGCGGCGTGCTGATGGCCGGCGACCACGCCGACAATGGCGGTCCGGCAAAACCGCCGTCAGCGCCAAAGCTCTCTGTTCCGTTCTCGCCGCCGGTCAATTTGCTCAACCGGCTGACGCTCAAGGCCTTCAACGGGCTCTATTACGGCCGGGCGCCAAAGAAGCCGGAGACCGGCATTGTGCCCTGGTCGTCCTATTTTCACCCGCTTGATGCGATCACCGGCTGGAACCGGCTCTACGGCCCGCGCGGGCTGTTCCAGCACCAGAGCGTCTACCCTTTGAAAAATGCCCGCGAGACCACCATTGCCCTCATCGAGTGCGCCCAGAAACATGGTGCGGCGTCGTTCCTGACGGTGTTGAAGCGGTTCGGCGATATCCGCTCTGCCGGCCTGATGTCGTTTCCGCGGCCGGGGTTCACCCTGACGCTGGATTTCGCCAATTCCGGTGAACCGACATTACGGATGCTCGCCACACTCGATGATATCGTGATGAAAGCCGGCGGCGCGCTCAATCCCTACAAGGACCAGCGCATGTCGGCAGATATGTTCGAAGCTTCATTCCCGCAGTGGCGGCAGATGGAAGCCATGCGCGATCCCGCCGTGATGTCGGACTTCTGGCGCCGCACCGCCATGGCATTGGACAATCATCAGCAGTCCGGCAAACTTGCGGCCGGCGTCTGACTGACAGCTTCCGGCTTGCCACGATGGGTGCTGCTCAGTATTTGAATGGCTCGAAATGACCGGGCCGCAACGGACCCGCAGCCAACCGTGAAGGACCTTCTATCATGGCCCGCATCTGCATTCTCGGCGCCGGCGCCTGGGGAACCGCACTTGCCGCAGCTTTTGTGCGGCAAGGCCACGATGTGCGCATGTGGGGCCGTAACCCTGGCTCCTGCGACGAGATTACCAGCCGGCACACCAACCAGGCCTATCTTGGCGATGCGCGGCTGCCCGATGAGCTCGCTGCGACACCCGATATGGCCGGCGCGCTCGAGAGTGCCGAAATCGTGCTGTTCGTTGCTCCCGCTCAATCGACCGGCGAAGTCGCCAGGCAGGCGGCAGCTTATCTTCCTGCCGCAGCGGTTCTGATCGCTTGCGCCAAGGGCATCGACAGTTCGACCGGCCAGACCCAGAGCCAGGTGATCTCCGAGCAACTGCCCGGGCATTCCGTCGGCGTTCTCTCAGGGCCGAGTTTCGCAGCCGATGTCGTTCGCGGCCTGCCCACCGCGCTGACGCTGGCCATGCCGGAAAAGGACCAGGCGCAATCCCTGGCCCAGACCTTGTCCGGCGACGCCATCCGGCTCTATGCATCAGACGATATCATCGGGGTTCAGATTGGCGGCTCGCTGAAGAACGTGATGGCGATCGCTGTCGGGATCTGCCGCGGCGGAGGCATGGGAGCAAGCGCCGAAGCTGCCCTGATCACCAGGGGCTATGCCGAGCTGGTGCGGCTGGGCGTGGCGATGGGCGCCCGTGCCGAAACCCTGATGGGGCTGTCGGGCCTCGGCGATCTGGTGCTGACCTGTTCGTCGGAACTGTCGCGCAATTTCTCCTATGGCATTGCGGTCGGCCAGGGCCGCGATGTGACCGGTCTCAAGCTGGCCGAAGGGGTCTACACGGTTTCGATTGCCAACGAGATCGCGGCGAAGCACGAAATCTCCTGCCCGGTCATGCAGACGGCCGGCCTGGTTCTATCGGGCGAAATGTCGGCTGCTGAAGCCCGAAACGCCCTGATGTCGCGCCCGATCAAGCCGGAAATCGGCGAGCTGCGCGGCTGATGGCTGGTTTGGCCGCTCTCGCGTAGCTGGTTTCAGGGTTCAGCGCATGCGATCAAGCACATGAGAGGATTTTTCATTTTTTCCCGCTCTAATGAAACAATCCGGTAAAACGACCCAATAGCGGCCAGACGGTCGTACGATTCGGAGCAATTCATGGTCTCAAGCCATATCATCACGCCTGTTATCCTGTGCGGCGGCGCCGGGTCCCGGCTCTGGCCGATGTCCCGGGATTCAAAGCCGAAGCAGTTCCACCGCCTGGTCAACGACAAGACCCTGCTGACCAACACGCTCGAGCGTGTCGATTTCAGGGGCGAGGGCCTGCGCTATCTGCCCACCCGGATCGTCGGCGGCATCGCGTTTGAATCGCTGCTGACGGAGCAGGGTGAAACCGGCAGCGTCGAGGTTGAGCGCTATGTTCTGGAACCGTTGATCCGCGACACCGCCGCGGCCATTGCAGCTTCGATTGCCGATCTGGCCGAGATCGATCCGGACCGGATGGTACTGGTGCTGCCTTCGGACCACCAGATTTCCGATGTTGCGGCCTTTTTCGACGTGATCAAGACCGGCGCCCAGGCACTGGCCGAGCGCGGCGGCATCATGACCATCGGCATCGCCCCGACACGGCCCGAGACCCAGTATGGCTATATCGAACGCGGCGATGGCGACGGCCCGGTCTATGACGTCTCGCGCTTTCGCGAAAAGCCCGATCTCGAGACCGCCGAGACTTTCCTTCGCTCGGGCCGGTTTTTCTGGAATGGCGGCATCTTCATGTTCCGCGCCGGCGAAATGGGCGCCGAGCTGGCCCGCCAGCAGCCCGAGGTGTGGAAGCAGGCCAGGCTGGCGGTGGAGCGTGCCGAGGTCGAAGGCAAGTGCTATCGCCTCGATCCCGAGGCCTTTGCCGCCAGTCCCAAGATCTCGATCGATTACGCGGTGATGGAAAACGCGCCGCGCATCGGCGTGGTCGCCGCCAGTTTCGACTGGAACGATCTGGGCTCGTGGAACCAGTTGCACGACGGGTCGCCGCTCGACGAGCACGGCAATGCCCGCTTCGGCGATGTGCTGACGATTGATGTCCACAACAGCTATTTGCGTTCCGAGGACCGGTTGCTGGCTGTCGCCGGCCTCGACAACATCATTGTGGTGTCGCAGCCCGACGCGCTGCTGATTGCCCATCGCGACAAGTCGCATCTGGTCAAGGACATCGCCGGCCGTGTCAGCAAGACCGGCGAATGGCCGCCGCTGGCAGTGGCGCATTCGGGCCGGCCGGTTCCCTCGCCGCGCGTCATTCGCAAATGGCTGTTCGACACGGCGCTGCCGCTCTGGGCCGATGTCGGCGTCGACCGGGTCCATGGCGGGGTTTTCGAGGCGCTCAATCATGACGGCAGCCCGGCCGATCTCGGCTTCAAGCGGCTGCGGGTGCTGGCGCGGCAGATCTATTGCTTTGCCAATGCCGAACTGCTCGGTTGGGACGGCAACGCACGTGACGTGCTCAGCCATTGTTTCAGCACCCTGACCACCACCGGTTGGCATCCAGACGGCGGCTGGATCCATTTGTGGAACCCGGACGGAACCGTCAAGGATCCGCAGCGCGACACCTATGACCAGTGTTTCGTGCTGCTGGCGCTGGCCTGGCTCTGGAAGGCGACACAATGGCCCGAGGCGCGGGAATGGGCCGATCGCACCATTGCCTACATGGACGAGCAGCTGGTCGACCGCGCCAATGGCGGGTTTTACGAATCGAGCCTGCGCCTCGATTACCGGCGGGCCAACCCGCACATGCATTATCTCGAGGCGATGCAGGCCTGGTATGAAGTCACCGGCGAGGCCGCCTTTCTCGATCGCGCCCGCACCGCCGTCGACCTGTTCACCACGGTGTTCTTCAATCCGGAAAGCTGGAGCGTGACCGAGCATTTCGAGCGCGACTGGTCGGTGCGCAAGGACAAGCCGGCCCGTGTCGAGCCCGGCCACCACTACGAATGGGTCTGGCTGTTGTTGCGCCAGGCGCGGTTTGCCGATCAGCCCGAGCTCAAGGAATACTGCCGCAAGCTCTATGCCACCAGCCACGCTTTCGGCCATGCCCGCGGCACCGATGCGGTGTGCGATTCCATGGCGCCGGACGGCTCGGACATGCTTGGCACGGCCCGGCTCTGGTGCCAGACCGAGGCGCTCAAGGCCGGACTTCTGGCCCGCGCCGAAGGCCTGCCCGGTGACGAGACCCTGTTCATCCGTATGCTCGACGTGATCTTCAACCGTTATCTGACGGCGCCGACGCCGGGCGGCTGGTATGACCAGATCGACCCCAAGGGCCGGGTGATCTCCAAGGACATGCCGACGAGCACCTTCTACCATGTGTTCTGTGCGCTGGTGGAGTATCTCAGGCACGAGGAAATGCTGCCCTGAGCCGGCTAACGGCGCGAGGAACCCCGGACCAACAGGCCCGAAACTGCAGGAGAAATGCGGATATGGCTGCCAAATTCGGCACAAGCGGGCTTCGCGGCCTCGTCGGGGATCTGACTGACGGCACCGCCGCAGCCCACGCCCGCGCCTTTGCCCGCCACCTCAAGCAGACCGGGATGGCCGCCACGGGCGCGCCACTGTTCCTGGGCCGCGACATGCGTGCCTCAAGCCCTCAAATCGCCGCCCAGTGTGCCGCGGCCCTGATCGCCGAGGGTCTTGAGCCGGTGGAGTGCGGCGTGCTGCCAACCCCGGCGCTGGCGCTTCACGCCATGAAGGCTGGCGCCGCCGCGCTGATGATCACCGGATCGCACATCCCCGACGACCGCAATGGCGTCAAATTCTATCGCCCCGATGGCGAAATCGACAAGCAGGACGAAGAGGCAATTTCGCGTCTGGCGCCGGAGTTTTCTGAAGGCCCTGAAGCCGGGGCGTCGCTGTTGCGAGACCAGTCCTCGGATGCGGCTGCCGCCTTCATCGCGCGTTATCGCGGCTTTGCGCCTGACGGGTTGCTTCGCGGCTTGCGCATCGGGCTCTATGAGCACAGTTCCGCTGCGCGCGAGGCCCTGGCCGTCATCCTGCAGGAAGCTGGCGTCGAGGTGGTCCGGCTTGGCCGCTCGCAGGTTTTCATCCCGGTCGACACCGAAGCCGTCTCGGAGGACACAAGGTCACTTGCCGCGGGCTGGGTCAGCTCGGAGCAGCTCGACGGGCTGGTCTCCGCCGATGGCGACGGTGACCGGCCTCTGGTCGTTGATGAGACCGGCGAGGTGATCCGCGGCGATGCGCTTGGCCTGATCGTTGCGCGCTATCTCGCAGCCGATGCCGTGGTCACGCCCATCACCTCCAATTCCGGCATCGAGAGCCGCTGTCAGGGGCAAGTCCAACGCACGAAAGTCGGCTCTCCCTTCGTCATCGCCGGGATGAGCCAGGCTCTGGTCAACGGCAGCCAGTGTGTCATCGGTTTTGAAGCCAATGGCGGTGTGCTGACCGGAAACCCGATCAAGGCAGGGGATGCCGAGCTCGCAGCCCTGCCGACGCGCGACAGCGTGCTGCCGATCCTCTGTGCCCTTGCCGCCGCGCGTGCCACCGGGCAATCGCTGTCGGCCCATGTCGCGGCTCTCGGCCTGCCGGTGGCCGCCAGTGACCGGATCGAGAATTTCCCCACCGCTGTCAGCCAGGCGCTGATTGCCGAACTGTCAGCCGACGAGGCGGCCCGCAACCGTTTCTTCGAGCCCCTGGGACAGGTATCAACGGTCGATCTGACCGACGGGCTCAGGGTCACCTTCGAGAACGGCGACATCGTGCATTTGCGGCACTCCGGCAATGCGCCGGAAATGCGGGTCTACAGCGAGGCGGCGAGTGGCGAACTGGCGGCGGCGGTGATTTCCAGGGCGATCGCCCGGATCAGGCAGCACACCTCGCACTAATCCGAGAGGCCGCGAGCCTAGTACTTCGGCATGCCCTTGGGCCGCATCCGCCGTTTCTGGGCGGCGATGCGGAACTGTGCATTGGGTGCCCCGTAGCCGCTGTAGCCGCCGCGCCGTTCGACGATTTCGAAGAAAAAGCCCTCTCCGAAGCCGGGACTGTAGAGCTGGAAATACTCGCCCTGCTCGTCACGGTCATAGAGGATGTTTTTCGCTTTCAGCCGGTCGACGACATCCTGATCGAGGTCGAACCGGGCGGCGAGATCGTCATAGTAGTTCGCTGAAATCTCCAGCGGATCGAAACCGTTGGTCTCGAGCGCCTCGGCGGTGGCGAAGATGTCGCGGGTTTCGAAGGCCAGGTGCTGGACCGCGGAGCCGAACCGCTCGGCGATGAAATGGCCGGCCAGCGTGCGGCGGTTCTCCGCCCCGTTGAGCGTGATCCTGAGCGAGCCCTCGTCGTTCTCGATCGCCTGGCTGCGCACCAGCCCGGCGGGATCGACCACGTCGACCATCGGTGTCTTGTTGGTCTTGAAGATCGAGGTGTAGAACAGCAGCGACGTCAGCATCTCCTCGTAATTCATGGTCTGGGCGACATGATCGATCCGCTTGAGCCCGACGCTGCTGGCTGTGTCCTGATCGGCAACCGGGCGGAACTCGATATCCCAGACCCGGGCCAGATCGCTCTGCTCGTCGATGAAGTGGATGATGCCGCCGCCAAGCCCGCGGATCGCCGGGATCTTCAATTCCCCCGGCCCGACAGGCTGGTCGAAAGGTTCGGCGTCGAGCGCCTTTGCCCGTTCCACCGTCGCCGCCGCATTCTCGACCTTCAGCCCGATATCGCAGACATTCATGCCGTGGACGATGTGGGAGGCGTGCGCATAGCCCTCGCGTTCGGTGTTGATGACGATGTTGATCTCGCCCTGCCGCCAGAGATGGACATCCTTGGAGACATGCCGCCGGATCCGTTCGAAACCGAGCGTATGAAGAAGTGCCGCAAGCTCCGCGGCCTCCTGCTCGTCGGCGGCGAACTCGACGAACTCGACGCCGCTGACCGCGATACGGTCGGGCATCTCCGGGCATTCGATCCTGATGTCGGGCTCGGCGCGGCGCACCCGGTCCATCAGGTAGACAAGCGAGCGGTGGCCGTCGACCGAGATGAATTTCGGGGAGCCGCCGCGGAACTGGTCGTTGAAGATTTCCAGCGACAGCGTGCCGTCATAGCCGGTCGCCGCAACCGCCCGCATGAAGCTGAACACATCGAGGTCGCCTTCACCCGGCATGTTGCGGAAATGCCGGCTCCAGTAGAGCAGATCCATGTCGATTTTCGGGGCGTCAGCCAGCTGCACGAAGAAGATCTTGTCGCCCGGGATCGAGCGGATTGTATCGGGATCGATCTTGCGCGCCAGCGTGTGGAAGGAATCGACAATGAGGCCGATATTCGGGTGGTCGGCGCGGCGCACGATCTCCCAGGCGTCGCGGTGATCGTTGATGTGCCGGCCCCAGGCCAGCGCTTCATAGCCGATGCGGATGCCGTGTTTGGCCGCACGCTCGCCGAGCTCGGCGAAATCGTTGGCCGCCCGGTCGATGCCGCCAAGAGAAGCCGGTGAGACATTGGAGCAGATCAGCACCAGATCAGCACCGAGTTCGCCCATCAGGTCGAACTTGCGTTCCGCCCGGTCAAACACCTTGGCGCGCTGCGGCTCCGGCATGCCCTCGAAATCGCGGAACGGCTGGAACAGGGAGATCTCGAGCCCGTAGTCGCGCACCATCTGCCCGACATCGCGCGGGCTTCCGTCATAGGCGAGGAAATCATTCTCGAAGATCTCGACGCCGTTGAAGCCAGCCTCGGCGATGGCCGAAAGTTTTTCCCTCAGGTCACCGGCAATCGAGACTGTAGCGATAGCGGTTTTCATCCCGGATACCCGAACAGGCGCGGCAGCCAGAGGACGATTCCGGGGAACAGGATCAAGGCCGCAAGCGCGAGCACCAGAACCCCGAGAAACGCCCAGATCTCGCTGATGATCTCGCGCAGCGGGATCCGGGTGACGGCATTGATGACAAACAGCAGGATGCCATAGGGCGGCGTGATCAGGCCGATCATGCAATTGACCACTGCGACAACGCCGAAATGAACCAGGTCGATCCCCAGCTGGTTGCAGGTCGGCAGGAACAGCGGAATGATCACCAGGATGATGGTCGTGGCATCGAGCACGCATCCCAAGAGCAGAAACAGCACATTGACGCCGATCAGGAAGGCGAGCGGCGATACATCCAGGCCAACAAGGGCCTGCGCCACGATGTTGGGGATGTTTTCAGACGCCACCACATAGTTGAGGATCAGCGCGCCGCCGATCACCAGGCCGACCGCGGCCGAGGACCGGGAGCTTTCGACAAGGATCGAGTAGAGCGCCCGCAGCGACAGCGCGCGGTAGAACAGGCCGGCGAGCAGCAGCGCGTAGGCTGCGGCCACCGCCGCGGCTTCCGTCGGCGTGGTGACGCCTCCGTAAATCCCGTAAAGCAGAATGGCCGGCATCAGCAGCGCCGGGAAGGCGTTTGCGGTATGCCGGGGCAGATCCTTGAGCGGCACCGGCTCTTCCACGGTAAAGCCCCGGCGCGTCGAGATGTAGGCGTTCATCATCATCAGCACGGCGCCCATCAACAGCCCCGGAACGATGCCGCCCAGGAACAGGTAGCCGATCGATGTGTTGGAGACCAACGCGTACAGCACCATCGGGATCGATGGCGGAATGATCGGGCCGATGGTGGCCGACGCCGCAGTGATGGCAGCGGCATAGCCGCGGGTGTAGTGCCCGCTTTTGGTCATCATGCCGATGATGATCTTGCCGATGCCGGCGGCGTCGGCGACCGCCGAGCCGGACATGCCCGAAAAGATCAGCGAGGCAACGATGTTGACGTGGCCAAGCCCGCCACGGAACCGGCCGACCGCCGCCACGCAGAATTGCAGCAGCCGCTCGGAGATGGTGCCCGCGTTCATGATGTTGGCGGCGACGATGAACAGCGGCACGGCGAGCAGGATGAAGCTCTGGTAGAGCCCGTCCACCAGCACCTTGCCGGCAATGCCGACGCCCTGGCCGTTCACCGCCAGATAGACAAAGGAGGACACCAGGATCGAATAGGCGACCGGTGTGCCGATCCCGGCCAGAAAGAACAGTGTCAGCAGACACAGAGCGAATTCGAGCGTCATTTCCCGGCGGCTCCGTCGGTTTCGTGCTGATCCAGGTCAGCGCCATGACGGAAGGCGCTCAGCGCCCGCCAGCCGTAGCGCGCGGCGACCGCGATGAGAAACACCGCATAGATGGAATAGATATCGCGCATCCGCACCCAATCGCCGAGCAGATGGCTCAGCGTCGCCGTCTTCTTCAGGCGAAGGATGTAGAATTTCGACCAGGTCGGCTCCAGCGACCACAGCAGCCCGGCACAGACGGCGGTGCCGCCGATGATGGCGAACCAGCGGCGCAGCTTCGGGTTGACGTGGCCATAGATGACATCGAAGGTCACATGGTCGCGTTCGCGCACCACGAAGGCAGCCCCCCAGAACACGATCCACACCCACAGCGCCAGGCAGAATTCCAGCGTCCAGCCGTAGCGGCTCGGCTCCAGCACCGGGAAGGTCTCAGCCAGCCAGTCGAGCCTGGCGGAATAGCGAATGGTGATTTGCAGGATGAAGGTCAGGAACATCGCGGCCATCATCATGGCCGCCACACCTTCCGCGCCCCTGAGGAGCCACTTCACCAACGATTTCATGTCAGGTCCACCGCAGCTTTGACGCATATCCCTTCAAATCGGGGTGATTTGAAGGGATATGCGGATCTTCAGAGTGATACAGTGCCGCGCCACATTCACGCCGCGCGGCACTGCAATCGGTTCAGAAGATCAGTTGCCCAGGGCGTTGATCTTGTCGAGCACACCTTCGGGCCAGCTCTTGGCGAATTCCGAGCCGACATACTGCGCCTGAACATGGGTGCGGAACGCGTTCAGGTCCGGCTCGTAGATTTCCATGCCCTTTTCACGAAGGAACGACACCAGGTCCTCTTCCTTCTTGAGCTGCGCCTGGCGGCCGCTTTCGGCGGCATCGTCGGCGGCCTTCTGCACAGCGGCCTGCTGTTCGGGCGTCATCTTGTCCCAGACAGCCTTGGAGAAGGCGACGTAGTTCAGGTCGACCAGGTGCGAGGTCAGCACGATCTGCTTGGTGACTTCGTAGAACTTGGCGTCGACCACGGTCGGCAGCGGATTGTCCTGACCATCAACCGTGCCTGTCGACAGCGCGGTGTAGATCTCGGTGAAGGCCATCGGTGTCGGGTTGGCACCCAGCGCCTTGCCGAGGAACTGCCAGGCATCGGTGCCCGGCATGCGCAGCTTGACGCCCTTGAGATCTTCCGGCGTCATCACCGTCAGCTCTTCCTTGCTCTGGCGCAGGTTGACGTTGCGGCGGCCCAGATACATCACCGACAACAGCTTCACGCCAAGCTCGTCTTCGACTTTCTGCTTGAACGGATCCATAAGCGGATCATTGAAGACGGCAACCTGGTGCGCTGCGTTCTGATGGACGTAACCTGTCGCGAAGATCGAGAACTCGGGGAAAAAGGTTGCCAGTTCCTGGGCCGAGGCGATCGACATTTCCAGATCGCCCGAGGCGATGGCTTCCAGCTCGGAGCCCTGTGCGATCAGCGAGCCGTTGTAGTGTGGCTCGTAGGTGGCGAAGTCGGCCACTTCAGGCGCGAAAACCTCGGCCAGGGCGACAGAGCGCTGGTCGGTTTCCGATGCCGGTGTCGACATCCTGAGGGTGATCTTGTCCTCGGCAAAGCTCGCCGGCACGAAGCCTGCGACGCCGACGGAAACTGCGCATGCGAGCAGCATGCGGCGGGTCAAATTATTCATGAATTTCTCCTCCCGTTGATAATCCGATGGCTCCCGGCCCTGACGGATTTGAAAAAACCTGTCACAAAGCACGGGCAATTTCAACATACATTATCTGTTTTGTAGGATATTACGAATTCTCAGCCTTCCTCATCATGATTTTTTACGCATGTTTATGATGAATTCCACGCCGCCAAGAATGTGCTTGCTGAGGATTTCCTTGGCGCGTTTTACATCCCGTGCAAACGCCGCTTCGAGCAGTTCGGCGTGCTCACGGGCTCCGGGCTCTCCCCTGAATGCCAGGGTAAGTATCTGATAACGCAGGTATTTATCGAACAGTTGTCCGTGAACATCCATCAGTGTCTTGGAGCCGCAGCCGGTGATGAGCGCGCGGTGAAATCCCCAATCCGCCCGTTTCCAGCCATCCCTGGCTGACATGTCGCCGGCAATCATCCGGTCCTCGAGCCGGTGCAGCTTGTGATGCGCCGCCACAACTTGCGATTCCCAGTCCAAATCGCCCTTGTCGAACGACCGTGCGATGGCGTGGCCCTCCACCAGCAAGCGCAATTCCGCGATCTCCCAGAGATTGGCATCCGAAACGCCCGCAACTTCAAAGCCTTTCTGGCCTTCCGCCACCACCAGGCCGTCCGACGTCAGCCGGTTGAGGATCTCCCGAAGCGTGGTGACGCTGACATTGTAGCGCTTGCGCAAGGGTTCCAGGCGCAGTTTCTCGCTCGGCTGCAATTGTCCGAAAATGATGTCTTCCCGGATATTACGGTAGGCGCTGTCACCGATTGTGTCGTGATCCGCCGCTTCAATCACGTTGTCACCTCCAGGTGTTCATATTGACTGCAAGAATGAATGTAGGACATAATCCATAATATAGGCAATCTTGCATCAAAGGGCAATCATGCGCTTTGGTTATGCCCCACTCATTCAGTCGACGCCGGGAAAATACCTGTGTTCCAGATTCTCAGCAACTGCCAACAGCCATGTCTTCGCGTGCCGTCGCATCGGCTGACAGGGCCGGCGTGGCCTCAAGCCGGTGAAACCGGGTGTTTGCCTGGACTGGCGCCATGACCAAATCGGTGAAAATCGCCGTTGCCGGTGCCGGGTTGATCGGCAGGCGCCACGTTGCGGCAATCGCGGCTTCGGCGGATGCGGAGCTTCATTCCATTGTCGACCCATCGGATGCCGGGCGCGCCCATGCGAGTTCCATCGGCGCGGCATGGCACGATTCGCTGTCCGCGCTGTTCGCAGCGGGCAGGCCAGACGGGGTGATTCTGGCCACGCCAAACCAGATCCATGTCGACAACGGTCTCGAATGCGTGGCCGCCGGTGTCCCGGCGCTGATCGAAAAGCCGCTCGCGACCGATCTTGCCGCCGCGACCAGGCTGGTCGAGGCCGGCGAGGCGGCCGGTGTGCCGCTGCTGGTCGGCCATCACCGCCGCCACAATCCGCTGATTGCCGCCGCCAGAAAGCAGATAGCCGATGGTCTGCTGGGAACCGTGGTGGCCGTGCATGGCATGTTCTGGCTGATGAAGCCGGACGACTATTTCGACACCGGCTGGCGGCGCGAGCCCGGTGCCGGGCCGATCTTTCTCAATCTGATCCATGACATCGACCTGTTGCGCCACCTGGTAGGCGAGATCGCCTCGGTTCAGGCGTTGAGTTCAAATGCGGTTCGCGGCAATCCGGTCGAGGAGACCGCCGCCCTGCTGTTGCGGTTTGAAAACGGAGCGCTGGGGACCTTCAGCCTGTCGGACACGGTTGTCGCTCCCTGGAGCTGGGAGCTGACTGCGCAGGAAAACCCGGCCTATCCGGCAACCGGGCAATCCTGTTATTTCATCGGTGGAACGCATGGCTCGATGGAGCTGCCGAGCGCGAAGGTCTGGACCAATCCCGGACAGAGAAGCTGGTGGGAACCGATCTCGGCGGCACATTATCCCGTCAGCCGGGAGGATCCGCTGGTTTGCCAGATAAATCAGTTCGTGCGTGTTATCCGCGGCGGGGAGCGGCCGCTGGTATCGGCGAGAGAAGGTCTCAAAACGCTGCAGGTCATTGACGCGGTGCAACGCTCGGCTGTCTCCGGTGAGAGCGTGACGCCGTCATGAGGCAAGATTCGGGGGATGCGTAAATGTATGGAGCGGCGGCTCAGATGATGAGTATGACATGATATCAGGTACAACCCAGTTGATCGCCCATTTGGGGGTTCCGACCGAAGCGTTCCGCGCTCCGTTGATCTACAATCCGTGGTTCGAGTCCAAGGGGATTGATGCCCGGGTGGTGCCGATGGGCTGCGAGCCGGAGGATTATCCGGCGTTCCTGCCGCTGCTGTTCAGGCTTCGCAATATCCGTGGTGCACTGGTCACCATGCCCCACAAGGTCACGACCGTCGCGCTGCTCGACGAGGCAAGCCCTGCGGTGCGGATTTCCGGCGCCTGCAATGCGATCAGGCGTAACGCGGATGGCCAGCTTGTCGGCGACATGTTCGATGGCGAAGGGTTCGTGCGTGGAATGCAGCGAAAGGGCCGCAGCGCAAAAGGCAGCAGGGCGCTGATCGTTGGATGTGGTGGTGTCGGCTCGGCGATCGCGGCGTCCCTTGTCGGGGCCGGGGTCAGCGAGATGTGCCTTTTCGACAGCAACCAGCGCAATGCCGAACAACTGGCGCAACGGCTGAGAAATCACTGCCCCGAGATCGGCATCAGCACCGGCTCGAACGATCCCGCCGGATGGGACCTGGTGATCAACGCAACGCCGCTCGGCATGAATGCCGGGGATCCGATGCCGGTGGATGTCAGCCGTATAGATCCGGCCGCATTTGTCGGAGAGGTTGTCATGAAACAGGCCGAAACGCCGTTCCTGGCAGCCGCACGCCAGCGCGGCTGCATGACGCAAATCGGGACCGACATGCTGTTTGAGCAAATCCCTGCCTATCTTGAGTTTTTCGGATTTCCCGCTGCGACAGCCGATGAGTTGCGCAGCATTTCAAGACTGACATATTAGGGCCCTGCCCGAAACAGCAAGGTTAGGGCGCTGCCTGGTTGGCGGTTCTCCCGGAAAGGCAAAACCAAATGGATCTTCCACGCAATGAGTTCAAGCACGCCATCGCCGAGGGCCGGCAACAGATCGGTCTTTGGGTGACGCTGCCGTCAGGCTTTACAGCCGAGGCGCTGGCGACATGTGGTTACGATTGGCTGCTTCTGGATACCGAGCATTCGATCGGTGATCCGATGACCGTGTTTGACCAGTTGCAGGCCGTTGCCCCTTATCCGGTCAGCGCCGTTGTCCGGCCTGTCAGCAATGATGTCACCCTGATCAAGAGGTTGCTTGATGCCGGGGCTCAAACCTTGCTGATCCCCTATGTTCAGGATGCCGAGGAAGCCAGGGCGCTGGTCGATGCCATGCGCTATCCGCCGCGTGGCATTCGCGGCTTTGCCGGGATCACCCGCGCAACGCGCTATGGCCTGGTCAAGGATTACGCCACCCGGGTCGAGGAAGAATTGTGCCTGCTGGTGCAGGTCGAAACCAAATCCGCACTTGATGAGATCGAGGCGATCGCAGCCGTCGATGGGGTCGATGGAATCTTCATCGGTCCGGCTGACCTCGCCGCCAGCATGGGCCACCCCGGCAACACCGGCCATCCCGATGTCGTGCGCGCCATCGAAGACGCAATCGGCAGGATCCGCAAAGCCGGCAAGCCGGCCGGAATCCTGTCGCTTGATCCGGCATTCGTGGAGACCTGCATCCGTCTCGGCACCACCTTCACCGCAGTGGATGTCGACGCCAACATTCTGCTCAAGGGCGCAACCGAGATCGCGAGAAAATTCAAGGCCTGAGGCCGTAACGGCACCATTCATCCGGTCCACGGCTGGCCAGGGTTCCTGCCCAGCCGTTGATTTCCGCAAGCATGTCGATACAGTCATCCCCACGATACCTGCCGCATGAAGTCGTAGTCTGTTCATTGTGATGATCTGCGAAAGGAGGATCTTGTGGAAACTGTTCCTGGCCAAGCAAGAACTTTGAACTTCGAGGAAGTGTGTTACGGCAAGCCCGTGCGCACCCAGAACGGACCCCTGCACGAAAGTGCCCTTTACGGGGTCAACTCCGTCACGCCCGGCATCGACAACCCATTGCGGTTCATTCCGGCCAATTTCCTGGGAAATGCAAATCTCACCTCAAGCATGATTGATCCGGAATATGCCGGCCGCGGCGCCTTGATTGTCAAGGCGGTCGATGAAGGCCTGGCGATCATGCGCATGCGCTATCGAGCCGAGGCGGGGGAGGGAGAAGGCGGTCGCCAGTTCCTGCTTTCGCGCACGCTCGTGCTGCCGGAGGTCAATTTCTGGCACGAGATACCGCCGGGCCTGTTTTCCTGGTGCGAGCAGGGTTTGAGCGCGCATCCCTTTGTTTTTGACCAGCCGAGCTCGCCGCCCAACCAGCCGGTCGAACTGCCCGGTTTCCAGGTGCGGGACGTGAACTGGTTCGACAGGCTGAGCCAGCATCGCCAGATACAGCTCGGCTCCGCGTTCCAGGCGATCACCAGGCGGGTAGGCTGGACTGTTTCCAGAATGGTTGCGGAAGAAGAAAGGCAAAGGCCTGCAGCCCTGATTGCGGCCGACCTCGACGTCATTGCCTCCCTGCCGCGCAAATTTCCGCTTCGCTCCGGGTCCGGCGATCAGTTCATCCTGAATTTGGGTCTTGATCCACAATTGACGCCGGGCGCGGTCAGCTTTTTTCCGGGCCATCGCGGCAGCGCAATCGAAGCTCCGGACCTGCATGCACTGAGAATTGCAATCATCAGCAGCGAAGAAAACCAGCTGTCCGAAACCGCTGTAAAGCCCGCTTCCGGGGCTTCCGACAGCCTTGACCGCAGGATCGGAAGCGACCCGATTCCGCTGAAGTGGCTTTCATAATAATTTCAAATAATTATGTTGCATTTTAATCATTTACTTTAGTGCGCTTCAACGGGGCTCAAACTGTTGCGCTAAGGATTTATAAACTATATCGTTCAGGCTTGTGTCGGGTGAGTACTAGCGTTGGGTCTTTAATGTTGGATTGGGATCTAAGTAACCCTAAGAAAACGCAGCTACGCGTTGAGAATTGTCCGGTGATTTGTGATCTGGGTAAATTCTCTCGCATAGCGATGTTGTCTCATTCTACTTTGGCAGCAGGCGAAACGCTAAAAATATCTGTTGCAGGATACATAGAAGAGGCTCCCTGGCTGAATGCTACTCTTCGCAATCCGGGAACGGGTGCGACTATACTTCAGCATGAACTTGAAAATTCCAGGAGTGTTGAGCTGGTTCTCGAATGTGCGCGGGAGCCAACGGACGACGAGATTGCCGACGCATCCCGCGAACAGTTTTCGCTTTCGATCACGCTTCAATCCAAGCGCGCTGACGGTCCGTCGCAAAACCTCAAGGTTGATCTGGCCGAGCTGCGCCTGCAGACGCTGAAATGGCAGCCGCCGCTGGTGCAGACCAGGCAGGCGGCAATTCCGGAGCTCAGCCGGGTCGAAAAGCAAGAGCATACCGACGTCGATCTTTTCAGCATCAACGTCAGGCAGCCGGTTACCCGGTTGGAATTTGGCGGCGCGCCGACCGATGTTCTCGTTTCCGGCCGTTTGAGCTGCCGCATCGACGGCGAGATCAAGGATGTCTCGGCCAACCTGATGCTGGGGACGACGGTGGCGCGCTCCACCGCGGGCGTTGCCAGCGAGTTGCGCGCCGGCGACGAGATTTCAATTCCCTGCATCGTCTCCATCAATGAGATCTTCGACGCTGCAGAGGGCGCGGACAGCCTGCACATGCAATTCGACTGGAGTTGCATTTTCAGCGATGAGACCCAGGCCCCGCTGCTGGGAAGCTATGATTTCACCGTGCAGCTGCGGCAGGGAGAAATCCTGGCCATCAAGTATCGCGACGCCTCCGCCGTACCCAACATGACCCGCGGCGAGGCGCCCTTTGCAGAGCGGTTTCCGCTGGAGTTCTCCGTGCCGATCTCCGGTGGCGGTGTTCAGTTCGAGGTCGGCGATACCATCGAGTTCGACGTTGTCAGCCTTGATGACAGCTGGGATGTGGTGGCGCATGCGCACATCTTGCCGGAAGGCGAGAAAGCCGCGCTTGCCAGCCGTGATGATTTCAAGCTGGTCCAGGACATCGAGGTCGATCTGACCAATGGCGGCAAGATCGAGATTCCGTTTCACAACACCACGCTGGACGAAACCGGTGACACCGACCGCTACCAGCTCTTTATCCGGTTCGAGGCCAGGCGGCTCAAGATCAGGGCAGGCATGTCGCTGGTCGCCGAGGACGACCTGTTCGAGCACAAATACGGGATGGTTGCGGTCGATATCGTGCTGCGCCAGCGTGACCCCAAATATCTGATCTGTCTCGATTACGGCGCCTCTGCGATCGCGGCCTGGTTTGGCCGGGTTGAACGCAACCTGGCGCGCCAGCTGATCCCGCTCGGATCCTACGCCTACAGTCTTGCCGGGGCGCATTCGGAATACGATCCGAACAAGAAGCGCTGGCAGAATGTCCTGATCCCGTCCACCATCGGCCTCAACCCGGCCCGGCATGTCCGGTCCCGCAAGGCGCCGCTGTCTTACGGCAATCTTTCCTTTGTCGGCACCAAGCTGCAGGCGGCGGAGAAAAGAATGGCGTCGTTTGGCCGGACCTACGACGTTTCGATCCCCGTCGACCGGGATTTTGTCACCGACGGGGAAACCTCTCCCTATCTCGAGCTTCAGACCCTGGTCATACCCGATCTCAAGCGGATGCTGATGAATTCGGAGCCGGGCTTCAAATACCGCATCAAGCAGTCGGTGATCGAGCGCACGGCCAACGGGCTGCAGGCGACCCGGGAGATCAATCTCTCGGCCCTGACCAGGGATGCGTTTCACGAACTGGGGTCCTACATGATCCCCAATTCGCTGTTTTATGCGCATGACCAGCTTGATGGCCCAATAGTCAGCGAAGTCGGAGATGAACGCTTCGACCAGTGGCTCGAGTGTGCGGACAATGATGTTCAGGTGGTGGTGACCCATCCGAGCGGCATCGCCCACCACAAGCGGCAACTCTACAAGAACGCTGCCAGGTCCTTTGCCCAGGGCCTGACCGGAACCCAGGATGCCCGCGCGGCGCGCGAACCCAAGCTGATCCCGGAAGCGCTTGCTGCCGCCTATTTCGGCATATCGCGGTCGCAGGGACAGCGCGAGGATACCGAGGTTTTTGCCTGTCTCGATATTGGTGCCAGCACCGTCGATGCCAGCTTGATCGAAGTGAAGATGCGCCATGACAGCATTGAAAGCTGGAAGGTCTTTGCCCATTTCGGCGCCACCATCGGCGGTGCCAATCTGGATGAGGCGCTTCTCGCCCTGCTGATTCAGAACTTGCGCGAACTGTTCTCGTCGGCAGAACCTGTGTTCGAGGACCTCGAACTCGATCACCGGTTCCTGCGTGACGAAGCGCTGAAGGCCGCCTTGCTGCCGCGTGTTCAGGAGGCCAAGCGGGCCCTGTCGGAAACGCTGATGCGCAACGCCGGCTCGGAAGGTGAATACCGCTGGGCCCAGGAAGGCGAGGGTAGCTCGTTCGCGGTCGAATTGAACGAGATCCTTCGCAGCGCCTCACCCGGACAGCCTCTTGCCGAGCGCCACACGGCGATCCCCGGGTCCGATGACAAGGTTCAGCTGCGTGTCAGCAACACTTCGACAGGCGGCCAGGCGGTCTGGATCGAGATCTCCCCGGACCTGCTCGATGCGAATGATCCGATTGCCAATCCGTCCCGGAGCAATCCGCAGACAGTTGCCCGGACCTTGGGATACGCGGTTCCTGCCATGCTGATCAGGGAGGCGCGGCGTCTCAACCTGGGCGATCCGCAATGGGTCATTACCGGGCGCGCCAGTCTCTGGCCTTCGGTCTTCACCGGCATCGGGCGCACGGCGCAATTGCTCGGCCAGGCGGGCAATGCGGTGCCTCCGAGACCGTTCAGTCCGGACGACATGAAGAATGCCACGGTCTACGGCGCGGCACGGCTTGCCACCTCCGGGCTGGAGATCACCGACGGCGCCGATCATTCCTACGCCCTGGTGCTGCATGACGACGGACGGGGTGTTGTCTCCGAGATCGAATACCTCGACACGCGGTCGCGCTCGGAGGGCAACAAGAGCGTCCGCTTCCTTCCCAACCGCTGGCTCAGCCGCGTTCTGCCGGGACTGGACGATGTCGGCAGCGACAATGACATCACCCGCGATGAAATCGTCCGCCTGTTCGGCGTGTTCGGACAGAAGGTGGTTGTCGACCAGTCGCAGGTAAAGCCCGGCGGGCTCGCCGGCGGACAGGATCAGCACGTCGAGATTTCCTGGAAGCGAAGGAACTCCGATGTGGAGTTTACCGTCGGCGACATCATCGTTCGCCAGCCCCGAAGTCGCTTGGCGGGAACATAGGGATCGCAAGATGGCGGTGATTGGTATCGAGTTCACATCCGTTTTTGCCCAGGTGCTGTTCACGGCGCTTCTTGTTGTCGTCGTGGTGCTGGCCTTCTGGTTCTACCGCCGGCTTCGGCAAGGCGAAGCCCAACTGGAATCGGTCCGGCGTGAAAACGGCAAGCTGCGCAACGAAATTGCCAATATCACCGGCTGGACCACCAATGGCCGGCTTCCAGATGACTGGCAGGAGCGCTTGCGCAACGACAAGACCATTGCCGCAGGCACCACCCCGGCCGCAGGCCCCGATGCGCCCCGCGAGCTGGTTCTGGTGGCCGCTCACCATGCCCTGGTTTCGGTCGAGCCACCGCATTTTGCCACCAACGACAGCGCCGAGGAAATCAGCCGCACCCACAAGCGGATTGTCGACCTGATCGAAGGCCTGGCCGTCGAGCGGATTGACCCGGTGCCCGCCCTGGTCAACGGGGATCTCGACAAGCTGCTGTGTTTCTGGCGCCGCCTCGAAGCCTATTTTCCCGACCGGCCGGAGACCGATGCCTACGGGCTCGCGGCCTACGCGGTTCTTGATGTTTTGAAGCGCAAGCAGGTTCAGGTCACCGCACCCCGGCCGCTCTCGGTCGAAAGCGCCAAGAATTGCGTCTTCACCACCGAAGACGGGGAGAAATTGAGGGATATTTCACGGATCCGCACGGCGGCATTCGCGGCAAGCTCCCGTTTTGCCAATCCCAAGGGAGGGGAGGAACTGGTCATCGATTGTGAACGCCCCGGCTGGAGCGGCCCGAATGGCCGCAAGAATCCCCGAATTCTGATCCTTGATCGGTCATGGTAGGGCGCGGACGCATTCATGACACTTGGTAATCCAGTTCGCTTCAACGTCGAGTCCGACCGGCCGGTCATCATGATCCCGGTAAAGCTTGATCTGCGTGACAACCAGGCATTCTGGCGCCGCAACGTCTTTTCCATTCCGAAGACCGGGCTGCTCGGCTGGCTGTTCAAGCGACGCACCAGGACGGCGCGGGGATTCCCCTGGATAGTCGGCGGCAATCCGGATCCGGGCAAGCGCGCCGGGCTGTTCCAGGTCTCGAAAGGCTCCGTCGACGAGGTCCTTTACAACATCACCGACAAGCTGGTCATCGGCACCGCCAACGGCAGCGAAGTGGTCGAGGTCGCATTCCAGCATCTCACCTTCGTCTCCGGCCCGGACGGAGTGTGCGATACCGCCTCCGAACGGGGGCTTGAGGAGAGGATCTCGGAAAGCCTGGGTTCCACCCTGAAAGGCTATTTCGACCCGACCATCGGCGTCAGGGTCGAATGCATGGTCAACCCGGCGCTGCCGGCCAACCAGGTCAACATGTATCTCGGCCAGGGGATTTTCGTGCCCCGGCGCGGCGAGCGCCCGATCGGCTGGATCCGCTATTATCCCGATCCTTCCAGGCGCGAAGAGTTCAATGAACCGCAATTGCTCGATGGCCGGCCCGCCGGTCTCTACAAGGGCCAGGGCGGCCTTGTGATCGGCGTCGGTGAAGGGCTGCTGCACGCCGAGATCGATCTCGGGTCCGGTGAGGAAGTGCAATCGTCCTACATGTTCATCTCCAAGGACACGGCGCTGGCGCCGGCCAGCACGGACATCCGCGATCGCGGACTCGAAGCCCGCCTGTCGTTCTGCCACGGTCATGGCAATGAACCGGTTCCAAGTCCGGCGGCCGGGGCCGACGATCAGTGTGACGTTGCCTGGAAAATCGATTTCGTCGCCACCGCCCAGGTTCCCGGACGTCTGGAAATTTGCGTCGATTCCCGCAAGTCGCGGCTGCACTGGAAACCGACAAGCCGCTGCAATGCAGCGATCAACTCGCTGCTGTTCGATCTGAGAGACTTCTCCCATCGGGATATCGAACGCCTGTGGATCGATCTCGACCGCGACAACATTCTGACCGCCTACGCGCTGCAGGTCGCTCGGGTTTCGCTGGTCTGGGATTGCGAGAACGAGGAGCAGTATGTCTACGAGTGGGGCCAGCGCGGCGCACCGTTCAAGACGCCGGGAAGCGTCGGCCTGAAATGCCGGACCATCGAAAACAACCTCATCGAGGTCGGACGCGCCGACGGCGAGCCGTTCGGCTACCTGGAGCTGCCTGATGTGCCGGAGAAGGTGATCTTCTCGGACACGTTTCAATCGTTCAGCGGCTACCATCTCGATTGGCTCGATCAATGCGGCCGGATATCCTTCGGCGACACGGTGCTGTCGCTCGGCGAGGTCTACGCCGAGAAATATTCGGGCATGCCCATTGCCAGGTTCGAGCCGGGGGAAACAAAAAAGATTGTCGGTCCCCTGGTCCTGACCCCTTACGAGGGAGGCTGAGAGCGATGAAAGCCAGGTTGTTCAGCGCTCTCCATCTTCAGATTGTTGTGCTGTCGCTGCTTGCTGGCATTCTCTATCTGGGCGCTCATTTCTTTGTCGACACCTTCAGGATCAACCGCGTCTGGATGGAGCGCGTCGAAATTCCGAGTGCCCTGGCGTTCGACGCAACCACCTTCGATTTCCTGGTCGATGGCGGCGCAATCTGGCCGGTCCGCGATGGCGTGTCTGTCGCGCTCGGTCATGCGCCCTGCAACACCCTGGCGTTGCGGTCACCCGAAACCGTGAGCCTGGTCACCGGCGCTGCCGGTGAAGCCGGCCGCAAATATGTCCGCGAGCTCTGTGAATCCGCGCAAGGCGAACGTATTCGCGAAGAGGTCGCCAATTTCAATCAGAGCTACCGTATTGTCTCGGTCTCGGACAACCGGGAAGCCGACAGTGCGTCCAAATCCGCCGATGGCGTCGCTTGTGCCGACGGCGTGAGCACCGCCAGGCTGTTTGTGCCCGCGCGCTGCCTGCCCAACAAATGGGAAGCCACCATCGCTGCCGATGGCCGGGCGGTCCAATCAATCGCCACGGCCACGATCTCCCAGTTCGACTACGCTTTCCTCGCCAGCGAAACGGAGAGTTTTTTCGGTGACTGGAAAGTCATAACGCCAGTCATCGACACCCAGACCGGAGAGGCCGGGCAATACCGGTTCAGGACAACGATTGCCTTCGGTGAAATGCCGGTCAGCATCCGCACCATCGGGGCCGTGCGCTCGATTTCGGTCAACGGATCGCCGCTGGACATCGACCCTGCCACCGGACCCGACGATGTCCGCCAGGCGGCGGGCCAGAAGCAGATGGCCTCCCTGGCAATCTATTGTGCCGATGATGCCCGCGGTACCGGTCACCGGCAGCGGTGCGAGGGCGAAAGTCCTCGCGGCAGGCCGACAGGTTCGTTGATCGTGCTTTCCGAGCCAAAGGGGAAAGTGGTTGACGTGGAACTGGTCATCGAACCGTCGATCAGGATTGATCGCGGCCTGCGGCGCTATCTCGCCCGGCGCGAGAACGGCGCCGCTGAAACCGACGGCGGCAAGGTTTCGCTTGGTTTTGGCCGCATCCGGGTCGCCTGCGAACTGGCCGGTTTCGAGGTCGGCAAGACCGCAAAAGGCCGGCCCGGCACCGGATGCGAGCTGAGCTGGAATGTTCCCGACAACCAGAAGATCGAGCGGCAGTCCGAGCCGCTGACCAGCCTGGCGCTGGCCGATCTGCAGGTGCTCGATTCACAAGGCGCCTTGACCCAGAAGGCCTTCGAGCTCGGTCTCGGCGGATTGCTGGGCCTAGGCACCGGCGATTCCGGATCGGTGGCCGCCGCCCTGACCCGGACCGATGACGGCGAAAATCCGCAGCTCAGCATCATTCCCGATTACCAGGAAAAGGCGCTTGCCGCGCTGACGCAGAATTACAAGTGCCCGAAGGACGAGGAGCGTTGCAGCCGCCGCGCCGATCTGGTCATCCTCGATGCCGAAGGCGAGAACGCCGGCAATGTGCTGGCCATCGCCGGTCTGCCGCATCCGCGCACCGGGCTGTCGTCATGGGACATTGAAACCCTCGAACTGACCGCCCCGGCCAAGAGCCCGCTGGCTGCCTATGGCTGGCGCAATTACGATCTGCGCGGAACCCCAGGCTCGGCCTTCAAGCTGGTCACCGCGCTCGCGGCCAGCCAGTATGTTCTCGACAGCGGCGACAAGGCGCTTGAGGGCGTGCTGCTTGGCACCGCCACGCCGTTGCAGATTGCCGATCTGTTCGGCATCGCCGCCACCCGCCCCTCCTTCAACGGACGCTGCAAGCCGGACTACGAGGAGCGCGATCCGAAAAAGATGAACGCTCTGCCGATCGAGGGTGCGAGGGGCAGGATCGTCTTCTGCATGGGCAACTCGGCCTCGTCCGCCGGTGTGCGCAGTGGAATAAGCCACATTCTCGAGACCGGCGTAGACTCCGGCTGTGGCGATGCGCGCACCCCGAGATCGGGCCTGTGCGAGGCTCTCAAGCGCTCTTCCAACCTCTATTTCGCCGGCATCGCGATGTATCTCGATGCCGACAAGCTGATGGACCCGGAGACCGGCTTCGAACACACCGAACTCGTGCCGGATCTGCTGCTGGCCAGGGAGGCGGAGAGACTGTTCCCGGCCGCCCGCAGTTCCGATGCGATTGCGCGCAAAAGCCCGCTTGATATCCTCGATGTCAACTATCCGGCGACCGGGCGCGGGCAGTCGAGCCCGTTGATCGTTGAAGCCGGATTGCCGGTGCCGCCGGGAGAACCACGCCGGCTGAGGCTGGCGCGTGGCGGGATCGGCTTGAGCGTCAGCGCAAGTCCGTTGACCATGGCCTCGGTTGCCGCCTCCGTCGCCACCGGCAAGATCGTCCGCCCTCATCTTGTGCCGCGGGGAGAGCGGGGGCCGAGCGACGATCCTCTCGAAGGCGAGCCGGTCCTGACCGCCCCGCCGGAAAAACAGGCGCTGGCTGATGGTTTCCTGCGTGAAATACGTGACGGGATGGCCGCGGTCGTGCGCAAGAAGGGCGGCACCTCGCGCAGCGCCTTTGCGAAGGTCCCGGAAGACCTGCGGAATTCGGTGTACGCCAAGACCGGGACCGCTCCGGTGTTCACCCATGGCACCGCGCCGCCCGATGGACGATACGCCTCCTGGCTTGTCGGCTACGTCGATCCGCAACCCGGTCTGCCGGGCATTGACCGCAAGCTTGCCTTTGCCTGCCGCGTGGCGTTTTCGCCGAGCTACGGCGGCTCGGTCTGCGGACCGATTGTCCGCGATTTCCTCATGGCACTCTATGAGGCGGGCAAATGAAGCTGGTGCGGTCCATCACCTCGGTCTTCGGCCTGCTGTTGCGCCTTGCCTTCGGCCTGGCAACGATGGCGGTGATCTTCTGGTGGCTGTTCGCGCTGCAGACCGCCGCCGACCACGCGCCGCATTTCAGCGCGCTGAAGGATCTCAGGCTGACCATACCGCAGGGCAAGGAAGTCGTTCTCGGCCGTGCTGAACTGCTGCAGCCGGCCGGCGCCCGGTCCGCGGAGCTGCAGCACCTGCGCCTGCGCGCAACCGAAGACGGAGAGCTGTTGATAAGCCGCGTGGCGGAACTCCGCGATCTCAATGTCGAGTTCGGCGGCAAGACCGAGGAGGGATCGAGCGAGCGCTACGAGATCTCCCGCCAGAAAGGCGCGGTCACACTGCTTTCGGCAGGCTCCCAGTTCGTCAAGATCACCGTGCAGGATGATGGCGCGCTTGCCTTCAACGTCGAGGACTGGGCCGGCAATGCCTCCACCGCCCTGGTCTACCGCGATGGCGCCGAAATCCTCGTCAACGGCAAACCGGCAGATGGCTGCTACGAGCAGGGAACTGCCGGATGGGTCATGTCGCAGGCCAACAGGCTGAGCGACGAGGTCTCCCGTCGAGTATCGGCCATTGCCGAACCGGTCGGCCTCAGCGATCTGTTGCGGCGAACAGGGCGGACGACGGTTGCGGTGCTGGGCGGCGATGTCGATTGCACCATGTACAGCTACGCCTTGGTGGCCATGCCGCGCGCCAATCCGGAGCTTGAGTTCGTCGTCCGCAAGAACCTTTCGGACGACCGCCTGTTCGTTTCCATCTACCGCGAAGCGCAACTGGTTCCTGTCAGCTTCGAGACCTGGCTGGACGGCAAGCGGACAGACCAGCACTACGGCCGCACCGGCATCGAGGTGCCGGTGGCCTCCACCGGGCCGCTCGCGTATCCGCCGGTCACCCATTTCACCGCCGGCAAGACGCGCTATTCCATCGACGCCAACAGCACGGCCGGGGGTGGATGGGACGTGCACATAAAGCCCAACCGCCGGATTGCCCTGTTTGATGACAGCGTCTGTACCCAGTCCTTGCAGGACGGAGCGGGGACGGCATCGGCCGAAGACTGTCCACCGCCGCTCGACAGTTCGCCCAACTCGCTGCCCAAAGGCGCCGGCATCGAGGTTTCGAAACGCGAGCTGCCGTCCACGCTCGGCCGTCTGTTCGTCAGCAGCCCGGAAGGGCTTGTCAGCGCCGAAATCCTCGCCAGGGGTGCGGCAATCGGCCTGTCCCTGCTTATCGTGCTGGCGGTTCCCGGCGCCACCATCTGGCGCTCCAGCGGCAGCCTGCTGCGGACCGCATTGCTGGTGCTGGCCGGCAGCTTCGTGCTCGTGCTGGCCCTGCTTCCCGACCTGGTCGCGCTTGCCAGGCTGGTCACGGACATTCCCGATGCGCCCCGGTGGCTGTTTTACGGCTTCGGCGCCCTGTGGGTCTGCGCGACCCTTGTCATCATGCTTGACCGCTCCGGCGGCGCCAGCCTGTCGGGCTTCTGGCTGGTCCTGACCGCGATCATCGCGCTGAGCTCGATTTCGATGTTCAGCCTCAGCGCGGAGGGACCGAATACCGATTGGGAACGGTTCTTCATCAAGCACAAGCTGGTCGTGCTCGACATTCTGCCGCTCTTCGTCATGGCGCTGACGATCGTCTCCCCGACGGCGCTGAAGCTCAGGATCGGCAACGACTTTGCCGGGCGGCCGTCCTTCTTTTCTCCCACGATGTGGCTTCTGGCCATCGTCTTTGCGCTGTTTGCCGCCTGGTTCTTCCTCGGCAATCAGACCGGCCTTGGCGGCTCCATTCAACCGGTCGAGGCCGGCAAATTCGCCATCGTGGTCCTTCTCGGTGCGTCGCTGGCGCAATGGCTCATCCGCGCCCGTCTGCTGGCCCAGGCATGGTTTGGCATAACCCTGATCGCCGTGGTTCTCTCAGCCCTGTTCATCGTCGCGCTGCTTTTTGTGCCTGCGGTGAAATCCGACTATTCGCCGCTGATCATCATCGGCTCGGCAACGGCGATCACCGCCGTCGTCGGGGTCATGGCGATTGGCTGGCGGATCCGGGAGGAAGAGTTTGACGACCTGCGGGATATCAGGCGCATTCCGCTCTCCTACGTACCGTCCATCCGCGATTTCCGGTTGAGCGCCGGCCAGTTCGCTCTGCTGATCCTGGTGTTCGCGGCGATCATTCTGGCGCCGCTGCTGTCGGATGACCGCGTCGGCAGGATTGTCGCCATGGTGATGGAATCGCCCGAATACTCGATAGCGGCCGTCGTCGCGCTGGTGCTGCTGGTCGCCATGTTCATCAGGACACTGGCCGTCCCGCGCGCGGTCTTCATCCTGGTGCTGGGCCTGCCGCTGGCGCTGATGGGAACCTGGGCGCTGTGGCGCAACGAACTCCTGATCCTGGCGATTTCGGTCGGATGCCTGGTCGTCATCGCCTTCGGAATTGCACTGCGCAACCGGGTCAACTGGACCCTGGCGCGCGTCGCCATCGCCGCGCCTCTGATTGCGCTGGTGCTGGCGGTGGCGCTCAGGGACGTGCCGGCCAAAGCCGGTCTCGGGGTGCAGGACTGGTCCTGGTTCGATGGGCCCGACAAGCAGATCGAGGAGCTGGAAAAGGTGCTTGGCGAAGGCCGCCGCCTGCCGGTCGAGCGGCTGATGAGCTGGGCTGATCTGCGCTTCGGCCGCAATGGCGGATTTGCCGAGCCCCGGCAGCTCGTCCTGCGCGACATGAATTTCCACGTGCTCAGATCCCGCGCCACCCTGGCCAATGCGCCCTGCGGCCTCAGCCCGGAACTGACCGCCGCGCCCTACAATATCGGTACTGCCGTGAAATGGCTGGGCGAGGGAATTTCAAAGGGCCTGGGGATCTCCTGCCCGGACGAGGCGCAGCAGGCAGACACGCTTCGCTGCACACCGTCGACGCTGAAAGGCCCGGTCAGGCCGCATTGCGTGCCGGTCGTGCAAAGCGATTTTGCCGCGACCTACATTGCTACCCGTCATGGCAATGCCGCCGCCACGCTGCTGATCGCGCTGCAGGCCTGTTTCATCTTTCTGGTCATCGGGCTGTATCTCAAGCTCCAGGCCAAGCGATCACGCGATCCGGTTGAAACCGGGGCCGACCAGGCGCTGGCCTGCATCGCGCTTGGCGCAGGCATGCTGTTCCTGATGCAGTGGATCCTGGCCTGGTCGAATGCGTTCGGACTGTTGCCCGTCATGGGGCAGCCAATGACATGGTTGTCGGCAGGCACCAGTCATCACCTTTTCATGGCAATACCGGCGTCGCTGGTGCTTCTCGTTGCAACTCGCCTTGCAGGAATGAAAGCACCCGTGTTAACTATTCGTATACCGCCGAGACGCCGGGGTTGACGACCAGTAATGTTTGAGTTGAGGGAGCAGGCGTTGAGATGGACAAGAAACAGAATGACGACAAGGAAATTCTGAATACGACCCGCTTGAAGCAGGCTTTCATTATTGCCTTTGCTACGGTCGCGTTCTTGATGACTGCTTACGCCACAAGCGGTGGCGCGCGTATATTCATGACCGAGACCTATGCCTGGGTCGGCATAACGGCGCTTGCGGTCGGTTTCCTGGCTTTTACCTCACTCGTGCTTGGCGATGGCATATCATCGCGCCGGCTTGCCCAGATCGGGCTGGTCATGCCGTTCTATCTTGTCGCCGTGGCGATATGCTGGATCTCGTCCTTCGCCTCCTATCACCAGCAGTTCTTGAGCGTCGGCGGCTCCGATCTCGCCAATGCCGAGACCAGTTTGCGGCAGATGGGTCTTTATGCTCACGACATCGGTCAGGAGATGAATGACCAGTATCTGGAAAAGAAGACCGCCTTGCTCGAAGACGGGGCGCTGAAGGAGTATTCGGCCAGATTGGGCGCGCTGACCGACGAGTTGCGCGACCGCGACAAGAAGAAGGAAATCGCCTCCGAACTGCAGATGCTGATCGAGACCAGGAAGGCCGAACTGAGAGCCCGTCAGGCTCAGCTGAAAACCCAGCAGGGCGATGTGGAACGGGAGACGGCCCGGCTGAAGGCGCAGATCGGCGGTCTCGAGACAGTCGTCGCGCAAAGGCAGGCGCAAGTGGCCGATGCCGAGGACCGCGCTGGCAAGCTCGAAACAGCCTTGAAGGTGGAAGAGGGCGATCCCGATGTGCCACTGGGCAGCAAGGCCATCCTTCTCGCCGACGGCCTTGCCGGTCAGCTGGTCGATGATCCGGCTTGCAATCGCAGGCGCCGGGCAGGCACCGGCGGCGGGTTGCCGGGCACCTGCTACAAGGCGCTTGGAGAAGCGCTTGCCCAGACCCGCCAGCAGCATGCGGACCTGAACAAGGCCTTCAAGGCTGCCCGGGAAGAGTTGCAGGCAACAAACCAGCGGCAGGCGACACTTCAATCGGACCTGCAGGCTATCGCCGTGGAGCTGGAAACGGCGACCGGCCAGCTCGGCGAAGACGTGGCATCCGGATACACGCTCGATGCGGACGGCTTTCTGCAATCCGTCAACGCCTTCATCGATACGCCGTCGCAGACGACCTTCAAGCAAACCGCCAGCTATTGCCAGGTCGTCACCGAGGTTCTCTCCGATCTCAAATCCGTCTCCGATCTTCCGACCTGTGAGCCGCAGGCGCTGATGGCCGTGTTCCGCCAGATCGAAACGCTCGATGCCGATCAGGTTGCCTTCAACCTGTCCTGCGACGAGGCGGACAGCCGCAAGCGGATTATCGATGCCCTGCGGACGGAGATGGTCGACCTGTCCGGACCCGAACGGCTGAAGCCGATCACCCGGGCCTATGACCAGATGCGCGCCGATGTTCTGGAAACCTGCGTTGTGGCGGCCGAACAGCGCGGCCTGGAAACCGGTCCCTATCGCGAGGATCTGGCCAATCTCTACGACCGCATCAATCCCTCGCAGGACCCGATCAGCAAGGCGATCGGCAAGGTTGAGGCGCTGTTCAACGGCACCGCCTCCGCCCGGGATTATTTCCCGGCCCTGCTGGCGCTTCTGCAGGAACTGTCGCTGCTGCTCTCGAAGCTGTTCTGGGATGCCAATGTCATGTCCAGAACGGCAAGGCGGAAGGATGCGCCGGATATCTCCGACCTCGATCTCGACGCCCGGCCGGATGATCCCGACTCGGTTCTGGCGGCCAAGAACGTGATCCTGAACACCGTTTTCGACAAGCAGGGCTACCTGCTGCCGCAGCTGTTTGACGAGGAGTACTCGCACGAGATGCGCAGCCAGATGCGGCTGATCGTCGACAACCTGTTCCGCAAGCAATTGGCCAGGAAAACCAGTCGCGGCATTCTGATTTCGGAGTCCGGGCTGGCTGAGGTCGGGCGCCGGATCAGCCGTCATTACGAAGCCATCGAAAGCCAGAAAGCTCGGCCCGAAGCCGACGCCAGCGCGCTCGAAGCCACGCAGGCAGCCAGCCATGATCTGCAGGCAGCCGCCGTGCCGGGCGAAGCCGCAGCCGCGCGTGGCGGCAGCGACAAACCTGCCGGTCAGAAAATCGCACAGCAGGGCGGCATGACTGCCGCGGCTGCGGAGGAGATCGAGGGAGCTGAGGCGAACGCCCAGCAACGCCCGCGCCGGCGCAGGCCGGTTGTTGTCCGGCCGAATTTCAGGCGGGAAATCTAAACGAATACAAGCCGCGCTTGATCGGGTTCGATTGAGCGCGGTTCTTGATCTGCGGATTGGCCGGATGGCCGCCCTGGCCGGCTCGGCTTTGAGCAAGCCGGCGGCAAGCGGTTGGTCTTAGCCGGAAGTGCTGTCGGCGTTTGCCGGAGCCGGCGAGGTGGCGCTCGCAACCGCTTCCGCCGTTTCCGCCGGGCCTCTCTCCTTCAGGATGCCGCTCAGGATCTCGTCGCGGCTGAACAGGAACGGGCTGTCGAGCCCGAGCGCCGCAAAGATGAACGGGTCAGCGGTCATGTAGGGATAGCGGACATTGTCCGGCGTCAACGGGACGGGAAACCGCGAGTTGCCGGGATCGAGGATCTCGGCGGTCGCATCGATGTTCGCGCATCCCAGTTGCGGGTGAAATCCGTAGCTTGATGTGGCGATGAAGCGAAGATCGATATCCCTTTCCTGGGAAGGAAAAGGCCGGAAATCCTTGATGATGTCGAAGGCCGGCCGCATGTGGGCGTGCAGGATGGCAAGCACCGCTTCCGGCTCTGTGGCGATGTCCCGCGAGCGATTTCCAAACCGCAGGAGCAGCAGATCGAACATGCTGATGGCGATGGCGACGCGTTCAAGATTTTGAAACTCGGGTTTGCCCGCCCGCTCGAAGAAATCCTCCACCTTGTCGATCAGGGCCTCAAAGCCCTCGTCGGTCCCGGCGTTCAACGCCGATATGACCAGAACGATGCCCTTGGCCTTGGAGAACCATTCATCGAGCTCCTTGGATTTTTCGGCGTGCGGATTGGCTTTTCCCGAAACCTCGCTGTTCGGAAAGGCTGCTTCGCCGGGCGCGTCCCGCACATGAATGGTGAACTGCCTGTTTTCAAGCGTGCCGGCTGTACGCATTGCGTCTTCCGACGGCAGATCGACATCAAGATCAAAACGAATATCCGTGACGCTTTCCGTCGCTTCGGGCAAGTTTCGATAGTAACTTCTAAGTAGTTTTCGGTTTACCCGGTCGGTCTCTATGTTGATGTTGTGAAGTTGCCGGAATCCATGGAAGTTCAGTTCGACGCATTTTGCGAAGTCGACAAACAAGTTTGTCTTTCCTGATCTCACCGGTCCGGTGAGTCCGACATGTATCTCGTTGTTATCATTAACGGCCAATTCAGCGTTCCCTTTTGCTGAATTTCATTATAAGTCTTAGAAGCAATAAACCATTTGAATAGTACAGGAAAGAGTCGAATGGGTTATCGGGGTGGAGATTGCGAGAATGTCTGGCTTGCCTGGGATGGCGAAGATCAGGCCGTGCTGGGGTATTTTTGTTCCAAGGGCGAGGAACTGGTCAAGCACCGCAAGGGCGCCATCGTCCTGTGCCATTTGAAGCCCGCCGCCTTTCGCGAAGGCAACCGCTCGGGGATCGTCGTTGATGTCTTCTCGATCTGTCCCGGGGAGAATTTCCTGCGCACGCTTCGCCTGCCGCGCGGCACCCACTCCGTCGAGTTGCTGATTGACGACGCCCAAACCGCTCGGCCGTTGAAGGCCTTCGAGCTGGCCCGCGATACCGACGGGCTTGTGCCGAACGCGCGCTACGGCAATGTCGTCATCGCCCTTCCCGAAGAGGAAGGTGACGATCCCGATGCCCGCTTCGTCTGGTCGGACAAGCGCATTCATCATGTCAAGAAACCCAATGCCCACATCGGCTGGGCCGGCTACTTCACATCCTGGCCGGTCGACGAAGACGATGGCGCGGGCAACGTGGTCGCCGTTTCCAGTTTCCGCCTCGAGGTGCCGCACCTTGAGGACGCGCTGCAGATTTTCCCTGTCGGCTACGACATCACCGAGGCCGAGCTCGTCGGAAAAGACGACAACGCCACGGCGATCATGCGGGCCTCGGTCGAGAACGACCGGGTCCAGAATGCCGTCCTGACCATTGAGGGAAGCCGGCCGCTGCTGCACGGGCTTTATTTCCTGCATGTCTCGGCGCACAGGCAGCGGGCCAATGAATGGAGCGATATCATTGATATCGATCCGGGCACGTTCCAGTCGATCAGCGACAATCTCGTTGATGCCTACCGTCATCTTTTGTCCAGCACCGGCGACTGGGGAGATGCGGAGATCGGCGATGCAGGGCGAAATCTCATCGAGATCCTGACCCAGGAGCACCGCTGGTTCGAGCTGTCGTCGCCGGATTATTTTGTCGATGTGATCCCCAATGAGAACGGCGAGAAGGTCAAGCTGTCGGTGTACGAGATATCGGCCGGAGACCATCTCGTTTTCTACGACACCATGGGCCGCAAGTTGCGCGCCGGCCAGCATCTGAGTTCCGACAGTATCCTGGCTTTCAAGGCCAACACGACCGGCCTGCAATTGCTGCGTGGCGTCTACACGACAAGCCACAAGAAGATTGCGGAAATCGACGCGCACCGTCCGGCCAAACGCTCGTCATTGTCTGAGCCGGACAATTTCGAATCGCTGCCCGCGGCCTTGAGCACCAAGCATGACTGGGTCGCCGCACCCTACTCGCCCTTCGACTTCATGCCGCTGAAGGTGCATTCGGCCATTCATTACGGCTTCGGCAACGCCGAGGGCATCTTTGCCTGGGACGCGTTCATCAGGGATCCGGCGCCGTGGTTCCTGGCCGATGCCATCAAGCCGAATTTCTGGGCCAGCCAGGAAGACTTCAGGTCCGCCCGCGACGGCAATATCCTGGTCAGGGCACTCAGCCTGCTCGGCCGCGACGAGGCTTTCGTGGCGCTGCCGCAGCTCGAGGACCAGATCGTCGCTGCATTCCTGATCATGCGCCTGGCCCGCACGCCGGTGCTGCAGACCTGCATCTACAGGATAAACGGCCTCAGCCCTGCAGGCGACGATCTGCCGGCGCTCGCCGAGATGGTCGCCGTGATCGATGACCGCCTCGACAATGCCGAATTCAGGGAATGGCTGTCTTTCAGTCAGCCTCGGATGTTCGAGGCGCTGTGTGAGCCCAACGGCCTTTCGAAGCCGATCGAATGCGGGTCTCTCAAGCAATTGTCCGAGGAACTGCAGCACGCCGGCGAGGTCTTTGATTCCTTCCACGGAGCGCTGGGCGAATCCGCCAAGCGGCCGGCCGAAGCTGTTGCCGAAGGCGGCCGTTGGCAGCCGCAGGGCGCCAGCGAGGAGGTGCTGGAAAACCTGATAGCGACATTGACGGAATCCGATCTGGCGAGGGACAAGGTTGCCGGTCAGCACTATGAATCATTGCTGGCGCGGTTTGGCCGCAATGCCTACTACCGAAGCAGGATCGCTGCGGACATCTACAAGAAGTATCCGGATCTGCTGCCCAACGACTCAAAGAAGCTGATGGAGTTCCTGCGCGGTCTGCTGACCGAATCCGGGTGCAATTTCGACATGCGCAATTTCGATGAGAAACTCGTCGACAGCGTTGCCGAGAACATGCAGAGCGTTGAAAACTGGTTGCTGCCGAATGCCGTCAACATGCGCAAAATGGCGCAGGTTGAGCTCGACAACGCCTCGTTGAACACGCCGACGGACGAGAAGAAGAAGGCGGCCATAATCGAGTTCGCCGCCGCCCATGAAATGCAGAAGACCTGGGATGATATTTCCGACATCATCGTCCGCGCCGAAGAGGCGGGGATCAGGGTTCCGACGAAACTCAGGCGCCTCCAGTTGCTCTGGCCGCGCGAGAGCTCGACGACGCTCAGCGAATTCCTCACCTTCGAGCACAAGCACAAGCATGTCCTCGGCCAGAAACTCAGCGAAACCTACGGCTATGATTCCGTTCTCTATGCTTGATTGAGCGCCGGAGAGCCGGCGGCGGATGATCGCTTACTGGTGCGGCGCCTTGTGATGCCGCGCTTCAAGGCGCGCGTGTGCCTGCCGGCAACGCCCGGCCTTCCCCTCGCCAGCCTGACACTCCCTTTGCAGCCTGTTGCGCCAAGACGGATCCCGGCGATCGGTCTCCCGCAGCGACCTTCTCATGTCTGCTTGCGCTTCCTGCGGCCAGGCCGACCTGCTGCGCTGCGCGGGTGCGGTGAGATCGCCGGACAGCCACGGCCGATCACGCCCTGCTCGACCCGGGTTCACCCCCGTCAGGCGATGTCTGATGCCGTCGGAATGAAGTCACATTCAAATGAGTTTCTGGGGCGATAGAGAAATAAAAATTCTCTATATACAAAAATTTATCATTATCTTATGGACGGGCGAAAGGAAGAAAGTAGGTTTCCGGTCAGAATCTGAAGTGGAGAAGGCTCGAAAAAGCCAATAAATACAGTCGGATATGGAGTTTCAAGGAGCTTCAATCTGACGTACATGAGTAATGATCAATTAAAATATCGATAAATGTCGTTTTACTCATGTAGGTGCCCTTCCTATGGTGCGGAAACGCCGCATCGAGTTTTGACCGGCAGCATGGAGGAGCCAATGAAGATGGCGCTTGGGAAGACCGCAATGGCGATGGCGCTGCTTTGGTTCGCCGCACCTGCTGAGGCTGCTGACATAGCCGACCTCGATCAATGCCGGGAGCAGATCAACGCGCTCGACCGCACCGGCACGCCAGCAATCACGTCGGCGGCAGACGCCGGCGCTTTCAAAACCATGCTCGTCGATGTCTGGCTGCAGTGCCGGGACGGCAAGTTCGAGACTGCCAATGCAGAGTTGGGCCAGGCCCGGGCCCTGCTTAGCAAGACAAGTGGGGAGTGAGCCATGCGGCAGAATACCGTAATTCCGTTTCCCGGTACCCGGATCGCAAAGCGCAACAGGGCGCCTTGCCAGCCCGCGATGTCCGACAAGGGCGTGGTGACGCTGAGCGCCTATGGCCAGCGCAAGCTGCCATTCACGATCTCCGATGTCTTCGGCCGGTCGGTCCTGTGGGTGCGTGACAGCTATGTCTATGAGCGCGCAAACCAACCATCGCTTTGCTTCCGGTTCCATGGCGCCGAAAGCCCGGAACACACGGCCCGCATCCTGTCGTGCGAAGACCTGGCGCTGGAATTGGAAACGGCCACGCGGATGTATCTCACGCAGATCCAGGTCTGCGCCGGATCCGTCAGGCGGATCCTGCCGCTCTGGCTCTGCGACTCTGATTTCGTGGGAACGCCCCTGGTGCTGACGTCGGAATGCCGCAAGAGGTTTCTGGAATCCTGACCCTTGTCCTGGCCGGGGAGCGGCCAGATTGCCTCAGTCGGCTTCCGTTCCCTCCAGGATTTCTGTCAGCCGCAGCGTGGACCGCCTTTCCACGCCGGCTTCTTCCAGCAGTTCGGCCTGATCGTCTTCCACTCTTCCGGCAATGCGCCGCAGCCGCGCAAGCGCACGTGCGATCAACTCGCTGTCGGCATCCGAATGCCAGACCGCATAGACGGGAAACGGGAAGACCGGCGCATCCTTGACGATGTGAAGCCGCCCGTCCTCGACTTCATCCTCGATGAAGCGGGCCGGGAAATAGGCAGCGCGATTGTGTTCGATGACGTAGCGCGCCGACAGCGTCCCCAGCGCCAGGGTTACGTGCGATGCACGGAAGTCGGGGAAATGGGTCTTGTGGGCCTGCATGAACTCCGGGCCCCAGTCGACAAAGACATAGTCCTTGTCGAGCTTGCTGCTGTAGTCCTCACGCCGGGCTGCGAGCACCAGTGAATCTTCCATGATGATCTCGACTTCAAGCCCGGGCCGCAGTTGCGGGCTGTACATCACCGCGATGTCGAGCACGCCGTCCAGCATCAGCCTGAGCAATCTGTCGGGCATTCCCATTTCGGCTCGGATCGCCACGTCCGGCATGACCCGTTCCAAGAGCCTGAGCCATCGCATCGCGAACTTCGGCCAAAGACTGTACTGGCTGCCGATGATCAGTGAGTTGTCGTAGCCATCGGGGACCGCGACCTGGTATTTCGCCTCCTCCCAGACCCGCAGCAGCGTGCGGGCGAACCGCTCGAACTGCTCACCGGCCGGCGTCAGCTCCGCGCCGGCCCGGGTGCGCACGAACACCTGCCGTCCCAGGATCTCCTCCAGCCGTTTGACCCGCAGGCTGACCGTCGACTGGGTGACGTTGAGACGCCTCGATGCATTGAGAAAACTGCCGGAGGTGGCAATTTCGAGGAAGGTGCGGGCAAGCTCGATATCCATGGCGCCAATCTATCAGCAGCGCCCGGGGCATCAAGTGGGTCCGCGCCCTCCGTGGTCCGGTGGAACCCTGCAGGACAGGGAGGCCAGATCAGCCACCGCCGGCAGCGGTTTACGGCTTCCGGCAGGCGGGAGCACTCGCGGTGTCACAATGGTTTGGCGGACCCGGTTTAAATCGTCCGTTTTTTGGCTTAAGACAAAAAAACTTGCGCATAATGCGAACTGGAAAGGCAGGCAGGCAGTCATGGCGATCGATTACCCTCAAGTGGCTGGTGAAATCGCCCGGCTTTACGAAAAGCCTTTTGGCGGCAAGACCCGCGGGCGTTTTCGCATCTCGATGAAGAACATGCGGCAGCTCACTGGCGCCAAGCGGCTTTACGAGACGGATATCCTCCTTCTCACCCGTGCGCTTTACGATGTGGGCTTCACGATCATCGACATGGAGACCTTCTTCGTCATCCTCAGCCATCGCACATTCGTCAGCTACAGGCGCCTCAATGACGATTCGATTGGCAGCGACGACAGTTGAGCCCTGAACCGGCCCAGGCGTGAAGCGCCGGCAGCCTCCGCATGGATAGGCGAACTGCGTGCAGCCCCGTCCGGTGATGTGTCACCGGGCCGTCAAGCGTCTCGCCAGGCATGTGTTCGGGCGCGCCGGGCTAGCTCAGGCAACCAGCTTCGGAGCGTAGAGCGGACGCCAGCCACGGTTTGCCGTGGTCAGCAGCAGGAAATAAAGTGCGTAGAGAATGACGTGACGGTCGATCACCAGCAGATAGTGCAGCAGGCCGAAGCTGAATGTGAGAACCAGTATCAGCAGCACATTCTCTTTCATGCTCGAATCTCCATGACGGTAGATGCGCCAGAAGCAGAACCCGAAATAACCCAGCAGGAGCGTCAGCCCCACCAGCCCGCGCTGGATCGCTTCGTCGAGGATGAAATTGTGAACGAAGGTGAATTGCGTCATGTCCACATTCAGCGCTTGCTCGCTGTGCTCGATGATCGCCTCCGAAATTCCGGTGCCGCCGCGTCCCAGCAACGGATTTTCGGCGATCACACTGACAGCTGCCTGCCACTGACCGAGCCTGATCGCGAGGCCTGAAGCCGCTGTACCGCTATCGGGTTCCGAGGGCTGCAGCACATTGCTGATCTCCTTGATCGAAGACTGGATGCGATCGGCGTAGCTCGGGTAGATTACCCATATGCTGCCAATGCAGAAAGCCAGCGCCAGGCCGGAAGCGAGAATGTTGTGACGACTGCCAAACCGCCAGCCCGAGTTTCTCTTGAACAGCAACCGAACGGCATCGATCGCCATCCCGAACAGAAACACCGGCAGAACCGCCCGTGTTTGTGAAGCGATTACAGTGATGAAACCCAGGTAGAAAAAGATGTAGCGGTTGGCCAGCAACCAGGGCGGGGAGCTGACGGTCAGCCGTGAAATGATGGCGAGGAACGTAAGCGAAAAGGCGGCATTGGCCGGGTTTGACCCGAATCCCAGCCGCCCCGGGGCCAGAATGGTTTCGGCAAGGCCCCAAAGCGCAAGAACGACAAGCGCGGCGCGCGTGCCAATCACGAGTTGCCGCAAGGGATCGCGCACCAGCGTCGCTCCGATGACGATCGGGATGACGAGCAGGTAATACAGCGGGTAGGAGCTCCAGCGGATGTCTTCCGGCAGGCTTCCGTTGAGCAGATTGATCAACAGCGACGATGCCGAAAATCCCAAAGTGACAAGCACATAGGTCTTATCAAGCCGGGACAGCGATTTCTTCGGCCTGAAAATCAGAAGATATATCCCGATGCTGAGGAATATCCCGAACACGATGGCGCTCGCTTCGGTGGGCAGCAGAAACATGAAGGCGGCGAACAGGAAAACCAGCCCATCGATATGCCGCCGTATCAGAAGAAATTTCTTCATCGAGAATCTTGATGCGCCGAGAGCCTGCAATTGTCGGTTATTCCTTGAAGAAACTGAGCTGTCCCGGCTTTAACTGCGACACGCCGGTCAGCGGCGTTTGCGAGGCGAAAACGGATCAAAACGATAATAGGTTTCGGAGCTCATGCCACCCCACCTGTGGACCAAGGATGGGCCGTGGATGTCCGGTAGGTGGCACAGGTCCCTTGCCGGTTTTATGGATCGGTGGCTGGCCGAGGTCAAGATTGAGTTTTCGGCAGGTGCCGAAATGCACGCCCTCGGGTTGCAGCCAGGCAGCTCGGACGCTCTCACGCCAATCAGGACGTTAATGCCAGGGCCTTGCTCCGGCTCGGCTGTTGACGGTGGATTTGCCTCCGGGGCGCGGCCGGCACGGGCGAAAACCGGCAATTCAGCGCGCTATTGCCCTTCCCTTGGCCTGAAACGCGTTTAATATGTCGTTCATTGAATGTTTTGCGATGTATTCGAAATGCAAACGGGTTTCACGTCATGGCTGCGAAGTATCTTGAGACGACAGCGAATCGGCAATGCAATTGACGTGAGAGCACGTGAAGGTCGCTTGCCCCGTCTGATTGTTCCGCTGCTTTGCCTGGCCTTGATGTCCTGCACAGGCTCGCCCGGAACCGCTTTTCTTGGCGACCTGTCCAATCAACAGGATACACCGGCTGCCGTGCCGGGATTGCAGGCGGCCGGCACGGCGCCGCACCGGTCTCCGGCGGGCTTTCCCCGCTTTCCCAGCGAGCAATTTGCCCGGTCGGTGAGCGAAGCCCGCTCTTCCGCCGAGATCGCGCAAACCATCCGCGGGGCCCTGCTCTATCTTGATGACACCCAGGTGCGCGACCGGCCCGGGCTGCATTCCCCCTTCTATGACTACTGCCGGCCAGAGATCAGATCCTGCAATGGCGCCAATCTGAACGTGGCCGGAGAATGGGCCAGTTCCATCCGCTTCCTGCCCGATCGCGTCGGGGTCGGCCGGGCAAAGATCTCGTTCCAGGATTCCAATGCATTCGTCACCGCCGGCATCCTGTACCCGCTCTATTTCATCGACGATGGCCGGATGCCCGAAGACGAGAGGCTGGCGGAAAACATGCGGTCTATCGGGGCAGCCAGCCTGGCCGAGTTCAAGAGAGGCGACGCCTACAATTTCTGGGTCCAGTTGAACGCGCAGACCAGCGGCGCGCCGAAGACGGGTCCGCTCAACATCCGGATCCGGCAGGTGCAACTGGGAGCCATGCTGATCAGCTACCCGCTCTACCCGGTCTGGAAGGTTGTCACCGTCGGCCTCGATGTGGATGTCGACGCCTGGCTCCGGCGGGTGCTGAACAGGTCCGAGAACCCCCATGGCTTCGATTCGGTCTTCAACATCCCCAACGATGCCGACGACACCGCAATCGTGGTTGCCATCCAGAAACTCCACAGCGAATTGCAGCCGCAGGACCGGATCACGCCGGACCTTGCCGCGCTCAGGCTGTTGACGCGGCATCGAGATATCGGCCGGGCCAGGAAGGACGCGCGGATCAAGTGGCGCGGCAACACCGACACCGGGGCTTACCTGACCTGGCTGAAGGACGAAGACCTCGGCACATTCTCCGATCCGGAAACCGGGGTCATCCCGCTTGGCGTCAACAACATCGATTGCGTCGTCAATGCGAATGCCGTGTTCTCGCTGGCGCTCAACGAGGCCCATGGCTGGCCCGGGTTTGAGGATGCCAAGACGATGCTGCGGACCATCACTGACAGCCGGGCATGGCGGGACGCCTGCGTTCTCTACTATCCGCAGCTGATGATGCCGCCCTACACGCTCGCCCGCGCCTACCGCGACGGGCAATTGTCCGATGACCCGGCGATGCGCCAGACAATGGGCATCCTGTTGCGCGACCTTCTGGAAATGCAGCGCAAGGATGGGTCCTTTCCGGGCGGCAAGGACCGCACCCGGCATCTTTCCACCGCGCTGGCCACCAGCGCGCTCATCAACATCGGCGCCTCGATCGCCGATCAGCACGGCCTGTTCGATGACTACCAGTTAGCGCTCGACCGGGCGGTCGGCTATCTCGTCTCGAGCCGGCGGCCTCACCGGCTGATGTTTTCGGGTGGCGGCCCGTCCGGGGGCGGCGGCCCGGCTGAAGACTATGGCTACAAATGGGCGTCCGGTCTGTTCTTCGCCGGATCCTACCGGGATCTGGCGCACTGGCACTCCCAGCCCTACACGACGGCGATCGTACTAGAGGCGCTGGTGAAATACGCGCTCGCCTACGACCTGACGGAATCCACGGTGCTGACCGGCAAAAGGTGGCGGGTGCAATCCTATCACCTGCCGGGTGCGGAAGTTTCCGGAAAGCAGGAATCGTCGAGCCGGACGCGATGACATGCGGATTCGGCGTTCGGCCGGTCTGCAGGTGATTTCCGCCGGGAAGGCGCCGTTGTGTGAAAAGTCCCGCTGCCCTGGACGCAAGAGGGATCAATTGCCAACGCACCGGTCGCGAGCACCGTCACGTGGACATTTTCGCCAACCTTGGCGATAGCTTCATCGCCGGCGGTTCTTTTCTGCCATTCGCCAACGATCTCCCGCACCCGCTCCCGAAACTTAGGGCCAGCGGCCGTATGCGCCGCGTCAACAGGCCGAACACAAGACGGCACCCGGCACCGATCATAATCAGCTCAAATCATTCCTCGCAGGACTTGAGCCATCCACGCATGAAAATGCCGAAATCCACTCTTCTCAATTCGCAGGCATTTCTCTCAAGCGAGCTGATCCAGAATGCGGTCGTTCAACAAGGAAGTCTCGAAGGCTCCCACATTTCTACACTTGATTATTATCAATGCGAAGTTCCGGTTCTGTCCTAGCTTTGATTTCGAGGAAGGGCACCATGGGTCAGATCACGTCGCAAATAGGTTCTGAAGTCAGAAAACTCCTGAAGATGGGATTGGTGGCGGGTGGCGGTCTGTTTTTGATCCTTGCCGCCAGTTTCCTCAGCTCCGAGCCGATGGCGACATTCTTTCGGGTTCTCTCATTGGCGGGAACGGGCATGCTGCTGTTTTCGGTGGTGATGATGATCCTGACCTTCCGCAAGGCTTCGACGGTGAAACCCGGAGCCCTGCTGGTCTCCTTGTCAATTACCCTGGTGACCTTGGGCGTCCAGATGCTGGTCAGTCCGGTGCTGCCGCCAATGATCGTGGGGTTTTTGGCCTTTGCAGCCGGAGCAATGATTGGCTTTGGCTGGTCAAGGACGCGGCTTTTCTTTGTCGACGGGGCCGAGGTGAGATGCCGTGGCACGGCCTGGTATCTCGCCGTCTGGGCCGGAACCTTCGCGCTCAACCAGTTGATGGGCAGCCTGGCCGGCGGAGCGCCGGCCGCCGTGGCGGGCTCGCTGCTGGTCGGATCGGGTATCGTTCTGGGCAGCACCGGCGAGCAGTTTTTGCGTTGGCGGCGGGTCTCCAGCGAAATTGCCGGACATGGCGGGTCTATTGGGGTTGCGGCATGACAGAAGTGCATTTTTGCAGCGCGTGCGGAGCGGCTCTGGAACCCAGAGCAGCGTTCTGCGGCGCATGTGGAGCCAAGATTGGCGGGCCGGCGCAACCGGCCGCTTCTGGCGACAAGACAGCGCCTGCGGCACATCCTGTCAGGCAGGCCGCAACGGCTAGGAAAGGATTGGGATTTCCCATGATCATGATTGCTTCCGGCAGTGTGCTGGCAATCGCCGCGGTTCTGTTTTCGGGTGTCTTGTCTCCGGACATACCCTCCCTGCAGTCTCCGCCTGAGCAGACCGCCGTCCAACAGGATCAGACGGGCGCTCAAGCGCCGTCGGCGCAGCCAGCTGTAAGATTGGGTCCCGTCACGGACTCCAGGGCGACGGCCTCCGATCTCGCATGGACGCCTTACGTGAACAGCCGATACGGCGTGACGGTCGACTACCCGTCGCAATTGTTCACGGCCGGAGAGCCGCCGGCCGACAATTCCGGGCGCGGGTTCGAGGCAGCCGACGGAGGCCGGTTTCATGTCTATTCCAGCGCCAATGCGCTCGAGCAATCTGTCGACGAACTGATGGACGGCGCGCTCGAAGGGATTGCCGGCGACGCGCTGATCGACAAACAGCAAACCGCGGACGGCTTTACGGTGATCCTGCGGCGGGACCAGGAGATCGTCCACCGGCATTTGATGACCAGCGAATCCGGCAGCATGCTGCACTGGCTCGAACTCGGCTATCCCAAGAAGCTGAAGCCGCAGTACGCGGCGATCGCGGAAAGGATGATGGCGTCATTCCGGATGGTTGCTGATCAGGCCACCAATGATTCCGGCGATTCCGGCCCCGCGCAACCGGAAACACCCTCGTCCGGTGTCATTGACATCCCGCTGACCGGCTGGACCTACAATCCCGCCGCGAAGGATTTCGCCGACAAGCCCGCGCTTGTGCCGGATGCTGAATACGCCGCCGACAACGAGATGGGGTTTCTGGCTTTCACCTGCCAGCCGGGAGAGGTTTCGCCGGCCTATTTCGCGCTTCTCGTCGCGCCCGGTTTTGACACCACAAAGGAAGACAATGACGTGCGCCTTGGTATCGAGGGCGCAGGCGCAGGCGGTGAGCTCCGGCTTGCGATGCAGGATCTCTATGCGACCAGCGGTGGCGAACGTCCCCGAATCGACTGGGACGCGACGATCCTGTTCGCCCCGATCGGAATGGAAGACCTCGGCCAGTTGATTCAGGCCCGTTCCCTGCTCATCAAGGCGGCCGGGCAAACCTGGCGATTGGCAAGTGGCGGCAATCTCGACAGGGCAGGCCAGAGGTTTCTGACAGCTTGCGAAACCGGCGATGCGTCCACCGCCGGAACCACGCCCGGCGAATGGGGGCCGGATGAATTCAGCTTTCATTCCATCATGAGCGCCGACCTCGGCTTTGCCGTCGAAGGCACGAGCGGACCTACCCGCTTTGCCATCGACATCCCGGATGGCTGGGTGCGGGTGCCAAACACAATGGATCATGAACTGGTCTTTGCGTCGCCGGATGACGATCCTGATGCGCAGATGTTCCTGGCCATCCTTGCCAGGCCATCGGAGGGGAAGTCATTGTCTGAAGCCCTGGATGACCAGCTCAGCATCATCAAAGACATGACAGACACGGAAACGCTGGAACGTGATCAGGTTACCACGAGCGCCGGTCCGGCAGAGCGCGCGCGCCTGCGCTATCTGGGCCCGAGTGATGCGCAGGTGATGCTGATCGACGATACGGCCGTGTTGCAGCGCGGGGATATCACCTACGCCATCGAGCTGACCGTACCGGAACCGGTCTGGCACACGGGACAGCAGGTGATCGAGCAGGCATTGAAAACACTGGAATTCCAGGAATGAACGAGATGTGCGGCAGCACGTAAACCGCGCAACAGCATGGAGGAGTGGTGATGTCGTTTTGTCCCAACTGCGGAACCGAACTGGCCGCCGGAGCGCACTTTTGCGCGCAATGCGGCACCCGGATCGAGACAGCCGGCGCCGCCCCGCCGGCAGGCTTCGTCCAACCATCCGCGCCGAAGACCGCCGGACCGGCAGCTTCAGCGGCAGCGGCGTCGGCTGCACCGGTCGCACCGGACTATGCCGGGCTTGGTCGGCGTTTCGCGGCGCATCTCGTCGACGGCTTTCTTTGCCTGATTGCCTACATGATCATCGGCTCGATGGTTGCCTCGCAAACCGGCGGCATGACCGAGGAGGGTTTCTCCATGGAAGGCGCACCGGCGCTGGTAACGGTATTGCTCACCTTCCTGGTCACGCTTGGCTATTTCGCCATGCTCGAATCGAGCCGCAGCGGCAAGACGCTTGGCAAGCTGATGGCAGGCATCCGGGTGGCAGACCTGGGCGGCGGCAAGGCTTCGTTCAGCCAGGCGCTGATGCGCAACGTCCTGCGCATCGTCGATTTTCTGGTCCTCTACATCGTCGGCATCATCCTGATCCTGACCTCCGACAGGAAACAGCGCCTTGGCGATCGGGTGGCCGGAACCGTGGTGCTGCGCACCCGCAAGGTTGCGCAGGCACAGGGAGAAAAACCCAGGTCCAGCATCAAGTTCTCGATGGGCGGCAATCAGGATTTCATCGATTGATGACCAACAGCCCGAGGCAGCGCGACGGTGATAGCCGCCTGAGATTTTCCGGTGAGATCTGCCCGGCATCTCTGATTGCAGATGTGCCCGTCACAAATCCGGAACTGCGAACAATGCCGGAGAGTGTAATGCCGGAGAGTGTGAGGGCGATATGATTGCCAGGGAGGTTTTTCACAGAGCTGCGAAAAGCGCCTTCATCACGCTAGCCGTGACGGTGACCGTGCTCGTTTCCCTGTCAGGATATGGAGCACCGCTCATCGGAAAAGCCGATGCGCAAGAGGGGTTTCCGGTTTACCGGCTTCCCGAATCTTACTGGCCACCGGGTTTTCAAATGATTGAGCGCGGCGGATACCAGAACAAGAACCAGACGCTGGCCAGATACTACCCTGGCGTCAACAACAACCTCAGAAACGATCCGCATTATATCGTTCGCTCGACGGCGCTGATGCTCTACCCAACGGAGGAATGGGCCAACAAGCTCGTCCTCGAGCATGGGGCGAGCCAGACCGGCATGTCGAGAGTCGAATTTTCGCACAGTGCAGACAACTGCTTCCAGAACGACTTGAACGATGCTCGATATGTGAAGAACAAATTCATCAGATGCACGGCCGGTCGAGCCTTGATAACTTTCGATATAGATGGCCGGCAAATCTATGACGGTAAAACAATCATCAAACCGGCGCCGACCATCGATGAATTGAATGAAGTTGCGCGCCAGTACATCGCCGGCGCAGCCCGTTACGGACGGGAAATAAGCGCCCTGCAGCCAACCTATGAGATGTCTGCGGCTTGTGATTATCTCGCTTCCGGTTCTCTTTTGCGCCGCCCGAAAATCGCGATTTCAGGGAGCCGCATCTGGTTCCGCTTCGACGGGACGCTGGATAATTTCCATTTTGGCTGCAACACCGCAGAAGTTGCCGAGGCCTGGGAGACCTGGGAGGGCCGGATCAGCGGCTCTGGCGACACCTTGTCGGTTGAAGGTACGGTCCGCAACCGTGTCCGCCTGGAAGGTGGCGGCAAAGACTGTGATGGAATCACGCAAGCCGGTTCCGGCGATTTCAACGGCACGCTTGCCAATGGGGTATTTTCCGGAAAAGACAGCCGGTCTTACGTCACGGTCGCCGGTGAAATGGTGCCGATGAATCCGGTTGCCTGCAACTGGAAAATCGACGGCTTTGATCCGATAACCGCCACTCTGCCTCCGGGGCAAGCTCCGCCGTGGGCGTCGCCGGGCAGCATCGCCACCCTGAACGGAGACCTGCCCGACCCTGCGATACCAGAAGAGACAATGCCCCCGGACATTCCCATCGGCTCAGATTTGCCTCCCCTTGGCAACGATCCCACGTCCGATAGCAGCTCGATCTCCGCCGCCACGATTGCCGCGGGCACGTTGGCTGCTGGGGGGATCGCGGGTCTTGGCGCCTGGCTGATGCTTGGTCAGGCAGGCGTTGGCCGCCGCGAGATGCTGGATGCGGTTGGCGATCTGGCACGCGGGCAAATGCCGTCGGACGGGTTTGACGACTGGAAGGCGAAGTACGAGGGCCTTGGCTGGACCTATCGCGAGGAAGACGGCGTCGCGGTTTTTGATCCGCCGCCAGGGTACACCGAACAGGTTTCGGCCCCGCCTCCGGTGATCGAGCGGCATCGTGATGGCGAGACCAATGCCGACACCGGCGAAGTGTGGAGCGACGAGGATGGCGGCTGGGTCGGCCGCAATCTCTATGACCAGGAGAAGCGGCGGTCAGGCGAGATCGCCGCCATCGAGGCGCGCAACCGGCAGGCGGTGGCGGAATGGGACGCCGAGACGCAGGCACTCGACAGCGCGATCGCCTCCTCGCAACGGGACCGGGCAGCCCGCGCCGCGGCCGAGGAAGCAGCCCGCATCCGGATCGGCAACAAGCTCACCCGCTTGCTTGAAGAGGATGGTGTCTCGACAGCGGAGGTCGAGCGGATGCGACGGGAGCGCGATACGGTCGGCCTCGAAACTCTCTACGAGAACACCTGGCGCGACCGGATGGCCAAAACCAGCGCCGAGGCAGCAGCGTTCAATCGCAATGCAAAGATCTATCACGCCGGCGAATTGGTATCAAAGGCGGTGCTTGCCGGCTCCAAGGCGGGAATGATGGTTGTGACGGGCCCCGCGGGTTACATCCCCGCGCTGGTCGGCTCGGGCGTGTTGCGCTCGGCCGAGGAAGGCGCAACCGCCTATGTCAAAAGCGATGGCGACAAGCGCGCGCTTGGCACCGCGCTGGTCTCGGGCTTCTTCGCCGGCGCCAAGGATGGTGTCGTCGGCCGCTTCACCGGATTGCCGCGTACCGGCAACGTCACCAAGATATTGCTTCCCGCAGCCGCGGACGCGGGCGAGACCTATATTCGCACCGGCGATGTAAAGGCAACCATGACGACAGGGCTGATGTCGGCAGCCGGCGGCGCTGCCGGGTCCCGGATGGACAGGTTTGGCAGCGCGGCTGCGCGCGAGGCCGGTCAGGCCGCCACCGGTGCGACGATGGGTGCGGTGAACGCCGCGGTCAATGGCGGCAGCATCACCGACGGCGCCATGGATGGCCTGGCGGACGCGGTCGGCGGACGCATGGGTCAGCATGTCGTGGCGGGTCTGACGCCGATGACTCGCCAGGAAATCCAGATGGATCTCGAATACAAGGCGAAACTCGCCGATGCGCGCAACCGCATCGACGCCTTCGACAAGGCTGTCGCCAGCGGAGACCCGGGCAGGATCAAGCCGGCGCTGCAGGACGTGCTCGAGCACCGCGAGGCCAAGGTCCTGCTCAAGGGCCAGGATGTGGATCCGGGGTTGAAGAGCTCGTTCTCCGAGTTGACGCAGGAACACCGCACAAAGCCGGTGATGGACGGCACCGCCGAGGCGCTCAACCGGCAGACGGTGAGCGGACCCGACGGCGTCGAGCAGCCGCGCTTTGTCATCAGGGACGACAACGGCGTCGAGCGGCCTGTCACCGGCGCCGATTTTGCCAGCGGCAGCGGCAAGCCCGGCGAACCTGGCGTCGACCTCGACATGTATCCCAAGGGCACGATCATCGACAAGGCGACGGGCAGACCGGCCAAGGGCGCCGACGTCGACCAGGCGGTGAGCGAAAGCTGCACCGAACTCGGTATCGACCGGCGCTCCCAGGAGGTCAATGTGACCGGGATGAAGGGCACCGAAGACATCACCATGCGGCCGGGCGAGACCCCTGAGCAGTTCTATGCAAGGGTCGCCAGCGAGAAGACCGTCAGCGCGGCTGAGGGCACCGGGGCGGCGGAAGTGGGCACCCACAAGCTGCATGCCGCCGACGATCTGCATGGCGACGGGCTGGGATCATCGGCGCTGGCCGAGAAGACCCGCGGGGTGATGAAGGACAAGGCCCGTCTCATCGACCCGCTGATCTCGGGAGACGGCAAGGCGCATATCCCCGAAGTCTTCCGCCGCATGGAGCCGGTCAAACACAGGTCCGCCATGGAGGTGCTGCAGAAACTGGCCGATGGCTCGATCCCTCCCGGCACGGCCAACGCGCAGTTCCGGCGGCTGACCAACATGGATATCGACCAGGCGCTGCCGAAGATCGCCGGCTGGTCCGAAGGCCTGGGCAAATGGGGAAGCGGCAACCCCGGCGGAGCACCCCTCGGCCCGTCCTTCACCGGTCCAGGAGGCGGAAGCAACCTCCAGAGGGTCGCAGCTGCCTTCATCCGAAACCTCGACAAGACCAACAAATGAATGGGAGAGCAGGTGGCGCGATGATCATACAGACCGACATTCCGACAGGTGATCTTGCGGCCATGCTGGACCACAGCGGACAGCCGGCCCCGTTCAATCTGCGTCCGGAAGGACCTGCTTCGCCGGTGTCGGAATCGCTGCTCGCAACTCTGGCGCAGGCGGGTCTGGTTGAGCCGGGCAAGGAAACCGTAGAGCCATCTCCGGCAGGCAGAATAGTCGCCGGCGTGCTGCTGTCACCCCGATGCCATGTTCAGCTGCTGCTGTGGGCCGACGAGATGGAAGGCCGCGTCGGCATTGCCTTTCCCGCGTCCCCCGCTGCGGGAACCGGCGTGATCGTCAACCAGTCCGCTGACACGGTTCGCCTCCAGGGATTTGTCGACGATCAGGCGCTCATCGAGCTGACCACCCCAGTTGTGAGCCTGCTTCCAGAGGCGGCGCCTTCCTTTGATGCTTCTTTGTCATTCTCACAGGCCGCCGTCCTGGCCGCGATGCTGGACATGATCGTCAGCGACCGGCGGGAGCGCCCTCAGAGCAGCCGCATCCGACCGCTCAGCACTACGGCGATCACAGAATGGCTCGAGATCCTTTGGGCAGGTGGCGCCCGCGCCAGCCTGTCCGGACAGGTGTTCTCGCTTGCCCTCAATCCTGACCCTCCAGATCCGCTGGATGTGACCACCGTTCTTGAGGAGCTGGCCACCGGCGGACTGCTGATCATGCAGGATGAACCGGAAAGCTACGTTCCGGCAGCCGCATTGCTCGATCTTGTAGAGGTGCTTGACCAGATTGATGGCGGCTTCGATCTGGAACGGGTTGATCGAACGGAAGATGGTCCGTCAGCGGGACGGATTCTTCATGTGATGTGCGGACCCGCCGGAGCCTTCATCCTTGAACTCGCAGGCGCCGATCGGATCCACATCCAGCTGGCGGATCGCGCGGCCACTGTTTCAAGTGTGGCGAACATCCTTGTGGGGGAAATTGCCCTGGAGCAGAGCCGGACCACAGAACCCGCCGAGGTTCCGCCGCAAGCGGCCGTTCGAAACAGGTTCTGCACACATTGCGGCAAATCCATTGAGCCCTCATGGCACTATTGCATGGCCTGCGGCGCCGCCATTGAAGGAAAAACACCATGAAAATTCTGGATCTGCTGGCAAAACTGGGCATCCTCAGGTTCGGCACCAAGAAAGCCGTCTACCACTCGGCAAAGGACATGCCCGCAGAGTTCCTGATGAACGATGTCATGAACGCGGAACGGGATCTGACAACAGCTCAGGATATCAAGGACGCGGCCGGGGTGATCAAGGGTGACAGGACCGCCTCTCAGACTGCCGCATTCTGCACCCATTGCGGCAAGCCGGTTACCGCGGATCAGAAATTTTGCACGGCCTGCGGGGCGAAGCTCACGGATTAGATAGTACCGACGCCACGAGGTATTGGTCGAGAAACCTATGAAACATCCCTGCGGTATCAGAGGCTGGTTCAACAGTCTTTCAATCCCACGATGGCTTTTTGGAAGTGGAGCAGATTAATCGATTGCCAAGCACTTCCCCAATCCTCTCAGCCCACCATTCGGCCATCCTGACGCGTTCCTCCCAATAGGCGCGCCGGACACCATTGCCGCTGACATGGGCGAGTTCGGCTTCGATCGCGTCGGCGATCGTACTCGAGGCGCTGGTGAAATACGCGCTCGCCTACGACCTGACGGAATCCACGGTGCTGACCGGCAAAAGGTGGCGGGTGCAATCCTATCGCCTGCCGGATGCGGAAGTTTCCGGAAAGCAGGAACCGTCAAGCCGGACGCGATGACATGCGGATTCAGCGTTCGGCCGGTCTGCGGGTGATTTCCGCCGGGAAGGCGCCGTTGTGTGAAAAGTCCCGTTGCCCTGGACGCAACAGGGATCGCCTGCCAACGCACCGGTCGCGACCATGCGCCTTCGCCAGGCGCAGCGCGGAAGATTCTGATTTTTCGGATTTTTAAATCTATCCAATCACTTGAAGAAGTGATGGTGCCAGAAGAGGACCCTCATACAGCTAGTAAGGGATTGGTTTAACGCAAAAAATATGTTTCGCTTATTGCCATATACCCCTTTTTGTACCCTAGGACCACTTCCACTTAAAAGGTTCGAGTCCTGAGGCGAGTTGCGCGGTTCACACTATAGGCGCCCTCCGTCAATTTGGCCACTCCAGCCCTACCGCTTCAACCCATGAGAAACAGCTATGCATGCTCGGCGAATTGTCCTTCCACCTCGTCGACAATTTCATCCCAATTTTTGGGTAGTTGCTGAAAATACGCTGCTCTGGGTTCCCTTAATCATGAGGTTGATGAAGCACCGATAATTTGGCAATTCGGCGAGGTGGGCGGCATGTATATATCTAGAACTTGATGGCATCTGCCCCAATTGTTTGGAGAGGATCGGCGCGTCTTTGGCACCTACTCGGAAGACGATCAGAGTTCCGACGTTTCCCAGAATGCTTTCAAAGACCTCGGGCTCCAACTGCGTCGTGTATTGGTGAGCTAACACCAAGCCCAGTCCATACTTGCGAAGCTGAGACAGCATCCCTGCAAAAGCGTGGGTGGTGAACGAATGAAATTCGTCGGCATAGAGGAAATAGGGTCTACGAAGTTTCTCGTCCATTTCAGCACGGGTGAAAGCAGCGCTGGTGAGCATCGAAACGATGAGGCCACCCAAGACATTGGAAACGTCGCTTCCCAGTGACCCTTTTGAGAGGTTCACAATCATCGGTGTTCCTTCGTCCAGGAGGGTGCGGAATCGGATGGGTTGGACTGGATCAGTTAACGCCTTGCGCACTTGGGGATGCGACAGGAAGGCACCGAGTTTGTTCGCGATGGGTGCCACACCGTCAAAGGCGTTCTTGTAGTTCATTTTCGGAAATTCATCCTTCCAGAATTTCAAGATCTCCGTGTCCGTGACGTGAGATAGAACCTCGGCTCGGAAACTTTTGGTGGTGAACATCGGCACGATATCAGCGAGTGTTGAGTTCGGACGCTCCAACAAGGCGAGCAAGGCGAAACGCAGGAGATGTTCCATTCTCACGCCCCAGGCATCGCTCCATTGCTGCTTGAGTGTGTCGATTATGCTTGAGGCGACCAATGGACGATAGCGCGCCGCTACATAGGTCAGCGGATTGTATCCGTAGTCGCAGTCCGGGTCGGACGGTTCCCAATATATGCCATTTTCACCCAGCAGTATTGCAGCGTCTTTTGCCAAGTCTCCATGAGGGTCTAACAGACAAAATCCACGACCATGTTCGATATCTTGACGCAGCATGTTCAGGATCAGGGTTGATTTCCCGGTTCCTGTTTGGCCGACGATATATGTGTGAAACAGGCGATCGCTTTGGTTAACTCCAAAGGCACGTGGTCGATATCGCCCGACTGTTTTCCCGAGAATGGTAAGGGCTTGGACAAAGGGGTTTGTCATCCCCTCATTGTCCAGCTTCACGAATTTTTCAATAGACTATCTGGATTTCACTAACTCACGAAACAATACACTTAGCTGGTAACGATCACGCGGTGCCTGTTCATAGCTGCTTAGAAGGCAAGGGAATGACCCTGCCCCAAATTTTATCCAGCAGTCAGTCCGTTTCTGCAGTTCGATTTGAAGTGGAGCCAAATATGGACCACCAGGTTGGAAAACTCTCTGGCGTCAACGCACATGCATTCGCTGGAGAAGCCGGTGCGGCTACATGCCGATTGAAAGCTCATAACCGATTGATAGCTCGTCACCCCGCACCCGGATTTTCGTTAGTCTAATAGGCCCTATTTCGGATAGTTGGTCGCAATGAGTACCGAGACAAGGCCTGTGGAAACCTTCTACTGGAGAAACAATCCTGACTGGCCATTCGGGAAAAAATTTTCCAACCTCGCCAGGACAAAGAGAGGCTAGTTCTGCGGGGGTGCCAGCTTGAGTGAGCCTTACATCGCCTTCTGAGTTAATTAGGAGCGCCAGTTCTCTAGATAACAGAATTCTCAATACTTCCTTATCAACCGTTTCACCATTCAAATTGAAGGCAACCCTACACTGCCCGGGAAAATGGCAGGCTGTGGCAAATGACCAACTGTAATACCCAAGTTTTGAAAGCGCTGCGCAAATCAATTCGCCAGCTGTATGAAGCCTTGAGTGGTAACGTCTCGTGCTTGCATCAATTTGGACAACCAAATTGATGCCGGGTAGGACTGATGTCAGTCCGCCATTACATTGATGACCGATCTTTCCGTCGCGTATTTTGACGGTCTTCCCGAAGAGAATTTCTTGGCCTCCCTTCAGTGTAAAATTACCCCTGTCGCCGGGTTGTCCTCCACCTTGGGGGTAGGCAGGTGTCCTATCTAGTATTATAAAAGTGGAACTGTCTGACGCGATGATTTCAGTTACGGTTGCCCTCATCCTGTGAATGTTAGGGTCGACCAGATACAGGAGCTCAGTTTTCATTGTTCTACCTCTGGAATTGTATTTGCAAATAGGTCGGCGGCCTTTTATGCCACCGACCTATTGCTTCAAGAGAGCTTCGTGCGCGTAAGAGGGTGATGAATGCGCATATCGCGCAACTCCTGGGTAAGCGACACGGGCCTTCCAGAAACGCCGTTGCCTGCGCTATGAGTTGCATTTGTATCGTCCTCTGCTTCCGGAAGATTTTTCCGGATTGCTCCCATATGAACTCCTGCCAGTATACTGAGAGTCTTGGCGAGTTCTGCTGCGGCTTTCACAGCTTCGACTGTTGTCTGATCGAGGCTAGCGGTCATGGCCGCTATCCGATCCGGGGACATGAAATCCGAACCAGTTCCAGTTGAGCAGGCAACTATTTGGGTGATGCTTGGAAGTCGCTTTTCCTCCACGATCTTGGCTACGTCACTCGAAGCCATGTGTCGGACACGCTCATCAAGTTGTAGGGTAAAACGGTCATCGTGGTTGCCAACTGCGACATCTAAGCGGTTCCAACCTGGAGCATAGGTAGCGTTAGGAGGCTCGTAGCGGCGTCCGTTCACAATCATTGGGATCAAGAAATTCCGCATGGCTTGGAACTCATCCTTGAACGGCTTATTTGCCAAGTCCGCCATGATTGTCTTGCATTTTTTGATTCTGTTTGACGCTTCGCGCAGCGCTTCGACAGAATCCGCCAAGCTGTCTTCTCCCTTTCTTATGGGAATGAGAAGATCTGCGGCAAAGTTCATTTCAGCATCGATATCTCGGACAGCAGCCCCGAAACGGATTTCACCATCGCTCCCGGTCCAAGTATAAGGCGGATTGTTGATCCATGCAGTGAAACAATCATCACGCGGATATCTTCCCAGTCGGTAACCCAATGCCGTAAGTGCACCTTCCAAGGCTGGAAAGGCGGCAAAGGCAAAACCATCGCACCCTGGTTCACAAACCTTCCGAAAATTACTCTCAACCGAGGAAGTGATGAAGCCCAGAATACCGAGCCGATTTTCGGCCTCGACGTCATCCATGTCGTCTGCTGTTTCACGTATTGATACGAGGGATTGTTGGGTGAGCCGACTTCTAAGGAGCTTGACGAGATCATAGGCGGAGTTGAAGCCTGCCGCATTGCGGTTATTCAACCTAGTGATCTGCGCAAAGTCTTCCGTAGAAAAGTCAAGCGGTCCACTTTTGAAAGCCTCGGGTACTGATCCCAAGGAGCTGGTAGTTCGATTGGAAATCTGCATTTTCGTGGTCCTAGTCTTAGGGCCACCCGTTCCATTTGATAAAGTGTTGCAATAATGCTACACTTACTAACCCGGAAGATGGAACTAAGTGGTCCAATTGCTCTCTTAGCAAACCCATTTCCGGAATGGGCCAGTCGAGCTTCGATCTCGACTGGCCTATATTATTTGCTTGCATTGCAGGTACCAAGGCCACCGTTTCTTCAGGCGAGCCGCACATAGTTTCCATTGTCCTTCGCCTGTCCGTCGCAATTTCGCAGCTTTTTAGTCAAATTTTTGTCACACCAAATAGTTGTCAGAATATTGCCAAATTCTCCTCACTTTGCCATAAGCCTATATAGGGGGAGTATATAGCATGCCGCATGAATATGATCGTTTTTGGTCGTTGGATAGAATTAAGATCTTTATGGAAAGCTTTCCATTGGCTGTTGGAAGGCTGAACTGGTCACCGGAGGACGTTCCAGGTGTACTCTTGGCTCTCGCAGACGAAGAATTAAATGAGGATATTATCCCCTCGGAAGAAACGTGCAGGCGTATTATTAAGAAAGGCCATACGCCGCGAAAATGGTTTCTTACAGGTCTACTAATCGGAGTTGTTAAACATATTAAAGGTATGGGTGATGTAGATCCAAAGAATGTTGCAGAGTACGGAAATTTGGTGAGCCTGTTTGATTCTCTGCAAGAGCACTTTATCAGTAAGAAATACAAGAATCCAGAGAAAAAACGCAAAAGAAATCGAGTAGATGAATCTCTAGATTTAATATCTGTTTTTTTGGGAGTTGATAATAAGCTATTTGCCGATATTGAAAGTAAATTATTTATAGATAGTGATGAAAGCAATATATACTTTGATTCATATCGATTTTCTTCAACGCCAGGTTATGTAAAAAAGTCATTTACTGTGCTACATAGACCAACCGAAATTATTCCCTTGGTGCGTTTTGCTAACTTCATAGAGCACAAAGGTAGAATACGCGAGGCGCGTGGTGTAGTAGTGCCATTTAGAAATCAGTTGGCGCTTATTGGTCACGCTGATAAAGGAAAGGGAATTAAACTTGTTGTAATAGAGGATACTGAAGGTCCTCAAAACGAGTATCATGGCCTTCTAAATACAATTGAACCAGATGGAACGCCTGTGGCTGCTAGAATATTGTTTTCTAAGAGTCCGCATATGAATCATACAGACGCTGGAGCCAGAGAATATAAGGTAACCGAACTTTCTAAATTGGAAATTGAAAAGATAGAATCTATCCGCAACCGCATGTGGTTTACTATCGAAAAAGAGCTTTATAGTGAAAAAGGAGAAGTTCTCGAACAACGTGATATTGTTCACATGATAGATCGATATCTCCATGATGGGAAAAAATACAAAATTGTCGACAAGGATGGCAAACCATTCAATCCTGCTCATCATGATTACTATACCTTTAATTCTGCACTAAAATTGAGAGAGTAGATGTGAACAGCGGTGTAAGCGTAAATATATAATTATGATTATTGATATATTTAGTTCCTAATGTGTATATTGCTATACGATGAATTGAAAGAATGGAGTTTCTTGTTTAGCATCACAGAATCATCAAACTTTTCTCTTTTTGGGTTGTATCAAAAACCTATCGATGGTCATCTAAGCATGAATGTAATTCATAAGAATATTCTACACTGATAATTCATGATTATATGCGCTATTTGTCCGCTTCAATTTCACGCTCAGCCTCCAAGGCTTGTTTGATGACCTCCGTCGGATCTGTTTGGGTTGCTCGTTGATAATGAACAATGAGGCAATTCGGACCATTTTTGAGGGAATCGATTGTCGGCGTTCCCAACTCCGTACCGCTTCGAGAAGTGGTACCATCTGGGCCACCAATCAGGCCGCACAGCAAATTGTGGGTCTCTAGAACCCAGTTTCGTGGCTCCAGCTCTAGGTTTTTGCCATTTACAAACCGGTTCGAGAACACTGTTTTGACCAAAGAGCGTTTTTCGTCTGGTTCGGCCAAAGAATGGGTCAAACTAAGGCTTTTCATCAGTTCGAGAAAGTTCTCGGTGTTGCGCTGGTTTTGGGCTGGTGAAGCCTGTTTTTGCCTTCTCTCGACTATCCGGCTTTCCTGAACCAGCAGCCGGTTGAGGCGGTCTTGGTAGGTGGTTTTGTCGATCAGTTCATCGAGTAACGCATCTGTCAGTTTGTCTTTGCGTGAGGTGATCTGCGCGAGTTCCAAGCCGGTGGTATCGCGGGTTGCCGTTTTCTCTTTGCGGCGTACCCATTGACGCATCGCTTTGCCGAGTTCCTCAACCGCTTCACTGGTAAAATGCAATGCTGTCATTTTGTGAAAGAGTTGTTCTTCGATCTCGCTCTCCCGAATTGTCTTGGTAGAGCAGCCTCGGGTCTGACATCGATAGTAGACGTGCCCCTTTTGCCGCTCCGGTATCATGGAACGGCGACAGGCTGCGCATCGGAAAAGCCCGCGATAGGTAAATTTATGGCGGGTCTTTCGCTTAATGTGGCGACCTGATTTCAGATCTTGAGCGGTCTCAAACAAATTGGTGCTGATCAATGGCTCATGCGCACCCTTGAAGGTCTCGTTCCGGCTTTTGAGATAGATGAGCCCGATATAGAATGGATTGCGCAGGATGCGCTCGATCCCCGTCTTTGTAACCGCACCACCTGTGTCCGTCCTCAGCCCAAGCTGATCCATTTTCTCCACCAGCATCCTGATAGAGTATTCCCCGGTGCCATAGAGCTCGAACAGTTTGTGCACCAGTGGACCCCGCACGGGATCAATGGTTTTGACTTTACCGCCACCGTTGTCGAGATAGCCAATCGGGGCCTTGAACGGGTAGAGGCCTTGTTTCAGTCGTCCGTTTATCCCTTTGATGGTTTCCTCACGCAGATTACGAATATAGTCCGCTGCGATTACCGCCTGGATATCGGCGGTAAGCCGTCCACCTCGGGAACGGAAATCGATGCTTTCGGCTGCAAAGTGAACATTGATGCCGGAATCCGACAGTTCTCCAATCTTGGCCCAGTCCGCGAAGTTGCGGGCCGAGCGATCGATCTTGTGAATGATGACACCGCCGGCAAGACCCTTGTGAAGCTGCTTGAGCATGTTGGAAAACACCGGGCGGCCTGATTTGGCGGCTGTTTCCTTTTCTTCAAACCATTGGGTGATGGTCAACCTGCTTCGATCTGCAAAGCCCTGTATGGCTTCTCTTTGAGCCTGCAGGGACACGCCTTCGCCCTGTTTGATCGTGGAGACCCGAATGTAGGCGAAACACTCATTGTGAGGTGTTTTCATTGGTGGTGGTGTTAGCTGGTAATTCCTCGTTCCAAGGCCATGTGCCCTCACGTTCCATGCGTTCATAAATCCGCTGGCACAGGCGTAAATATTCTTCCAAATGTTTATCCATCCCGAGATCCTATCACTCGGGGCTGACACCGATAGCAGTCGCCAATTGACGGGCCTCGAACGCCAAGACTCCGATTAGCGCCACATCCGTTTTGCCATCTCGCGCTCCTCGTCGCCAACAATCTGCCAGTAGATGGCGGTGGTCTTCATATCGGTGTGGCCCATCCATTTTTGAGCCAGGGTAATGGGTATGTTGTTAAGCGCGGCCGAAGTGCCGAAAGAATGGCGCAGTCCCTTGGCGGTAGCTTGTTCACCCTGGATTTCAGCTATGTCCATGATGACTTTGATCCACCGCCATGCCGAAGACCGGCTGATGGGCCAGAACCTGTGTCCATGTTTCAGGGCTCGCAACTGTTCGACAAAATGGGGTGGAACCGGCACTTCGCGAATATGGACCTTGTTGCGCTTCTTGAGGCTTCGGATAGCGATGATCCCGTCATTCCAGTGAACATTTTCGGAGCACAGAGCGATGGCTTCGGAAATCCGGCATCCGGTGTAGAGCAGGCACAAGGCAAACAATTTCCTTTCCAGGGGAGCCCTTTGAAGGGCATGGGAAAATCGCTGACGCTCACTTGCGGTCAGATAGAGGCGTTTGCCGTCCGTGGAATACAGACGCATGGCAGATTGCTGGTTACTCATGGAATATGTTGTCGAGCCTTTTTCTCAGTCTCAGCGCAACAGAATTGTCCATAGTGTTGCGTGGGAATAAGACGGCGGAACCACGGTGGTTACCGCTGGCTGACAATCGAATCTTACCATCCGAAAACGCGAATGCAAGGCGCAAGAACCCTTGCTCATCAAGGGCGCGAAACAGAATGGACAATAGTGTTGCATCCGACCATCCCCGTCGAACCAACTCAATGACCGGTTCGCACAAACGAGTGGAGCATCCTGTGACCCGCAATCACCGTTTCAAAAAACTTGGCCTGTGCCTCGCTTCCGCATTTATCGCCACAACAAATCTCGGCGCCGAACCGATCTCCACCCAGGAGGAGTTCAAGGCCATCGTTCAGCAGAACTTCTTCGATAAGGGATTGAGGGTCGGCTTTCTCGTCGGCAAGCCAGTTAAAACCGATTTTCTTCCGACCGGCTGGAAGTGCACACCCGACCTGCTTCACCGGGTATCCGGAATGTATCAGGCGCTCTACAACATCGGAGCGATCAAGGTTGATGGTCCGCTGGAACAGACCGAGGTTGGCTTTCTGAAATCATACTGCAAGTTCACTGTTACCGAACTCGATGAAGCGAAGATCGGCGATGACCTATCCAAGATTTCCGACACACTATTCGCCATCAAGCTGGTTAATCAGAAGCTCCTGGGCTTCAAGACCTTTGTTAAAGGCTACCAAACGGACAACAACACCTGCGGAATATTCGCAAAAGTGTTGATTGAAAACACCGAGCTCACGAAGTTCGCTAAGAGGTACAAGTCGGAAATCATGAAAACTTGGCCCTATAAAAAAATCTACCAGGACACAGTTGAAGGCCAGTTTTGTGGCACACCGCTTGAAGACGGCACCATTAAATATCACGAGGTCAATCGGCTGCGCGGCTAGATTTTCAGCGCGGTTGACCTCCGACTGACTGGTCAGTGCTGTCAGAATATATGTGCCGCATAGGGGGGATTTCGGTGACAGCACGAGGAAGGCATCGGAATATCCGACGTTAGCGTACCTGGGGAAAACAATGAAAGGATGGGAATCGAATGTGCGAAACCTTCAGAAGAGCCGCCGCAATGGCCATGGCTGTGTTGTCGCTTTCCACTGTGAGCACGTCCGCTGAGGGATTCAATGCAGTCTGCGCGGTGTTTAACGGCGACCGTCTCATTGAGCAAAACCGGTGCGATCGACAAACCATTGCCAGTCGGAATGAAGGCGCGGGTTACAACGTCAATGTGTACCGCTGGGCAACTGGCGGCAAAACCGTAACTTCGAATGTCGAAGCGTTCTTCACCATCAACGGCAAGGAAGGAGAGACCGTTTTCACCAAGGATGGATGTGATTTGTGTGCGAAGAACCGATCATCCATCCGGCAATATCTTTTACGCCGACTGGCTTGAACATGATCCTGTCAATGGTGCCGCAGGCACTCGCGAAGCCATTGACAGCTCACGCATTCAAACACTGATTGCGGCCTGTCAGGCGCACATCGCCTTACAGGCCATCCTAAGCCATTTTTCCATCAAGAGATTTTTCACAAGGAACTGCCGGCCTGTTCCTGCATCAGCGATCGTTACCCGCATGGGCCGAAACCGCCAAGGCGGGTTCGGTCGAGCCATGGCGAGATAGAGCGCGTCCGATGCCCGAACCGAGTGTGTCACGATTGCAGCAACCGGAAAGGTCTAGGAGGGCTATTTCGGAGTGATAGGATACTGTTTCAGGGGGGTACGGACGGATATTTTGATTGCCTGTGACATCGACGGATTGGCTGACCAATCCGTTCAACAACTCCAATCGATGTCTCAGAAGCAAATGAAACATACATGGAGAGCGTCGAGTTTCAGCTTTCCGCAAGTGAGGGCCTCTGCTGAAATCGTCGGTGCAATGTATACTGGTTCTGCCTGTACCTGGTCGCTTCACGCGGCCATGCACAGGCACATTATCAGACGCGAATACGCGACTATCATAGAAGCATATGCGGAAAGAAATCAGGGTCGATCTCAAAGTCGGCCGAAAACAAAGCGGCCTCTCCAACGAGGACGTTGCACATCTCTTGGGTGTTAACAAATCGCGCATTTCCAAACTGGAAAACGGGCACGCCACACCCAGACCGGAAGAAATATGTGCGCTGTGCCTGATCTACGGGCGCGCTGTCGATTCTCTGTTTATCCTGACCACGCACAGCCTGATTGGAGAGCTAAGACGGCGTCTCACGACCATTCCAGAAGAACCGACGGCATGGGAGCGCAAGCATAATGCAAGGCTCGATACGCTCAATGGGCTGCAACAGCGCCTTAGTGAGTTAAGCCAAGCAAACCGATGATGGCCAAGCCGTTCGCTGCCCTCTCGATCGCTGTGGGAACGGGCAAGATCGGCTATGTGTTCATGGTCGATGGCGAACTGATGGATTGGGGGCTGTCTCTTGCCGCGGCGAAGAGCCAGGACAAGGCCGTCGCCAAGGTGGCCGAGTGGATCAAATTCTACGCGCCATCAGTCATCGTCACTGAGCGGCTAACCCTGCACATGCGAAAATCCGGACAAACACTTCGCAACATCGAGGCGATTGGAGCGTTTGCGCAAGATTCTGCCATCCATCATGTCGATGTCGAGCGGGTGCAGCTTCATGCGAACAAGTACGAGGAAATCCAGGCCCTGACAGATCGCTACCCTCAAATAGCGAACTGGGCTCCCAGGAAACGACGATTGTGGGAGTCGGAGCATCCAAACACGGTGCTGTTTGAAGCTTTGAGCCTGGCGGGGGAGGTCGAATAACCAAAGAGCGGCGAAGAGCCGCTTTTTTAATTTCCCAAATCGGGCATCGCCACTTTCGGCGGTGGATTCAACGGATCGCTGCAACACACTAAGCGAACTTCTCCGCTGGGGTTTGATATTGCAAGGTCTTGCGTGGCCGTTCATTCAACTGACGGGCAATTGCGCCCAGTTTTGCTTGGGAATGGGCCGACAGGTCGGTGCCTCTTGGCAAATACTGCCTGAGCAGCCGATTGGTGTTCTCGTTTGATCCGCGCTGCCAGGGTGATTGAGGATCACAAAAGTAAACATCGACGTCAGCCACCATGGTCAATCGTGGATGGTCTGCAAGTTCCTTGCCCCGGTCCCAGGTCAGCGATTTGTAGAGTTCACGCGGCAGCCGTTGCGACTGTTCAGACAAACCGAGCCACCTCTGACATATCGGGAATAGCGTTCAACAAGTGTTGCGATATAGCTGTTCCCTGAACCGCCGATCAGGTCGCCTTCCCAGTGTCCCGGCACTGCTCTGTCTTCCACAGACGCGGGCCTTTGGCTGATCGATATTGCATCCTTGATCTGGCCAAGGCCATTGCGCTTGAGGCTCGCATGTCTGGAGCGGCGGACCGTTCGTTTGGCGCGCAGGTGTTCAAGCAGCTCCTTTTTCAGGACGCCACGCGCTTGGATATAAAGGCTTCGATAGATCGTCTCGTGTAACACCTGTTTCTGCGACTCTCCCGGGAACGCACGCTTGAGCCAGCCCGCAATCTGCTCGGGCGACCATTTCCGCTGCAGTTTAGCGGATACTGCGCGGCTCAATGCGGGGTGACAAGCCAGCTTACACATCTTGGGACGCAAGGCGCGATCCCACGCGGCTTGGTCGGAAGCAGCCGCGCGATATCCAGCAGCTCCACCGTTGCGCTGAACCTCGCGGCTGACGGTTGATGCCGAGCGCTTCAAGGCCAGAGCGATCGACCGCAAAGAATGCTTGGCAATCAGACCTCTCGATATCTCTTCGCGTTCCGCCAGCGTCAGCGCAAGTTGGGATCTGGAGCGGTCGGGCGGACGAATGCCTCCAGTACGCGCGAGGAGTGGATAAATCGAAGATGAGGCGCGGTCGAACCCGCGTCCAATCGAGCTCATGGACTCGCCACGCTGCCATCGATCCCAAATCTCCGACTTCTGCTTGTCCGTAAAAAATCTGCGACGCCGATACTTCATTGCTGACACTCCATCTTCCTTCAAAGATTAAAGTGTTGCGGCGATCCGTTGAATCCACCGCCCTTAGCGGACCTTCGTTTCATCCGCAGCCAACGGAGCTTCAAAGCTCGGAACGCCTAATGCTGAAAAACCGACGAATGTCCGCTTCGATCCGCCAAGTCGAAAGGAATCGGCGCGCGTCTACTTGTGCCGGTCCTGAATCGACCTCCCAGTTCGTCCATCATTCGTAACAAGAGCCCGCGGGTCGGTTGCACATGTATTTACGCTTTTGGATTAGATCTTCATCTTATGGTAGTATACTCGGACGCCCCGGGGCGTTGCCACTACACAAAGACTTTTTCCGTCATGTCTCCGACCCTCGGGGCATCGCTTCGATTGATAGGAAATGCTCGATGATAACCCGCCGCCACGTTTTGAAGCTATCTGCCGCCGCCGCCGCCGCGTTCGGTGCCTTCCCCCCCGTCCTTCAGGCGCAGCCCCTGCCGCTGCGCCGTTCGATCCACGAGATCGACCTTGATGATCCGGTCCTCGCGTCCCTTCGCGATTTCGTCACCCAGATGAAGGATTCGGCGCGCGATGGGCAGCCGGTCAGTTGGGTAAGCTTCGCCAACATCCATGGCACGAATGCTGGCTTCAACCTCTGCCCGCACGGCAATTGGTATTTCTTGCCTTGGCACCGCGCCTACCTGCAGATGTACGAGGCAGCGGTTCGTGATGTGACCGGCAACGCCGCGTTCGCGATGCCCTACTGGGACTGGAATGCGCATCCTGAGTTCCCAGCTGCATTCGGTGACCCGACATTTGACGGCCAGCCAAATCCCCTTTTCGTGCCAGACCGACTGATGAGCACCGGCGATGCGATCCCGCCCAATGTCGCTGGCGATGCGATCATCGAGTCGATCATGGAGAAGGCCACTTTCGAGGAGTTCGGCTCGTCCCGCGCCAACGGACAGGACGGAACCGACCCATCCTGGATCGGCCGGCGCGGCGTGGAAGGTCAGCTCGAATCGACGCCACACAACCTAATCCATTGCCGAATCCGCGGCCCGTTCATGTGCGCCGGCACCTCGCCGCAGGACCCCATCTTCCAGATGCACCATTGCAATATCGACCGCATCTGGGATGCCTGGAACCGAGCTGGTGGGCTCAACACGACCAATACCTTCTGGACGGACATGGTGTTCGCGGATCACTTCATCGACCCCACCGGGGCGCAATACAGCAGGACCGTAAAAGAGCTACTGGATGTCGCGCCGCTGGGGTATGCTTATATTCCCGAGCCCAAACCCGCGCTGGAACCTGGGCCAATTTCCAACCCCGGACGGGAACTTTTTCTTTCGCTGCTCTTCGGCGCACCGATCGCGCTGGAAGCTGGGTTCGTCGCGCCGACACTCAAGGCGGGCTCGGTAACCGCCACGCCCGATCGGCCGGCGAATGCCACGCTCGACATCGCCGCGCTCGACGGAGGGATGATGGCGGCACTCGAAGCAGGCGGCATGGCGGGCGGTGCAAAGTTGTTCCTGCGCCGCATCATGCCGGATGCGCCGGAGACGACCGAACTGCGCGTATTCGTCAACGCGCCCGACGCGAATGCCAACACCCCGACGGCGGACAATCCGAATTTCGTGACCTCCATCGGCTTTTTTGGGATCGGGCCAGGTGGCACGATGCAGATGGAAGGACATGACGGCATGGAGGGAATGGAGCCCTCTGTGCAGATCGACTTGCCGAAGGAGGGCCTTGCCCTGGGCGGGGAGACGGTGACGCTGCAACTTGTCTCGGTGGCGCTTGCCGAGGGGGATGCGGCGGGCACAGTTACGGTAACTGAGGTTGAACTGGCGGTGGTTTAACACCAAGTCAAACAATGCACTCTCGTAAGGAGCAACGCTCGGTGAGCATCACTTCTGGGCTAATGGTTGTTATGTTGGGCGCGGCGGGTTTTTCGGCTGCCGCCGCGTGCGGGCTTGGTACCGTTACGCTTAGCTCGGCCTCGGCCGAAAGGCTCTGTCTGGGTACCGAAGCGCACAAAGGCCGCCGCCCGGTGCTGGTCGTCTACGCAATCGCGGGCGAAGTTGGGGCCATCGAGGTTGCTGCAGAAACAGGAGAGGAGGCGCTCGTCGGCCTCTTTCCGGGCGGGCCCTTCAAGGCAGCAACGCCGAAAGACGCGCGCCGAAGTTTCCTGCCTGGCGAGGTGTCGCGATGTTGGCGTTTCGCGCTTGAAGGCGAGGGGACGGCCGAAATCGCCATTGAACTGTACGAAACGCTGGGCGAGGGCCAAGAGTAGCGTTTCGATGATAGAATGCGTCAGCCGAAAACTTCGGAAAAGAGGTGATCGGGGCCGAAGAACTGCGCAAGCCGGCGGAAGCTTTTTGTACCTTCTGTGAGCCCGAGGTACCGACGGGCGTTGCCGCCTTCGACCGCGGCAAGCTCGTCCTTCTCCAGGCCAATTTCCGAAAGCGCAGTCTGAACGTTGGAATAGTAGGCCTCGTGGCCGGGTTCGCGACCGATCATCGACCAATCGGAGCCGTACATCATTCTCTCCAGTGCCACTGGCGTGCCTTCCAGGAGCGCCCGTGTGCGGGCCAATACCCGATCACGGTCGGGCGAGTTTGGGCCTGCGGCATCGGTCCAGTAGCCGATATCGAAGTAGAGATTGGGAAAACGCTCGAGCATCGCCGAAAGTTCAGCCTCCCAGTTTTCCTCGCTCGCGCTGCAGAGATCGTCCCCCAGTGTTTCCTCGTCAAAGCCGCCAAAATGCGCGAGGTTCAGCCGCAGGTCTGGATGGGCATCAAGTACCGGCGCCCAACCTGCGGGGTGCGCGAAGGCCCCGGTGCAAATGCCGGCGGCGATGGAGTTGTTAGCATGGGCCTTGATCGGCACGTCGTTCTCGGCGCACCAAGTGTAAAGGCGTTCGAGTTCGACATCCAGCGCCGCGCCGCCGCCGCGCGGGGTGCGAAACGCGCCTTCAAGCCGGTTATCCGCATTGTTCCACGGGCGGAAGCCCATCGGAGGATAGAGCTTCACCCCGGCAAAACCCTTGTTCATGACTGCTTCGCGCACCACCGCGAGCGTGTCGGCATCGATGTCCCTGTCCCGCTCGAGCGCGGCGCGCAAAGGACAGAAGGGTGCGAAATTAAGGATGACTGCATCAGTGCTCTGTTTGGCGATCAGCGACATCACCTGGATCTGAGCCTCGCGCGGGGTCACGCGCTCCTGCAACTTGAACCAGTAGCGGAAATCAACGAGCGACGGTGAAAATACCCTGATCTGCTCATCTCCTCCGTAGAGGCGCACCAGCTCGGCTAGGATGTCGGTACGCTGGCGCGTCAGCAACGCTGCCCAACGCAATGTCTGCATGAAGGGACTGGTGCGTCGATAGCGGTCGCTCCGGCCGGCCTCTTCTCGCTCATAGATACGCTGGGATAGCTCACGCCCGATCTCCTCGGGGCCGAGCAGTGCGCCTGGAGCAGGCGCATATCCGGTCTCGACGAATAGTTTTTCGATGACAGCCGTTTCCTCTGGCGCGATGAGGCCGGCACTGCGACCCTGGATTTCGTCCGTGAATTTTGCAAGTCCGGCGGCGAGATTCGCCTCGTCCTGAAGCTCGACATCCCCGGCGGGTGTGACGCGCAAGCCCTCGCTTTCGAGCCGGGCGATCTCCTCGGCGGCGGTAGGCGTTCCAATCCGCGCCACGCCCGCCAGAAGCCGCAGGAAAGCGCCAGAAAGGAAGTTATCGTCCGGGGGCTGGTGCGGGTCACGCAGGATCACCTGTTGCAGGAATCCAGCGACCGGCACGTCATTGCCGTTGAAGATGTGCGTGTGGATGTCGATCGCCCCTTTCGAGGCGATAGGGCGGAAGAAGTCGTTAAAGGACGAGCATCCGGAAAGTGCACCCAAGCTGATGCTGCCTAAGCTGGTGAAAAGGAAACTTCGGCGGTTCAAATAGATGCCCTCCAGATTGAAATGACCTTACTATATACAACTTTAGATATTTTTGATATTGTTGGATAGGGTTTTTTACCGTGTTTTTAATCATGCAACGGAAGGCCTTGCCCCATGAGTGTGTTTAAGGTGACCTTGACTTTTCTGGTAGTTTTTACCATTGCCCTTTTTTACGCCGCACCCCAACGCGCCTGGGCGCAGACACCCAAGGAGATTGCGCGGGCTGCGCTGGATAATCCGAGCGACAGCGATGCAGTAGAGGCGTACCTCGCCATTCTGCCACAGATTGACGACCGCTTTGTGGTCGATGGCGATCAGCGCATGACCGCGCGCGAGGTCCGGCTATGGCTTAGAGCTCAAGATGCGCAGCAGGCCGCGCAAACAGATCCCAAAATGCCCGAGTTGATCGTCGATGCTGGGGGCATCTGGGCGGAGGGCCAACGCCAGTTGACTTACGCCATTGCGCGTAGCGAGTTTGCGCCGAGCGAGTACCGTCTCGTGCGGCAGACGCTTTCGCGCGCAGCGGCGGAATGGGTTGAGGCCTGCCAGCCGTGCGATCTGGAAATTATCCACGCCTCCGCCTTCGACGACGCCCCCAATTCCGATGCCGTCACTTTCGTTGTCCGCAAGACTATGATCGATGATATAGTCGCTCTTGCCTTTTTCCCGGGCGATGATCCGTCCGAGCGCCAGCTTCACATCACGTCGCGGTTCTTCGAAGCTGATTTGCCTTATGATCGGGTGGGCGTTATGCGACACGAGATCGGCCATATCCTGGGCTACCGCCACGAACATGTGCGCTCGCGCAACGCCGTTTGCCTGCTTTTTTATCGTGAGACCGGTGAATGGCGGACCATTGAAGGGTTCGAGGCGCATGATCCATCCTCGGCGATGAGCTATCCCTGTGGGGGCGAGGGTAGCGTAGATTTCGCGCTGACGCAGATTGATCGGGCAGCGCATCGCGAGATGTACGGTGCGCCTCGTTCGGCCAATCTGGCACCTGCACCGGCTCTGACAACCGCGCCCGCGGCTGCTGCTTTGACGGGCCAAGCGGTTCAGGCAACAGAAGGTCCGGGACCCTATATCGTAATTGACTTCATCGGTCCTACGATGACCGAGGACCTCTTCAGGTTGTTGGCCGACCTTAAGAGGGAGGGGAACGAGCGCTTGCTGCCGGCAAGGGATATCCCGGTTGAAACCGGGGATTATGCCTGTGAGATTTATCGGGACGCATGGGGTCTTAACGGATGTCCGAAGTCCGCTGCCGAAAATCTGGCCCAAGCATTCAACGAGACCGGGACTTTTCTGAAGGCGGGCGGTAGCTTTGCCATCCCCGATATCGAGATTGAGACCTATCAATACGATGCCGAAGTCACCCGTTCGCCGTATGGCTCAATCGAGGGGCTGGTAGCCAGCATCGGAAATGAGGAGTTCCTGCAAGATCTGACGGTAACAGCATCTAACGGGCGTAGCATCGTGACGTTGCGCGGCCGCCGGATCGAACTAGACGCCCACGAACCTGACGTCGCACGGAAAATCCTAGACGTATTTCGAAGTGGCAATTATTCCAATGCCTCCGTCTCGGTGCGCCGAGGGTATGCACCGAAGATCAGATACAGCGTCGGCACGATCAATGAAGTAGTCAACTCTTGTCGCAGCGAGGAAGCCGAACTGCAGAGGGAAGGCGCTTATTGGACTATGTTGGGCGATCCGGACGAATGGCCGCAATGCGCGCTGAATTGTACCGGGTCGACCTGCCCTCAAATCGTGCTGCCCGATGCCATCGCCCACCCGCAATCCGATCTCGACAACGCACTGACCTTTCTCGATATGCGAGGCCTCGAGGTGCAATACGAGCAGGCACTGCAGCGATCTGGCAGTTGCGAGCCCTACAAGCTGATTGCCAACGAGGAATCGGGCTGCACGGTACGCGAATTCAACCCGGACTGCGATCACTCGACCAGTATGGCGAGCATCATCTCCTCCAGGCTGGACGATATCGGGCTGGCGGGTCTGTCGCCCAATGCTCCGATCAGTGTCTACGACTGGGAGCATTCGAGTTCGCGCGAGTTAGCCGATCTGGTCATGTATCGCAGCAGCCGTGCCTATCAGCAGTACAACGGCCCCCAGCTCTTCGTTTTCGCTAGCAAGTTTCCCAACCCAGAGCACGAACTACGCGATTCGCGCGGTGAAGGTGCGGGCGATCCTGATCCACGGGGGCACTCTGCACCGTCCTACTTTCTGAACAAAGGTGAATCCGAGCTCCGCGACCCGCGGGGCCGTTTATCTCATCCTGTAGCAAGCCCGGTGGCGACCATGCCCGCGCTGTGGATAACGGCCGCCGGGCAGGGGCGGCCGGGCGAGGTACCCAAACCGCTTTCGCGGCGCTCGCCCTTCGCGCCGATGAACCTCGGGGATCAAAACAATGTTATTGTAGTAACCGCCTGCGAAAGCTGTGCCTGGCCCAACATCCGCATTGACCCCACGGCCAACTACAGCGCAACGGATAGCGACAGCCCCTATGATGGAAATGCGGTGACAATTGCCGCGCCGGGCGATGGCTATGTCGCGCATGAGAACACCAAGCTGCTGATAGAACCGCATGGCGGAACGAGCCAGGCAACTGCATTTGTCGGTGGCGTGACAACAGCGATGCTGCGCTGCAATCCGGATTCCTACGTTGATGGGTTCAATCAAGTTAGGGCCGACCGCGTGAAGCGCAGGATCATCCTCACCAGCACGCCACAGTTACAGGGCAATCCAATGACGCCTGTGCCTGGGGTGATCAACCCTTCTGCACTCCTGAAAGACCCTGAAGTAACCTGGGTTAGACGAGTTGGTGAAGCTGGTGAGGGTTATCGGGAATCGGCCACACCAAGGATCTGCGCTAACCAGCGGCTGCATTTCTTTAAATACGACAAGGCAACCGATCGAAAATACCCCGACAGCGTTACACTCGCAAATACACGCCGCATCCTGCGCGTTCCGGCCGCACTCACTGGTGATCCCTATGTCGGCGAACGCTGGTTCATATACACCACCAACCCCAACAGCGTCGGCAACGAGCCATCTGGATGGCAGGCTAATGTGATAGGGCCCGTCCGGATGGAGGACGAAATCGTCAACGCGCCCATTTTCCATTCTGAGGGGGGCTCAGATGCTCTCGTCGACTACGAAGAGATTATCCTGCCTTTCGCCGCGCTGGAGCCCCTGCCTGAAGGGGCCTCGCAATGCCCAGGCTGAGTGTAGCGATCCTCGTAGTTTCCACACTCGCGGCCGCGCCGCCAGCGGCGGGCTCGTGTGGCGCCGCCCTGGTTACTGAGCTGGGCACGGTTTTTCCCGTAACAGACACGCGGGTTTCCAGCGTTGTGCGCACCGATGTTAAGCGTCACCCGGCAGTTGCGGGGGCGCTTCGCTACATGCGCCTTCAGCTGAAACGCACTGGCAGCGCACCGGCCGACTGGCGGGTGCATCTGCGCGAGCCCTCGACGGGCCGGCTGTTGCAGCGGCTGGGCCCTGAGGACCTGCGCGAAGACGCAACGTTCTGGTCCGACCGTCTTGCTCTGAGCGAGGTTCTTATCACTTTCGCACCGATCTCCAAGGCCGAGACGCCTGATGTAGTCGTCTCCGTCATGTCCTATTTTGCTATGCCAGTGGCCGGTGAATTCCATTTCTATTCCGCCGTCGATTCCAACAACCCGGGTTGGGGTGATCTTCACAGTGCCGCTCGACCGGATCGCTGGCAGCGCCTTGGCGATTCGATCGGGATCATTGTCTTGCGCGGCGCAGGAAAGGCATCGACCTGCACCGGCACAGCGGTCGGTGATGGCCTCTTCCTCACCAACTGGCATTGCGGAGCGGTGTCTGTGGGTGGCGCTCTCATCCCGGGGGCGTTCTGGGATCAGGCGGTTTGCGAAGAAGCATTGATCGACTTCTCTTGGGATGATGACGCGATAAGTGACGATTTCCGCTGCGTCGGCGTGCTAGCACAGGACAGCACGCTCGACTATGCACTGCTTGCTATCGAAAGCGTCTCGGGAGCCTCGACGGTTGGGCCAGTGGCTATCTTTCCGGCTCCACTTGCGCTGCACGATTCCATTACGCTGATTCACCATCCCCAAGCGCTGTCAAAGAAGATCAGTCTGGGTTGCACTATGGTTTCAGATACTCCCCGGACCAGTTGGATCGGGAATCTACAAGATACCGAATTTTTCCACCGATGCGATACGGAGGGTGGCAGCTCTGGCGCACCCGTCTTTGACCGCGAAGGACGTTTGCGTGCGCTACACCACCTTGGGTATGACCGCAATCCGGTTACCTGCGCGCCCGCTGAAGGCGAAGGCGGCAGCCACAACAAGGCCGTCTGGATAAGCAAGATTGTGGATGACCTCGCCAACAAGGGCTTCGTACTGTCAGGTGAGGGATACATCGACATCGCCGCGGAGTGACGCGATTCTGAAAGCGGCCATTTGTGCACCTACGGCGAAATGTCAACTCGTCCCGCATAGCCGACCTTTGCGCGTGATGCAGCGAAGATCCGCTCCCCGCCCGAACTTCCAACTGAGGCAAAAGTGCTTTCTGCCCAAGTCCACCGTTGGCAAGCTTTTGGATCAACGACGAGTTTCCGATTCATATCCAAAGCGTCTAGTAAACCCGTTCGATGAGATATAGTAATCGTTTAAGCCTAAAATTCGTTTGAGCCGCAATTTGCTCGTCAATCTGTGCGGTACTCGTGACAACGTTGATCCAAAAGCCAAGCGGCTGATAGATTAGAAATGGTAGGATCTGACTATGACAGAACTAACAAGTGACCATGGCGCGGACCTTCTCATCGAATTAACCGCAGAGATTGTCGCAGCCTATGTGAGCAACAATTCTGTCGCAGCAAATGATTTGCCCAATGTGATTTCCCAGGTGCATGCAGCGCTCGGCGGCACAACAATGGTCGTCGACGAGGTCGTGGAAAAGCAAAAGCCTGCAGTCACGGTGCGCCGTTCTATCCAGAACGACCACTTGGTCTGTCTTGAAGACGGCCAGAAGTACAAGTCACTCAAGCGCCACCTGATGACCCATCACGGACTGACGCCTGAGCAGTATCGTGAAAGGTGGGAACTGCCTGCTGATTACCCGATGGTTGCACCAGCCTATGCCGAAGCGCGCTCGCGTCTTGCCAAGGAGATGGGCTTGGGCCAGAAGCGCAAGCGCGGCGCAAGCCGGTAGTCGTTCAGTTGGGTCATTACCCCCCGGAAGTGACCAGATGCAGTTTCAGGTTTGGGATCCCCCAGTGCGACCGATAGGTTCGTGCTTCGATCAGGGCATCATAGGCGGCACGCTTCAGGGCAGTACTGGACGCGTCTGACCGTGACCGCCAGGCAGGTGAGGCCCGTTCGCATTCAAGCGCCCAGAATCGGTACCGCTTTTCACCATCGATATCATATTCGATGCCGTAGAGTGCATCGGGGATCATGATCGTCTCATGGCGTTTGCGAATAACGCTGTGCTTGGGATTGGGTACAAGTGTGACAGGAACCGCCAACGGATTATGTGCGTGACGGACATGCTGTGGGGCACGGGCAATGATTTCATCGACGGGAACAAAACGCTGTCCCGGTGTTTCCAGAGTAACTTGTTCTATCGCAAGCAGGGTCTCGATGATCATCATGGTGTGAAGGAATTGTGGGCTGTATGAGCGGCAAGACCGCCGCGAGAAGGTTACTGCCCGGTGCGGTAGGGCGCCATGCGAGGCAAGGCATTCAATTCCCGAAGGTGTGATCTCGTAGAGCATTGGCGATGACCGTGCATCAAACAGAGGCGGTTGAATTGAAGGACGGTTGATCAAGCCAGTCTCATGGAAAAGATCACCTAGCCGTTCGGTGAAGCGCTTCGGAGAAACCGGTTGCAGCAACCTCTGCAGATGTGTTTGGCGCAAATAACGGTAACGATAGAGCCAGCGCAGGATCTCCAGATCCCGTTGACCGAGCACCAGCCGCTTTCCCGTGCGCTGGCGAACAAACCGCGAGCGGCGTCCAATCGCATCGGGGGATTTATTCAATACTGTTGTGGTTGCCATCATGTGCACAGGCAAGCAGATGCAATGCCATCTGTCACCGTTCACCATGGTCGGCTATGGGGCGCATTGAGCGGGTATCATGTGCAATGAGCGGCGATCACATTTTCAGGTGACAGGAAAAAACACCGCCGACGAGCGGCGGTGTTTCAGAGCAGGCGCAATTGCGCGTCATCTGGATCGGCGATTGCGTAGATTTGCCGTGCCATGGCGACCGTCTGCTTGCCGGCGAACAGCGGCTTGTCGCGAACCGAGTTTACTGTTTTCCAACTGCCCCAGATTCTAAGGCCGGTACCGGAAAAGGCAATGGACGGTTGATCCGGTCCTCCCGATCCGCCGAAAATGCCGAGAACGGATTTGAGTGCGGTTTCGAGGCCCGAATCCGACATACCGTTTTCGATCTCCTCTTTGAATTTCAGCGGAAAGCTCGTTGTCGCCTTGCGAAAGATCATCTCTTTGTCGGCCTCGCTCAGGGGCCGGGTGATGGGATCGGCCATCAGTATTCCTCGGCCAGCATGATGGTAAGGATACGGACAGTCTGAGCGATATCGGCCGGATCTTCGGAACCGTGCTGCATGTCCGGTGCGTAGTAATCGAGTTTCCAGAAGAGCTTTTCTCCCAGAAACTCGAGCGCGCCAAAATCATGCTCGCCATGCGGATCATTGTCCGTACTGAACGTGTCGAAGCGGCGCACCGCGGCAAGGACCGTGTTGATATCCTCGTCTTCATGACCGGAAACGAGGGCTTGCACGCCTTGCGTGATCAGGATCTGGCCGGGGATTGTTGTATCGCCCTTGCGAAACCGGTCATTGAGGCCGCGGATTGTGTGTGATGAACGTGCCATCTTCTTTTCCTTTCCCTTTGGCGCATCCGACTATTCGGATGCGCGGTAGGGGAAAGGAACGCTTGCCTTGATCTCAGTATATCACGAAGTGCGACCGGCGCTGCTTGGCGTCACTCACCATTTCATGGGTTCGCCGGTGTCTGGATCATCCATCGGCGTCGAGGTCGAGGACTGTTCGTTGTCCGTACCGGGGTCGCTTTCCGGAAACAGTTCGGTGTAGTGGACGGCGTATGTCTTGCGCATGATGTCGCGCACCGCCTTACGTTCGCTGTTACTCATGTGGCCACACGATTCCATCTGGCCCGGCTTGATCGCAACCGAGACCGCCCGTTCATACTGGCCTTTGATCATCGCCGCGAAAGACAGTCTGGGTTGGCCTTCGATGAAGCTGGCGTCTGTCCGCAGCTCACCAGCCAGCGAACGCGCATCCTTGGCCGATACGCCCCCTGCGAACTTGATCGAGGTGTTGGCGGCGATCGCCTCATGCAGTTTTGGATCCAGCTGGCCGAGATACTGGTGCGCCAGGGTCATGCCGACCTTGTATTTGCGCGCCTGGCTTAGAATGATGCCGATATTGCGATCGAAATAGTCATTGGCCTCGTCGATGTAGACAAAGGTAGGTAGCCGGTCGCCGGGTGCGAGCACGGCCCGTTCCTGAGCAGCCTGGGTGATCATTGCGATGAAGAACCGGCCGAATATCTCGGTGCCGCTTTCCTTCAACAGGTCCTTGGCCGTGTTGATCAGGATCACCTTGCCGGCATTCATCTCCGCGAACAGGTCAAGTTTGCTCTTGGGGTGTGAAAACATTCGCTCAAACGTCTGGTTCTCCAGAATGCCGTAAAGGCGGCGCAAGACCTGTCGCTTGGTGGCGGCAAATTCCTTGCCATTGAACTCGTGCTCGAAAAAGGCTTTGGCTGAGCCTTGCAGCTTGTCGATATGCTGGCGGTAGCGATCATAGCCTCCATCTTCGAGCAGTTCGCGCAAGGTGTGGATGGTGGCGCCGGGAATGTGCAGCAGCAGGCGCGTGATGTAGCGGAAGATAACATTTTGCTTTTGCGTCATCCCGGCATCGAGCAGCGAGCCGAGAACGAAATCATAAAGTTCGAGAATGGAATTTGTCAGCCGCTCGCGGTCAAGGGGCGAATATAGCTCCAACCGGTCGAGGCCCGCATCGAACAGGTTGAGCGCCACCGGCCATTCGATATCGGTCGGATCAATCAGCACGAGGCGGCCGTCCAGCGCGCCGCCCGGTGCGAAGATATCGAGTCCGGCAATCGTGTTGATCAGGTCGCTCTGGCTGTCGATGACAATAATCGAAGCTTCACCGCGAGCGACGATATCCAGATCATGCAGGATCAGGTGCTGCAGGCTCTGGGTCTTGCCGTGCCCGGAACCGGCGACAACGTGCATATGCTCAAACCGCGTCTCCTGCGGCAGGGTGATGTCGAGACGGTGATCGAGAAGATCAAGCAGTGGCGTGCCATTGAGATAGGCGGCTGCGACTTTCTCATCCGGGATGGCCGATTGCCGTGTCGGCAATTTGGGAGAGCGGACGCTGTCTGTATCACCGGGCGTACCGCCTGAGGCAATATGCAGATTGTATTCCAGGCGATCACGAAGCCTTGGCGTCAACTGTAGGGTTTCGAGATCAGGCGCAAACGGGATGTGCATCATGTGCTCGACCAGCGATGGTGCATCGCTGATCAGCAGGCGAAGATCGGATGAGAAGGATATGTCCGCATTATTCGGCCCATTATCGTGCAGCAGATGCGGCAACTGCTCGACAATGGGCGTGATCAATACGCCCAACATATGAACCGCTAGCTCGCCGACCGTTTGTAGATTGTCGATAATTGTCTCGACCCGTTTGAGATGATCTTCCAGTTCCCACAATTCGGAGCGAGTGAGTTCACTGAGAGATCCGAGAGAGGGCAGGGCGAACCATCCCTCATAGCTGATGAGACCGGCCATGAATTCGGTAATGTGCCGTGTGAACCGGTGGTCAGGATCGTCGATCCCAAAATTTATCATCACTGTTCTGGAGATATGGAACGCGAATTCAATCTTGCCGGATTCGGTCGTGATGCCTCTGGCATTTAACTTGGCCTCGATCGATGCAGCCAGATCCATCGCTGCTTTCAGATCGCGATTAAGACCGATCCCCGCGAACCCGGTGCGGATTTTCTGCGACAATCGACCGGGGAGGTCCCAGCCCTCATAGATGGGCCGAAAACTCATCTCAGTGCGAGGCCTTCAAAACGGCGTGCTTGGCTTCTTCCTTGCTGAGTGGCGGAATCACAATCACTTCACGGTCATGCCAGTTCTTGGCGCTTTCAAGGATCTGTCTGAGATAGGAACAGACATTCTCGATATAGGCTTCCTTCTGGATCAGCGCGACGATGCTGTCGCATCGAAACTTGCGCCCGTCCGACATTAGGTCACGGACGAGGATCTGTTCGCGCAATGTCTTGAAATAGACTCCGGTCATCACCAGTGTGACCAGGATCGCTGGTCCGTAGGCGATCCAGATCGATCCGATCAGCCAGACCGCAATGAAAGTCGCGAGGCCGAGAACCAGGGCCGGACGGAAGCTTTGTCTAAGATCATCAATCGGATCGCTGACGACCAAAGCGGCGCTGGCAAAGTTGTATTTCCAGATCAACGCCTCTTCTTCCTTGTCCAGCTCCAGGGAAGCGTGAAGGGTGAAGGTAACACCGCTGCCAATCCTGAGCGGTATGAGTGAAAACACACTTGCACTGTTCTGGTCTCGATTGAGCAATAGGTTCATCATGTCCCCCCGATCACAAAGAAGACGTTGCTTCTCTGTGATTTCTGCATTTCTCCCATAGGAGAATGTACGTGCATATTGAGCTATATGCAATGTTGAGGTTGTGTCGACGGGGTCCTGGTGGGGGATACCGTATCCCTCTGGCTATCCCCACGCAAAAAAAGAGGACCGATGTTGCCACCGGTCCTCTTCGCTCTCACAAAAAGGAGAGTCAGTGTTGTCGGTCACGCGCTTCGATGCGTTCACGAAGCCACTCCAGCACTTCTGCCTCAACCCATCCGACCCGGTTCTGACCCAGCTGTACCCGCTTGGGGAATTGGCCTGCCGCTTCCAGGCGCGCGATGTGTTGTGGAGAGTACAGGACCAGCTCCTTCACCTGACGCTTGCTCAACAGTCTCATCACGATACTCCTCATGTAGAGGAGCATCGCGATGCCCCGGGGGTTAGCCCTAGGGTCCGGCTTGCGTAGCACAATTTCTTTCCTCGGAGAACATCGACTTGGGTTGGCGGGTTCCCGCACGAGACCGATGCGTACTCAAGCCTAGCTGGCCTGACACCACAGGAATATGCTAACCGGCCAAAGGAAGGCCGAAACCTGAACAGGGCTAACTTATAGACGCGGACTCTATAGGGACGTCGCCACCTTACCCCCACGCTGGCCTCTTACTGTGGATAGATAATAAGGCCGCTTATTGAAAGGCGCAGCGATGCATGCGGAAGATCTTGGGAAGCTGATTGCCGGTAACCGCTACCTGCATCGAGATGCTGTATCAGGTCTGGACCAAGCCTTGCGGGCAGAAGTCTGGGAAGCTGAAGCGATAGCGAATGCATCCCACTGGAACGTCGTCAAGCTTAACACGATTGGACTTAAGAGAATCTCGCTCCTCACATACGAGGATTTTGAACGGCCGTTTCCGGCCTTGCTAGAGAGCATTACCGTAAACCTTGAGAACCGGACTACTGTTCGGCGTTCGTACCGAGCACGCGTCAATCCTCCAGTGCTTCATCGCAAAGAGCTTCTCCTCCCAGCTGATCACCCGAGGCGCGAGGAGTACAGTGAACTGACGCTGGGCCTCGAACGCATAGGGCTTCTGAGAGAGACCAGTTCTATCGGGACAAGGCTTGCATGGGAAGAACGTATGCGGGAAGCCGGCGTCAAAATTGTCGGGCATTCAATTGAGCGGCTTGGCGAGCCGGTTTCACAGCCAGATGTTACCATCCAGCGCCATCTCGCGGCGATCCGGAGGGACGGGCTATCATCACCAGTTCAGTCACTGATCCGGTATGGCTTGATCAACGAAAAGACGACGGTATTCGACTACGGGTGCGGATTCGGATCGGATATTGAAGGACTTCAGGCGGCCGGTATTTCGGCCGCCGGTTGGGATCCATACTACGCACCGGATCAGCCACGCGAGCCGGCTCACGTCGTAAACCTCGGCTTTGTTCTGAATGTGATCGAGACCCCCGCAGAGCGGCAGGATGTCCTGCGATCGGCTTTTGCTCTCGCGCAACGCTGCCTTGCTGTTGCCGTCATCACCTCTAGCCGGGCGCGAACAGAGACGTGCCGGCCCTATGGTGACGGGCACGTCACACGCCTCGGTACGTTTCAGAAGTTCTATCGCCCGGTCGAACTCAAGGAATTTGTTGAAGCCACGCTTGGCAGAGAGGCATTTCCAGCCGGACCAGGTATCTTCTTCATATTTGCAGATCCGTTGTCCGAGCAATCCTACCTTCTGTCTCGACAAACTCGCCGGTCCGCCCCTAGTGTGAGCGCAGTCGCACGGCGAAAGGAGGCGCGAGAAGCGGCCTTCGAGGCTCTCCGACCTGACCTCGAAGCCATTGTGGCAGTAGCGACAGACCTTGGAAGGTGGCCAGCGGCGGTCGAACTTCCGAAAGAAATACTCGACGGGCTAGAGGCGGCAAAAACTTCGGTCGCGAAGGCCATCAGTTTGGCGAGCAGCCTGTCCGACCCCGAAGTTCTGGACGAAGTTGCCGAGCAGAGGCAGGAGGATATAGCTGTCTATCTAGCGCTCAACCAAATCAATCGGCGTAAGAATTACAGGGACTTGCCAGAGCGTCTCCAAAGGGATGTCCGTGCGCTGTTCCGCAATTTCACCACGGCGCAAGCGACAGCGCGTGATCTACTTTTCTCGCTCGCTGACTCTGAGCGTCTCTGCGCCGCGGCCGAGGCTACCGCCAGTGAAGGTCTAGGTTACTTGGACGAAGAAAAGAACTACTGGGTTAGCGCCGAGCTGACCCCGCGACTTCCCGCAGTGCTGCGCTGTTTTGCAGGCTGTGCCGAGAAGTACGCCGGTGGCTTCGACGAGATGCAACTGGTGAAGCTTCATCTTCGAACTGGCAAGCTGACAGGTTTCCGCTATGCGGACTTTGAGCTTTCCCCTCTTCCGCGTCTCGAGGTTCGAACCAAGGTCGATCTAAGGCGGCAGCGAATTTCGGACTTCGACCATCACGGTGAGGATCAGCGCCTGCTCTTGAAGTCTCGCTTCATGGCGACTGATCAAGCAGGATTTGAGCGTCAGAAGCGGTTCGATGCGCAAGCGATTGAAATCGGATTGGATGGGCTCGGAATCCGCGCCACCGGAGCGGAGATAGCGTTGGCCGCCGAAACTGCAGGCCTTATTCTCAGCGGGTGGAGTTGGGCGCCTGTCACTTTCCGATAGCAAGGTCACTCTAATTCATGGCTGGTGGGGCAGAGGAAGAAATGCTGGCGTTAGTTCGTGAGAAGCGAAAAACACGCGGCGGCTTTTCAAAAGGCTACTATTACAAGGGCGATCACTAGGGTCGGACGCCATCAATCCGAAATAGAAAAATTGGCTAGTTTTAAGCCGCGTGGGATCAGGCGGGCGCCAGATTTGCGCATCTCAAAGATCGCACGAGCATGCTGCGGTCCGATGCTAACGTGCAGCGGTCTATCAGTTCCGTAAAGGTAGAGCCGGTCAAAAGGCACCATCGTGACGAGGAAGCGCGCCACAGCTTCCGACGATACTCCCGGGACCCGAAAGTCTGCCGCTTGACCAAGCCGGGGGCAGATAAAGTCACCAGAAACGCGTCGTTCATATCCCGCATGTTGATCGAGCCGTGGTGCAATCCGACCGTGCACTTTTCGAGTGAGTTTCGGACCTGCGAAACCATATGTCAGCGTGATCCGACCGAATTCCACCTCTACCGGCTCAAGCACTTTCTCGCAAAGCTCAGAGATGGCCCGGTAGGTTTCAAGCGCCTGTGGAGCGTTTTCAACACCTGTTCTGCGCCAGGTCTCGCTGCAGTGGCACAGGTCCGCATATGTGAAGTGTTCACTCGCCAGCTCGTGCAGGTCGGGCAAGTCGGCCACGTCACGCCGCCGCAGGGGCGGCGATCTCGTCCAGCTTTCGGGCCAGACCACCAATCGAACGGACGCTTCGATCCGACGCAAGGTAGCCGAGCCCACGATGAAGATGCAGTCGGAACTGCTCATGGACCGTAGACTGGTCAAGCCCTAGGCCGTCTTGCAGACAGCGCTGTTTGAGCAGCGCCAAATATATTTCGTGATGCACGCCGCCGAAGACACGCCAAGCGATTTCCACCGCAGGCTCGCCCTTAAATTGGCGCGTCGGAGGTTTGGTCGGTTCGGCAAGGGACACACAAAGTGCCCATCGACAGAGGACGTTCCAGGTCTCGATCCCGGTATGTCGCTTGAGCCTGATCAATTGCTCGCGACCCTGTTCGTCGATACGGACGGTCTCGATCGTTATCATGCTGCCTCCAGTCCAGCTTTGTCTACAAAGGCGTAACCGGGCTTTACCTGACTACCTTTCCCATCGCGATCGTAGGTGATCGTGAAGCTCCTGGTAATATGCGGGGCCAGCTTTTGATAAAGCCGCTCGTCAATTTCTTCGTCGGTGGACAGGAGGATCACCTGTTCTCCGGCATACGGGAAGTAGCGTTCTGCAAGGCGTGTCCGATGTTGTGAATCCAATCGACCAAGCGGCGTATCGATCACCGTCGGGGCTGCCTGACCAGATGCCTTTGCCAAAGCCCAGAGAAGAGCGATGGCAAAAAGCTGGCGTTCCCCTGCTGATAGCTGATCCGGGGCTACGACAAGCCCGTCGCTGCCGAGCAATTCGATCGCAAATGTCTTTGGATCTATAGTAACATTGGCGACTAGGTCATCCTTCCGGAAAAGCGCCTGCAGCCCTTCAAGCATATGGCTCTCGATCCGCTGAATGTGATGTTGGATAACCTGCGTCGCAAAACGCGAGAGTGTTTGACGAACTGCGGCTGAGTGCTGAAGCAACCGGCCAGCGTCTTCGCGCTGAAGTTGAAGATTAACGAGTTTTTCCAGTTTAGCTTTGTAGCGGCTTCGAACAGCCACCGCGTCTCGATCCGCGGCGTCACGAGCCTGAACGCGCCGATCGAGCTCAACGTCAGCCTGTCGCTGTTCACCTTCAGCGTCCGACACTGCTTTAACAAGGGGAGCGACGCTTTCCGCAGCCGGAACAGAGGCAAGCTTACGCTCAAGGTCATCCCGCTTTTCTTCCAGACCGTCGAGACGGTCGAGCAGGGCCGTTTGCGTATCAAGCGTACTAGCGCGACCTTCGCCACAAAGCGTCGTAAGCGCCGTTCGGGCAGATGAGCTCAAAAATAAATGCATTTTCTGAGACGCCGTCTGTTCCAATCGCTCACGGTCCTGAAGGAAAAACGCTTCGACCTCTTGGATGAGATCCTCTGCCGCGCCAAAACCTTCGAACTTCGAAACTGCCAACCGATCGCGGTCAACAAGAAGCGACAGGAGCGCTCCGGTTGCTTCAGTTACAGCTTCCTGCTCGGACTGCTTCGCGGCAGATCGAAGAAGATCTGGAACGAGCAGGAGCGGGGCTCCTTCGGCAGCCCAAGACCTCAGTTCCTTGCGGGCATGCTCTAACCCCTCGTCAAGTCGCCCCCGCTCAGCCGTCAGCGCTTCCCGGGTAGCAAATAGATCGCCGCCCTCCGATTCGAGCGCCATCTGCGCACGTTCCAGCAATAATGCGCTCCGCTCTGCTTTCACGCGAACGCTCGCGACACCCTCGTTCTCTGCTCGAGCGCGTTGTTCGGCTTGCCTTAATTCGGCCTCCGCCGTCGAAAGCCCTTCACGGAGATCCACCCCCCCGTTGTCTCCAAGCTTTCGAGCCTCGAGAACCTCGAGGTCGACCTGCAGTCGCTCGACTATGTCGAGCCCCAGCAGGGCATTGATACCTGTGCCGATGATTTCGGATGACCGGTCGAGATCAGCAAAGTGTTCGATCTTCTCACCGTCAAAAAAGAACAGCGGTGCTATGCGTGGAGGAAGCAACTCATCGACGAAATCGTTCCACTGAGAGGTCAGGACACGATCGAGCTTTCCATCCACAACCACCTCGAATATCTCGCGCACCCGGCGGGCGCTCGCGGACCAGGCACGGCGAATCTCAAAGATCTGGTCTTGCCCATCCATCCTTCGGCGAAACTTCACCTTCACCTCGGCACCATCTCCCAATGGGGCATTCCTATTTATCGCTCCGCGCAGGTAGTCTTCATACGCCCCAGTTCCCCGTAGCTGGCCTCTTGCCAGCTTTCCAAAAAATGCAAGCTGAAGAGCTTCCAGAAATGTTGTCTTGCCAGCACCGTTTTGGGCGCCAATGAGAATGATGGGCTTGTCAGCTGACACGGGCGTCAGTTCGAACTGATGCCGCCCGCGATAGACGCCGAAATTGTGTAGCACGATTTCGTCCAAGATCATTTCGCGGCCTCCGATTTTTGACCTTCTGTAAGCTCATCGAGTTCTCGTTGAAGTGCTCTTGCGGCGGCCTCGCCCTCATTGCCGATCTCGCCGACTGATTCCAACAAGGCACCAAGATTGCGCCGACGCGCGGCGCGCCCGGTTGCGTCTTCGACGTCATCGTAGAAGCCACGTTTAAAAGCTTCCTCGAGACGCTCGAATAATTTCGCACGCCGACTTGACGTTCGGTAGCTTCGCTGGACCTGCAAAAGTTCACGAACCAGTTCGAAATGAATTTGATCCTCCCCCGCAGCATTCTTCAGAATTGTCATTTCCTCCGCCCCGAAAGGTTGCGTATCGTCCAACCTTTTTGCGGCGAAGTTTCGACCCGTCGCTTTGGCATAGATCGTAGGCAAGCGGTCTTCGACTTCGTACTTTTCGGCGACCCAGATCCTGCGGATTTCATGGAGCTCGTCCTGGGTCACGAGTTCGATTCCGCGAACCTCCTGCGGAGCCTTGGGGTGATTGCGAACGATCTCCTGGGCGACAAGCAGACGGCGTAGCCAGTCCTCCCGAGTAGCCTGTGTGTATGGACCAGGTATCGGGCGGCAATCATTGTTAAAAAGCTGCACCGTCCCGCTCATTCTGCGAAAATCACGCTTGTGATGATCAGGCTCATCGAGCGCGTTGCGCAGCTCTAGCAGCGGAGCCATCCACTCCTTTTCTTCGTCATTCTGTATCATCGCCGACATCGACTTATCTTTTTCGACAAGTGTGCAAACCCAACAGCCAAAACGGCTGTCACCGCAGCTCGGCGTTGACGTGTCGAGAACCACAGGACACTCAGCGTCCGGCGAGGCGCCTTGGTACATGCTGAGCAGGGCCTTGTTGTCATGGCCCCAAGGATTCTTAACCTGGAGCAGGAAAAGCCACACGTCGTCATTAGTCCACTCTGCGATCGGGCTATAGATGAACGCATTCGGGAGCGAGCTGTGCGAGCTAAGGTTCTCTCGAAAACGCCCCTCGTCATTCGCGTTCATGCGCGCCGCCCGAACCGAGCTCTCGGCCTTTCGCGTCCCAAGAACGACAATCGCCTCGCCATTCTGCTTAACCACATCGGAAATGAACGCATCCGCCGGACGGATCTTCATTCTCTCAGTGCACCAACGGAACTTTGGCCTTGGAGCGGGATAGCCACGCCCGATCAAATTGACCCAAAACGTGTTTTGGACATCGGGCGTTAGCTTGTGTGGATAGATTGGTAGGCCTAGCCGTGCCGCAGTCTCGCCCATGACTTCATGAGAGCGATCTACCCAGGCAGCAACCACTGGGTTCTCGACGAGAGTATCTGTCGAGATCACGTGAACTGACTTCCTACGATCTTTCGGTGCAAGCTTCGAAAGCGCCAGCCAGATTAGCTGCAACACTGCTGTGGAGTCTTTGCCTCCACTGTAGCCGACAACCCAGGGGATCTGGTCAGCAAGGTAAGTTTTTTGAATCTGCTCAATCGACCTTGAGAGCGATACTTGGAAACCCGCCGCTTTAAAAATGGATTGTCGTGCTGATTTAGGTGTTTCGCTCATGGTCTCCCCGCTCGAATGCGTCCTCAATGCGCTGATCCTCTGGTGACAGCTCAAGTCCGAGGCTTTTCTTGATGTAGTTTGCTGTAAGAGTAACGTTCTGTGTCGCTTTAGAAAGACGACCACCGACCACCGCACGGCCTGCCCATGTCGGACTGTTCCGCGACCAGTCAATTTCTGAAAGTGCCTTCAAGCGCCCCTTCCAATCTTTCGGTGCCTCGCGCAATAATGCCGCGCCTGCCTTGCCGAGTGCCTGAAGAACCACGCCATGCGAATGAATTAGATCCTGCCGCACCTCGCCTGAGGCCATACGCCCACGACGGACTTGGTTCCACTCCGGCAGCTGCTTCGCAACTTCTTCCCAGAAGGCTCTGGCTGTATTGAGGCTTGCTTCCGAGTCGTCGCTCGCATCGGCGAGGAGTGCGTTGGTTGCATGATAAATTGCGCTGAACGTGAACAATCGCCGCGAGCGCGCCGAGAGAGTGCTGCGCTCCATCTCTACCAGATCACGAAACGGCTCAGCTTCAAGAACCAGACGCCGGGTCATCTCGGCACCGGTATCGCGGTGGTCATAGAGCAGCGAAATCGAGGTTGAGGGGCGGATAGCGTAACGGTTTAAGTCGGCGAACATCTGCTGAGAGCGTGCCAGACCGACGTCACTGAAGAAGACGACGGCGATGCTCTCTTCGCCAAGCTTTGGGCTCAATTTCAGCGCCGCCTCGATGGCTGCCCGTCGGTGCTGTCCGTCATTAATGATGAAGGTGCCTGACATCGGGATCCGAAGGACGCCTAGACGGTCGTTTTCCTTCGAAACCGGCTCGAACAGAAGATCGGCATCGACGGACGCAGTGATGGCCGAGAAGACGTAGGTGTCTTCTTGCTCGGTAAGGTATCGCGTCATCTCCGGAATCCGCGCCTTGTTCAGAGTACGTTGAGAGCGTAGCTCTGGGGTCAGCTCCTCCTCGTCGAAGAGAAAGATCCTGGGAATTAGGCGGAGCGGGCACATCGACACATAGTATTCGCGGCCAGCTTGTACGCCGCGAATCGCAGGAAAAACGTAATGAAATGCGTCGTCCATGGTCCCTCACAAGCTGACAGGGTTTTGCCAACTCACAAACTGTTTGTCAAATAGAATAGCAAACAGATAACATGCAATTTGAACCGCGACGCACAACCTGCTAACTCCTCCTGGCAGGTACACTGGAGCTCAAGTAGAAGATGCCTATCTACCTAGACAACAATGCCACGACGCCCCTTGAGCCTGAAGTCCGCGAAGTCATGCTGCGCTACTTTGACTTGGAGTACGGCAACGCCGGGAGTCGCACGCATGAGTTCGGCTCCCGCGCCAACAAGGCGGTGCAGCTTGCGCGAGAGCAAATTGCGAACTTAGCCAGCGTCGACCCATCCGAAGTGATTTTCACGTCCGGAGCGACCGAGGCCAACAACCTAGCCATCCTCGGCCTAGCCGACTATGGGCGCCGGACCGGGCGGCAACATCTTGTAACCACAGCGATCGAACACAAAGCGGTGCTCGAGCCAATGAGGGCGCTGGCAGGGCAAGATTTCGAACTAACCATCGTTGACGTCGGTGACTCCGGACGAGTTTCTGCAGAAGAAGTTCTTGCAGCAGTTCGCGACGACACTCTGCTCATCTCGGTAATGCATGCGAACAACGAGACAGGTATTCTGCAGCCGATCGTTGAGATCGCGAACGGCCTCGGAGAGCGGCAATCCTACTTTCATGTGGACGCGGTTCAAGGCTTCGGCAAGGACCTCGAAGGTCCGCGGCATGCTCGGATCGATATGCTTTCGGTCAGCGCACACAAGTTGTTCGGCCCCAAAGGTGTGGGTGCCCTCATCGCACGGCGCAGAGGGTACGAACGGCCTCAACTTAAGCCACTAATGTTTGGTGGGGGGCAGGAGCGAACTTTAAGGCCAGGAACGCTGCCCGTTCCACTGATCGCTGGATTCGGTGCTGCTGCCGCGATTGCAATGCGGGATCACTTGTTGCGGCGGAACGCGTCCTTCGCGGAAAGACAAGTAGCTCTAGAGGAGTTTGAACCTCTCAAACCCATTATAGTAGGTGATCAATCCCATGCCTTGGGCCATGTCCTGACCCTTGGGTTCATGGGCGTAGACTCCGAGGCTCTCATGCTTGCCCTGCGGGACGATGTGGCAATCTCAAACGGGTCTGCCTGCACGTCTGCGCGGCGTGAGGCTTCTCACGTTCTGACCGCCATGGGGTTGGATCAAGAAACGATTGAATCGATCGTCCGGCTTTCCTGGAGCCACTTGCAGCCGCCAACGCCCTGGCACGAACTCGCAAAGACAATCAGAGGTTTGAACATACTGGTTTGAATTAGGTACGGGAGTTTGAGGGCCGCACTGACCATGGCGATCACCCGGTCGGTGCTTCCTTCAAGCGGATGCAGCTTGCTGCCCGCTTGGGGGTCATGCGCAGTTCAAGCGTCAAGCAAACAATCCAAGGGATCGTTCTTAGCGCCAAAAGTACCAGAACTTGGCCACCCCCTTGAACGCGCCCTAGCGTTCGGCGTTGACATAGGCTGTGATTGACCTGACACCTTACGCTTGGAGCGGACAAAAGTAGTTGCGCCGCCGAGTTTCTCTCTGACCTCCGGCAGGCCTCCGGCGCCCCGCATGTTGCCCGAAAATCGCGTTTTTCCAACGTCGACGGACGAACCACCCGGCACGAAGGCTATGCCCTGCCCACGAAACACCGGGACCGATCGAGGCAGGCCTTCGGCTGGGGCAAAAACTTGGGCGGCATGGCCCAGACAGTCTATCGCGGCGTCGAACGGATGCGATCCCGCTTCATTCTGCTCTTGGCGGCACGCCAATGGTTGTGGTCTATTGGCAGCGAAGTGAAACAACCAATCGGATCAGCAGGCGCAATGAGTCGCTTAAACTACGCCATCCTGTCTAAACTATGAGGAGTGGCTCACTTTGTCGGCTTTGCTGAATTTCCTATCGACACCAAAGTTCGAAACATGCATTTTCAAAGGGATGGAGGTTCTGTGTGCCGATAAGCGATAATGTGATTATAGAGGCTGTAGCCCGTTACGATCGTGAGCGCGACCGTTACCTCAAGCTCGCAAGTCGAGTGGCTGACCTTTGCCGAAGCGCCGTTGTCGAAGATAACGCCATTCGTGCACAAGTCACGTCGCGTACAAAGACAGTTCGAAGCTTCGAGGGCAAATTACGCCGCTTCAACCGTCGTTCTGATAAGAATTTCGCGACCGTCGACGATGTGTTCGCCCGGATCGGCGACTTTGCTGGCGTTCGGATCGCGACCTATCGACCGGAAGACGAAGCGCGGGTCGCAGAAGCGATCAGTAAACTGTTCTGCGGCGCCGATGGCGGTGCCATAGAAATCGACCTCAAGGACAAACTCGCCCCCGCAGTGGGCCAGTTTTACCGCGCGACCCACTGCCAAGTCCATCTTAGAGAAAGTGAATTGCTCGGCAATTACGAGAACTTGCGCGGGGCCAGTTGCGAGATCCAAATTTGCTCGATGATGGCCCACGTTTGGAATGAGATCGAGCACGATATCGGATACAAGCCCGAAGGAGAAGGGCCGAGCGATGCCGAACGCGGCCTTTTGGAAACGTTGGGGCATCTGACGCGTGCTGGCGATGCCGCGATCACAAGGTTGCTCGCTGCCAATATTGCCCGAATGACCGTGCAGACTGGCGACTTCGTCGACGTTCATGATTTTGTGGCCCGACTACGCTCTTCGTTTCCAGATGCTGATCTGTCGGTCAACGCCGGACCGGCCTTCGACGCGGCCATGATCTTGGGGCTGAGCTCGGTCGAAAAGATCGACAAGGCCACCAGTGATAGAGCATTCCAGCCCGGTCTTGCCGCCGCTGCCATCGAAGCCTTCAATGCCTATCTCGAGCAAGCCGGTCGCTCCGAACTTGGGCTCAACAGTGCATCCGCAGACCTTGTCCTAATTAGCCTGCTCCAGGTTGGCGCGGCGACGATCGAAGAGACACTGTCACCTAGTAGTGGAGCGAAGCGTCCGGGACGGCTTTACTCGCTAGCGCGCGCGTTCAAGGAATACGCCTCGCAAGTCGTCGAAGCACAGGCTGTCGCCTGATGCCTGCAAACCGTCTGCCCCAAATCACCGAGGCGTTCGATCATTTGGCTGTCAACCATAGAGCGGACGAATCCGCCCTGGACGTGCGCGACTATGAACTGCTTGTGCTGGTTGAACAGCATGACGTTTCGGTGCGGCTGCGCAATTCGATTGTCGTAGCAGCCAATGCCGGCTCGCTCCCGTTGAAGACAGTCGGTGCCTATCTCAATGCCGGTGCCGAAGCTCAACGCATCATGATGTGCGACATTCTCAACTTCGGACGCAAGACTGCGAGGGAGCTGGATGCACTGGTGCATGCCGTGTCCGTCGCTGGAATTGGCGCGCCTCCAATTCCGCGCACGGAATTGCTGGCAATATTCGCAAACGAGACGGTTGCCGAGTCAATGCGCGGTGAACTCTTCTCGGTGCGCCTCGGCAATGCGCTGCATGAAGCCGCGCTGTTGTCCATGCCGTTCGCCAATGCAATCGACAACTTCCAGACAACAATTGGCAAGATGTTGCGAGTGCCCAATTGCGGGCGTAAGTCGGTAAATGAGTTTCGAAAATTTTGTGATCGTTACATCGCCATGCGATTGCACAAGGCGGGCTATGTCGACACAGCACCCTTGGTTGCGTGGCTACTGGGCGGACCGGAGCCCATACACCATGTGGCAGTCGGCAAGCCGGGTTTCGGAAATAACACCGCCGTTGAGGCCGTTGCGCCCCAGCCCGATCAATTCGCCACGCCAGAGCATGACTGTCTAGTCGACCGGCTCGAATGGCTGCTGGCCGAGCTCGACCCGCGTGCGCAAATGATTCTACGTCGCCGAAACGGCATCGGTCAGAAACGCTGCGAAACACTAGAGGAGATTGGTAGCGATGAGTCAGTCACGCGCGAGAGAATCCGCCAGATCGAGGCCAGATCGCTCAGACGCATCCGGATCCGTGTTCTTCGAGCGCCGATCGCCGAACTTCTGACCCGTGAGGGAAGCGCGGCCTGGCTTAGCCTCGTAGGAGGAGAAACATTGCTTCGCCGCGAAGACGTCCATGACCGGCGCAAGGGGCTTGATCCGTATGTTCGCCTCGCGCTTGATATTCAGAAACTGAACCTCGACGTTTGGCTCGACCAGGTGGCACACCCTATGCCACATGGCTGGCTCTCTCCCGATGCCAATGCCGACGCCACCGCAATAGAAGCCGCCGGCGAACTACTAGCTGCGGCCGTTAATGGACCATTACCGATACCCCTTGTTTTGCTGGTGGCGGCCGATGCAGTTCCCGCGGCAAGGGCCGCTGCTATCTTGATTCATAACCAGCCGGTACTCTACGATTACTTAATGCCGTCGCGCGTCGGGGTGCGGCTGACACGATTGGTTCGCTTGCACGCACTGCTTGCAGGCGAGGAGCTGTATTTGCTCGAGCGCTTGGTTCAGCGTTACCGCACCATGTTTGAAGATGATCCCTGCAGCGAACGCGACGCAGAAATTGTTATGGATGCGGCGCCGCATCTCTTTCTCGAAATTGAGGATGGTTGTTGGTTAGCGATTGGAACTGGAGGCGCGTCGCTGCCCGAGACCTTTGCGATCGAAGCTCCGACGCCGAGCCGCGCCGAGGATCCCGGCACAATTGCACAAGCGCTCCAGACGACCTTGCGTCGTCGCGGGCCCACCCGGCTTGTCGAGCTGATGGACGATGCCTTGGAGATTTTGCCTTATGGTCGTTCGGCTAACAGCATCGGTCCAATCCTGTTGACTCGGCGAGAGCTATTCGTCCGGGCGTTGCCTGGAGTTTACGCGCTACCAGAGCAGATCCAGAGCTATTTGGAAAACATGCCGCAAGAATGGCCGGTGCTATTTAACGATACGCAGGCCAGACACTACGCGGTCGCTCGCTACGCCGGTGAACCAAGGAGCATCTTTCCCTTTTGGACGCCAGCGATCGAATATTCACTCTGTCTTTGGGCGCGCCATTCTGGCGACGATATAATTCTAGCATCGCTGTTGGCAATTGCTACGATTAATGAGTGGCCAATCAATGAGCATGAGCGGCAGGAATGGCTTCGGCTCCAAAGGCTGAAGGGACGCTACGACTTAGGAAACAGCCTTCGTCATGGCGCAGCGTATGAACTTCCAGAGCTCGACCGTGTATTTGCCGCGTGCCACTACGCCGTAAAGATCGGACAATTCAATTGGGTCGCCGGCAATCGCCTAACCGGACGCGGGATCGGCTGGCACGGCGGAGCGGGGCTGGTAGCCATACTTTTGCGACTTGGCGCTATTGAGGAGGTCGGGCGCGAAGGCTATCGTTGGCAGCGGCCGCATCGCACAACGCCACTTGCCGCTGACTTGTGCCGTCGTCTTGATGCTGCGTTCGCTCGTTTGGGTGCCGATGCAGATTGGACAAGTGCGATAGGCCAGGAACTCGCTGAGCGTGCGACAACCCATGGCGGCGACGACTGGGTTGAAGATGCTGCGCTCGCCGGTATGTTTTCACGCTCGTACGTCCGGGAATCGATGGATGCCGACGACGATGATCCGCTTGCCCAGTTGTTTGCGGAGAAACGGCGCGCGCGTGATGCCGAGCGTAGAGGAGCCACGCTCGACTGGCTGCTTGAGGAATGATTGCGTCATGACTCAATTGGTTGAACAACGCGATCATTTGGCCGCACCTCTGGCTCTCAAGAGCCATTACCGCAGTGGCAAGGATGACCTTGCCAAAGATTTTTTTCAGCCATGCCTAATGCGAGCCTCGCGCTATCGGCGGGCCGTCGGCTATTTCTCAACGTCGGCCCTCCTCAGCTGGACTGATGCGCTGTTGCGGCTCGCGCGCGAGGGCGACCTAACGGTTCAATTGATCGCGTCTCCCGAGCTCTCGCCAGCTGACGCCGCCACCCTGCGCTCTCTGCAGGATCCAGAAAAAACTGCGGCTTACCAATCGGTAATTGTTGATCAGGTCTTCAAAGAAATCCTTGCGCTACTTGATGCTCCCGATGATCGCGCGCTGCGCGCAAGTGTTTTTGCGTGGCTGGTTGCCAATGACCGGCTACAGCTTAAGTTCGCCTTCCCTGAGCATGTCGATGATCCCGGGATTTTTCATGAGAAGATCGGTGTGTTTGATTTTGTCGACGGCACCCGAGCGGCTTTCACAGGCTCAGCCAACGAGACGATCAGCGGCCATCGTCGAAACTATGAATCGATCGACGTTTATTGCGACTGGATCTCTGGTGAGCAGGATCGGGTCGCAGTCAAGGCCGAGCAGTTTGACGAGGCCTGGGACAATCTCGCCTCCGGACTGTCAGTGCTCGCTCCCTCAAATGAGGTTGTCGCCAAGCTGTGCGAGCGTGCTCCGCGGAAAATTGCGCCGCGCTCGACGCAACTGGAAGTATCGGCGCCTGCCAGCGATCCGCGCTGGGCGCATCAGGACGAAGCCGTGGCCGCCTTCCTCGCCGCACCCGCCGGCATTCTTGAAATGGCGACCGGCACAGGCAAGACCCGGACCGCACTCAAGATCATGCAATCGCTGATCGCCGATAAGGCGATCGATGCCGCGATCATCACAATGGAAGGTACCGACCTACTCGACCAATGGTCTGGTGAGCTCGAAGAGTGGATCGCAGATGGCCGTCCCAATTGGCTGCTGTACCGCCATTTTGAGCGCCATCACGAATCTGGTGACTTCGCGCTGGATCCGGACTGCGCGCTTCTAGTTATATCGCGGCAGCAACTGCGCCAGATCATTGATCGTCTCCCTGACAAAGTGAAGGGGCGAATGCTGATCATCCATGATGAGGTTCATGGCCTTGCTACGCCCAGCCTAGTTGAAGCGCTCCAAGGGCGGCATGCCGCGTTTGCCTATCGGGTCGGTCTTAGCGCGACGCCGGAACGGGCCTATGACCAAAATGGCAATGCTTTCATCGCAGCTGAACTCGGTCCCGTCCTCTACGAATTTCCGCTTGAAAAGGCGATCTCGCGCGGCGTCCTTGCCGAATTTGATTACTTGCCCTTGCACTATGACCTGACCCAAGCCGATCGCGACCGCCTTCAGGCCGTCTATGCCAAGAAAGCGGCGCGTGCTCGCGAAGGCCGGCCAATGAGCCAGGAAGAAATGTGGACCGAGATAGCCAAAGTCTACAAAACTGCCGAGATGAAACCGCAAGTCTTCGCTGACTTTCTACCAGGGCATCCGAATGTTTTGGAACGCTGTATTATCTTCGTGGAGACCAAGGAGTATGGTGTGCCAATCCTGGAGTTACTTCACAATTTCACGCATTTATATCGCACTTATTATGCTGAAGATGATCGCGAACACTTGGTCGATTTCGCACATGGTAAGATTGATTGTCTCATTACCTGCCACCGAATATCGCAGGGGATCGATATCCGGTCGCTTAACACCGTTGTGCTGTTCGCATCGGCACGAGCGCGGCTCGAAACCATCCAGCGTATTGGACGCTGTCTACGCATTGATCCTATGCAACCCGACAAGCGTGCGCTAGTAATCGATTTCGTGCGACCCGCAAGTCCTACAGATCCGGTCCCCAATGCCGATCAGGACCGGAGCCAATGGCTCACCACTTTATCGCAAGTCAGAAAGGGGGATGCCCATGGCGCTTGATCCCGCGCTCAGGAAAGCACTGTACGATGCAACCGAAGAGGCTGGCCAGCCTCGGCCGGTCGCGCAGCGTCTCGTTGCCTGGCTTGAAGCCCAGAGTGCTGGCGAAAGCAGCGAGCAACAGGACCTCACTTTTTATGACAATGTGATGAAGGCAATCGTACTGCCCGGAGTTGATAATGCAGATTAGTCTTGCTGGCTGGACGGTTGAGGGCATGCGCTGTCCCGACATCACTATTGATCTTAGTGGTAAAGACGGCACACCTGCTAGTGTTGCGCTGATCCAGATGCCCAACGGTACAGGCAAGACGACAACGCTGCAACTGCTGCGTCTAACTTTGACCGGGAAAGCCAATACTTGGACACCGACACAGATTCGCGAATTACGTCGGCCTGGGACCTCTAACAATACTGGCAAGTTTCGCGTGACACTACTTGTCAATGGCAAGCCGCTTACCTTCGAACTACTGCTGGACTTCGAGGCGGGCAGCGCCTTGTATCGAACAACCACGCCGAACAGTGGTGGCTTAAAGAATCGGTGGGACCCTCCAGCAAGTATGCTCCAGTTTCTAACGCCAGAGTTTCTCAACCTGTTCATCTTTGACGGTGAATTCGCAGACGACTTGCTTGACCAAGGAACACAGCGAGCCGACGAAGCGATCGGTGCGTTGTGTCAACTCGACCTGCTCAACAGCGTTGCTGGAACCGTGGAGGCCGAGTGGAAGCGCGCAACTAGCCAGGGCGGCCCCAAGAGTGCCACTGGACTGGGAAAGCTGAATGCCGATCGCGACGAGCTGATTTTGCTGCTAGATAAGACTAAGAAGGCCAGAGAGACCACCGAGCGCAAAGTCAAAGCTGGCAGCGCCAAAATGGTCGAGCTCAAAAAGAAGATTGCAGATAAAGTCGGTAGCGTCGAAGAAACCAAAACCCAACATGCCGAAGCTCAGTTAGCACAGCAGAAAGCGGACAGCGCCGCAAGATCCGCATCTGGCTCGGTTATGGGAAAGATGCGAATGCCACTCGCCCTGAATCCAAGATTCGCCGAGCAGCTCGTACTATTGAAGGACAATTTAGATGAGTTACGTCTGCCCGAGACAAGTTCTGCGCAATTTTTCGAAGATCTGGTCAAAGATGTAGAATGCATTTGCGGCCGTCCGATGACAGAGGCGGCCGCCAAGGAAATCACTAAACGCGCCAAAGGTTACCTCGACTATGACGAGTCTGCGACCATAAACGCGCTCAAGAGCGATATCACGCGGTTTATGTCACCGTCGGGAGAAGACAGCCGCCAAATTCAGCTAAAGACCGCGTTGTCGGAACTTGTCGTCGTCAAGCGTCAGCAGCGCGAAGCCAATCAGACACTCAACGTTCTCACCAAAAAACTGATTGACGCCGGTGATGCCGAACTCGAGGCTTGGAAAGGTGAGCTCGACAAGTTGGTGATCGATCTCGAGAACTGGAAGCAGGCTTTGCAGGACATCGATGCCCTGAGCGAGGAAGAGTCCGGCGGGCGCATCACTCCACTCAAAGTTGTCCAAAAAAGGCTCGATGACGTCACCAACAAAATTGCCGATGTCAGCAAGACGGTGGATCTCAGGAATAGGACCGACGTTTTGCATGCCATCCTTTCGCGCGTGGAAGACCTGTCACGCGAAGCGATACGTGCCGACTTGCTGAGCGCCACAAATGAGCGCCTCGAGATCGTGCTCGCCGATGATCCGCTGCGAGTTGACCGAATTGACCAATCGCTCCACCTTGCCAACCAGAGCGGTGCCAGCGCCGGACAAAAGCTATCGGTAGGATATACCTTCCTAATGAGTGCGTTGTCGCGCGGCAACAATGACTTTCCGTTGATCGTCGACAGCCCGGCCGGGCCGATTGATGAGGGGGTCCGTCGCAATATCGGGCGGCTCATTCCGGAGCTGTGTACCCAGTTTGTCGGCTTTACGATCAACACCGAACGTCCCGGTTTCGTCCAGGCGCTAGAAAAGGCCTCGGACGATTGTTTGTTCCTGACTATGTTTCGTCGCACAGATGGCACAAAGCGGCTTGAGCAAAATCTTCCAGCACAAGGCGTTACCCAGACCGAGTCCGCAACACTGGTACGTGATCGCGATTACTTCATGATGTTTGACGTGACCGACGTGGAGGAGATCTGATGGCTCGTTTCCGTATGCGCAACGATGCCCGCACATGGTTCAACAAGATTGAGAACTTCGAGCATTTCAAGGTCGACTTCGACCGATATTATTTTTGCCTAATGGCTGGCTTCGCCAGTGGGCGGAGCAACGAAACCGGCGCCACAACAGAGATGGTCGAGAATTTCCCCGAGGACTACAAAGAGGCGAGCCGTTTCCTAATCGGGCTACTTGTCATGGCCGAGCTCAAGAAGGCCGGCATTGAAGTCTTCGAACGAGAGTCGGTGCGCGACATGTTCAAGCGTTTAGTCAACCCACACAGTCCCAACCAACTGACCGATGAAGGCATGCGGCGCATGAACGCCTATGCGAGCGGTGGTTATGACTATCTCGCTAGCGAACGTGAAACAAAACCCTATTCCGGGGAAGAGTTTCTACGTGACTACGC
>Ga0189291_100096_pt1 | contig 100496 bp, 87 predicted proteins | sample UW1redminimetaG_FD_130331 | JGI IMG/M metagenome (GOLD analysis project Ga0189291, IMG submission 130331) | Marine microbial communities from the Costa Rica Dome - UW179B-red mini metaG | ecosystem: Environmental > Aquatic > Marine > Oceanic > Photic zone | place: Costa Rica: the Eastern Pacific...
CAAGAAATTTGAAGAGATCAAGCTGGTTGCTTCCGGTGCGGGTGCTGCGAGTATTGCCTGTGTTGAACTGCTGATCAGCATGGGTGTGAAAAAAGAAAACGTTCGCATGCTGGACCGCAACGGTGTCATCTACCAGGGGCGTCAGCAGGGCATGAACCCCTGGAAAGAACAGTTTGCTGTTGATACGACGGATCGCACCATCGAAGATGCCATCGTGGGTGCCGACCTGTTTCTGGGTCTGTCCGGGCCGGGCGTACTCAATGGTGCCATGGTCAAGACCATGGCACGCGATCCACTGATTCTGGCCATGTCCAACCCCATTCCGGAAATCATGCCTGAGGAAGCACGCGCTGCCCGGCCCGATGCCATTCTGGCCACCGGCCGCTCGGACTACCCCAACCAGGTGAATAATGTTCTGTGCTTCCCGTTCATTTTCCGCGGTGCGCTGGACTGTGGTGCGACACACATCAATGATGAAATGAAACGTGCCTGTGTGCGCGCCATTGCAGATCTGGCAACCCGGGAAATTTCCGAAACGGTGGCCAAGGCCTATATTGATGAGGATCTCAAGTTTGGACGTGAATATCTGATACCAAAGCCGTTTGATCCCCGGCTTATCGAAGAGGTGCCGCTGGCTGTCGTCAAAGCGGCGATGGCCAGTGGTGCGGCTACTCGCCAGATTGATGATCTGGATGCCTATCGCAACAAGCTGAGCGCCTACGTCAACAGCAGCCGTCTGTTCATGCAGCCGTCGATTGATCTGGCAGCCAAGCATCCGGCACGAATTGTTTATGCCGAAGGCGAAAATGAGGATGTCCTGCTGGCCATGCAGGCGGTTGTTGACGAGGGCGTCGCCAAACCCATCCTGATCGGACGACCGCAGATCATTGATGCCAAGATCGAAAAGATGGGCCTGCGACTGGTACCAGGAACTCATTTCGACGTGTTCAATTCGGAAGAGGCAGATGTTCATAAGAAATACTGGCAGTTCTATCACCACCATGTCGGGCGCTCTGGTGTATCAGTAGAGGCCGCCAAGACTGCCGTGCACAGCAATACCACGGTGCTGGCGGCATTGATGGTTGCCATGGGCGAGGCCGATGGCATGGTCTGCGGCAAGGTTGGTCGTTTTGATGCACACCTGAAGGACATACGACCCATTATCCGGTCTACCAAACCGGGCGGCAGACTGTCGTCTGTGTGCGTGCTGTTGATGGACGACGGGCCGCTGTTCCTGACGGATCCTTTTGTTAACGTCAATCCCAATGAAGACGAGCTTGTTGATATTGCCAAGGACGCGATTCATTTTGTACAACAGTCTTTTGATATCGAACCGGTCGTGGCTTTCCTGTCGCATTCCAACTTCGGCACTTACGAAGACGAGTCGGCATTAAAGATGAAAACAGCTGCGCATCGTTTGCGTAATCAAATGCCCGATGTGCAGATCGACGGTGAAATGCATGCGCTCACCGCACTCAACCCTGAGCTGCGTGCCACGGTATTTGAAGGCTCCACAATCAAGGGCCGCGCCAACGTACTGGTGATGCCGAACATGGATACCGCCAGTATCGCGCTGGGCCTGTTACGTTCGTTTACCAATGGTCGCCTGATTGGTCCATTCCTGTGCGGGCTGGAGAAACCGGCGCACATCCTGATTCCATCGGTTTCCGGTCGTGGCATTCTGAACCTGACCGCCCTTGCTTCAGCAGATATCTATCAGCATAAACAGAGCCTGTAAGTATTTCCGGTTACGGGCGGGCCTGTTGGTGTTATAACGCCAACAGGCCCGGTCAAGCCGCGAGTCAGTTTCGGGGAGTACCAGATGTTGCCAGACAGACCAACGCTGCTTGCACTCGTTGGCATTGTGGCATTGGAGTTAATGCTACCGGCCAATGCCAGCGCCGAGAGTCCCTGGCGCGATCCACACCCGCAACGGCTGGACGGATTTGTTGACGGTCGTGAGTTCCTGTACAACAGTGCCAGCTTTATCAATCGCTTCAGTTACCGGCAATTGTCTGCTTCCCCGGCGCCCGGTGAGGACGGTCTGTCAGGGACCGGTGGCAGCATCAGTGGTGATGAGCTTTATCTGGAAACCAACCTGCAGAAAACCCTGTACTTCGATAATGACCGCTATGGCATTATTGCCCGAGTGCAGCGGCGCGAAGACTTTGATGGCCGCTTTGACCGGCAACTGCTGGGTGTTGTCAGGCGGTTCGGGGAGCACTGGCAGGCTGCGTTCTCGGCAGACGTGTCTGGTGACAAGGGTGATATCGACTTTCAGTATGAGGCGATATGGCACCCGGACGAACATCGAAAGCTGCGCATGGCGGTTGTCCAGGTCGACCGCCTTTACAACAACAAAGGCAACAGTGATAACAAATACCAGCGCACACCGGTCACGCTTTTTGCTCACTATCAGCAACAGCTGGGTTCGCGTGTGACGCTGGACATGGCCGTCAATTATTCACCGCATGCTCAATACGAAGATCACCACAACGATCTGTATGTCCGTGGTGACCAGCTGCGCGTGGCCGGTTCGCTGGCAATGGATCTGGCAGACGGATGGCAGACCAAAGCAGCCTTCACAATGGAGGAGACCAGACGGGAGGTGCGCGCGCTGTCATCGGGCTTCGACGCCCATCAGGATACATTCGCCCGGCGCATGCACAGCCTGACGTTATCGGTGAGATCTGGCTCTACCGCAGGAATTCACGGTGGATTGCATTTTTTCTCGCTGGACGAGCAGGGCTGGTTTGGCAGCAACCTGGCAACGTCTGGATTCAACCAGCGAGAAGAAGTGTTGCTGTTTGCCGGCATGACACTGGCGCGCCGCGCCTCAAGCTGGTGGGAACCGACGCTGACGGTTGGTGCTGTTGATGTCGACAGACAGCTGCGCCAGCGCCCGGCGGACAACCGCCGGGACGACAAATGGCAGGCTCGGCTGACACTGCCGTGGCGCTATGTTGTGCATCAGCAAAGCGGCGCGGTACTGACACTGAACCCGACATTGAACCTGGATTCCCTGAAGTTTGGCGGCGGCAATATTCAGTTGCACTGGCCGTTCTAGGCGGCCCCTGATCAGGGGCGCTCGACGATGGCGGCAACGCCCATGCCGCCGGCGGTACAAATCGATATCAGTCCGCGGCCACTGCCTTTTTCTTCCAGAATCGCCGCCAGCGACCCCAGAATGCGGGCACCGGTCGCAGCAAACGGATGTCCAAAGGCCAGCGAGCCACCCTTGATGTTCATCCTGTTGCGATCGATGGCTCCCAGCGCCTGCGACAGCCCGAGTTTGTCACGGCAGAACGCATCATCTTCCCAGGCCTTGAGTGTGCACAGTGCCTGCGCTGCAAACGCTTCATGTATTTCGTAGCAGTCAAAGTCCTGCAGAGAGAGGTTGTTCTGTTGCAGCAGCTCGCTGACCGCAACCGTGGGTGCCATCAGCAAGCCCTCCCCGTGTACAAAATCAATGGCACTGCTGCGCCCGCCAACCAGATAGGCCTGAATGGGCAGGTTGTGGGCACGCGCGTAGTCTTCGCTGCACAGCAATACGGCTGCCGCGCCATCGGTCAACGGCGTGCTGTTGCCGGCGCTGAGGGTGCCGTTTTCGCGGTCAAAAGCTGGCTTCAGCGAGGCCAGTTTTTCCAGGCTGCTGTCTGCCCGGATATTGTTGTCGCGACTGACCCCCTGGTAGGCTGATACCAGTTCATCAAAGAAGCCGGCCTCGTAGGCCGCCGCCGCTTTCTGGTGACTTTCCAGTGTCAATTGATCCTGGTCCTGGCGGCTGATACCCCATTCCTGCGCCATCAGTTCGCAATGTTGGCCCATGGACAGTCCGGTACGGGGTTCGCCATTTCGTGGCGGCTGAGGCGTCAGTTCGCCCAGGCCAAACCCTTTGAAGGCCCGCAGGCGAGCCTTGAAGGAGCGTGCCTGCCCCAGCTTGATCAGTCGGCGGGCAAACTTGCGTTTAAAGACAATCGGCACGTCACTGGTGGTGTCGGTGCCCGCGGCAATGGCGCAGTCTATTTGCCCGGACGCTATTTTGGCGGCAGACATCAGCGCTGCCTGTAATGATGTGCCGCAGGCCATCTGCAGGGTAATGCCAGGCGTTGCGGGTGACAGATCGGTACTGAGCACCGCCTCGCGGGCCAGGTTCCAGTCCTTGCTGTGCGTGGTAACGGCGCCGGCCAGCACTTCATCGATTTTTTTGCCTGCCAGATCGAAGCGGCTGCTCAGTTGCTGCAGGGTATCAGCCAGCATGTCGAGATTGCTCAGGTCCGCGTACGCAGTATTGGAGCGGCAGAACGGTACCCGAACACCGCCTGCGATAACTACCCGGCGTATTGCCGGTGTACTTTCAGTTGCATTATTCACTTGTCTGTTTCTCCTGACCGACGTCGGTGGTGGCATCAGTGCCGGCGACTTTTGGCTGCCGTTCACGATTCTCCAGATAGTGCAGGGGGCCGCCACGGAACGGGGCAAACCCGGTGCCGAAGATCATGCCTGCATCCAGCAGTTCGCCATCAGCTACCACGCCTTCGGCAAGTGCCGCCTGGCACTCTTTGATGTAGGCATCGACCAGCTTCTCCGAAAGCGCTGCAAGATCATGTCCGTCGGCGGCGCCATCGCGCTTTTTGGGTTTGTCCTTTTCCCAGACGTAGATGCCTTCGCCGGACTTCTTGCCCAGTTTGCCGTCATCGACAAGGGACTGAATAAAGGCTTTCTGCGGGCTTTCGGTCTGTTCCGTGGCGCCGTCCTGCAGCACATCGGTGACCATCAGGCAGACATCAAGGCCAACGGTGTCAGCCAGCTCCACAGGGCCCATGGGCATGCCAAACGCTTCTGCCGCCGCATCCAGAGCCTCGGCCGGCACACCTTCCTGGTGCAGCTGCAAGGCGGTCATCATATAGGGTGCCAGCACACGATTGACCAGGAAGCCGGGGCTGCTCTTTACCGGTAACGGGAAACGGCTGATCTGTTGGCAGAAGGCGGCGCCTTTCTGGCGATAAGTCGCATCTGTGTCCGGCCCGTACACGACTTCGACCAATGGCATTTTCGGTACCGGGTTGAAAAAATGCAGGCCAATCAGGCGTTCGGGATGTTTCAGTACGCTGGCAAGTTTCTCCAGTGGAATCGCTGAGGTGTTGGTGGCCAGGACCGCGCCCGCCTTGAGTCTGGGTTCAATGCTTTTGAACAGCGCCTGCTTGGCGTCCGCATTTTCAAAGATGGCCTCGATCACGACGTCGGCGCGCGGCACCAGACTGGCTTCCACATCGGGTCGCAGTCGTGCCATTGCCGCCTGGACTTTGGCCGGATCACGCAGCTTTTTGCGAAACAGTGCTTCCGCCCGCTGCAGTGCGGGCGTGATGTATTTCATCTCGCGATCCTGAAGGCTGACATCCAGGCCACGCAGCACACACCAGGCAGCGATATCACCGCCCATGGTGCCGGCACCAATGACGTGGACATGCCGTGCGGTAAAGTCAGTATTCCTGCCTTCGGTCTTCAGGCGTTCCATCAGGTGAAAGGCCCGCCGAAGTCCCTCGGCGCTGGGTGAAACCATCAGTTTGCCAACGGCTATGGCTTCCTCGCGCATCATTTTCTTGCGGCTGCCGCCGAATCGCTCCCAGGTATCGATCAGGCGGTAGGGAGCCGGATAGTGCTCGGGACGGGCTTTGCCACGGGTCTGCTTGCGCATTTGTGCAGCGAGCAACTTTCTTGCCGGGAATACATTGCTCAAGCGTGCGACCAGGCCCGGTCCGCGACTGGTCTTGCCAGTCATGATGGCGCGGCGTGCAGCCCAGATGAGTTCTTCATGGCGTCCAATAACCTGATCCACCAGGTTTACGGCCTTGGCGGCGCGGGCATTGATCTGACGGGTGGTCAGCATCAATTCCATGGCCTTGAGTCCGCCCATGGTCTTGACCGAGCGAGCCGAACCGCCGAACCCGGGGAATATGCCCAGCTGCACTTCGGGAAAGCCCAGTTTCGTTGAAGGCAGGTCTTTGGCAATCCGGTAGTCGCAGGCCAGCGCCATCTCCAGGCCGCCTCCCAGGCAGTAACCTTCAATAGCGGCTACAGTTGTGCATGGCAGGTTCTCCAGCCGGGTAAACATGTCATGTACACGGGAAATCTCTTGCGTAACGGTGTCGGCGGAACTGAACCCCTCGAATTCCTTGACGTCCGCGCCGAACGCAAACCCGGTGCTTTTGCCGGACATCAGCACCAGGCCCTTGAGCTGTTCCTGTTCGGCGAGGATGATCAGTTGTTCAAACTCTTCCAGTACTGCGCGCGACAGCGAATTGACGCGTTCACCTTCGCGATCCAGACAGGCATAAATGATGTTGTCGCGATCGCGGGTCAGACGCCAGTGACGGAACTTGTCCGTCATGGCATCGCGAACGGTTTCCTGCACTTCAGTCTGTGTTGTTGACTTGCTCATGAATACCTCGGGCAGTGGTGTTGCTGCTGAATGCATTCATTTTGCCTCAGGCAGATCAACGTTACAAACGCGGCCGTGGCCGGGCCGCTATCTACCAACCCAGCGCATGGCGCATGACATGGTATATGTAGTTCTGCTCATGGGTGCTGTGGATCAGATGCGCCCAGGGGCCACGGGCATAAATGGCAACATCCTCGCCAGCATGACCTTCTGAGGACAGCGGGACCAGCGCTTCCTGATGGAAGTTGGGGTGAGTGGTGTCGACTGCCTGCAGATCGTGTCGGCCACCGGCGATGGGCATCTGGTAACGCCGGTCACCACCGGCATCTTCAGCAAAGCCCAGGCCGTCGCGATAACCAAGGGTCGTGTAGGGCATGTCGTCGGCGGCAATGCTGACGCTGGTCTCCGGGTGCCCATGGTCATCATTGCCTACCACCGTGCCCAGAATGGGGTTGCCGCGGGTGGCGTAGCCACCCAGGGTCAGGGTGTGGCTGTGGTCGGCAGTGACAATGATCAGAGTGTCTTCATCGCTGGTCAGCGCCACGGCACTCTGAATGGCTGCGGCAAACTCACGGGTATCCTGCAGTGCCCGGTAGGCATTGCCAGCATGGTGAGCGTGATCGATACGGCCAGCTTCCACCATCAGGAAAAAACCGTTGTCCTGCCCCTGTTGCTGCAGTAAACGGATAGCGGTTTCGGTCATGGTGGGCAGGTCTGGCTCGCTGGCTTCATCGCCCGCGCGGTCGTATGAATAGCTCATCTGGGAGCGGTTGAACAGGCCCAGTACATGTCGGGTTTGACTGGGGTCCAGTTCCGCCAGCTGCGCTTTGTTCCAGATGAAGGCGCTGTCGGGGTACTTTGCCAGCCATTCGCGGGTGAGGTTGCGTCCATCCAGGCGTTGCCCTGCCTGGCCGGTCAGTGGTTCGCTTTCCGTGGCCGGCACAAATGCCGCCAGTCCGCCGCCCATGGCGACATTGATGCCGTCGCCAAAATCGAAAGACAACAGCTGGGCGGCGATGTCCTGACAGCCCGCGGCAATGGCCTCGGCGCTCATGTTGGCATCGCTTTCCCAGTCGCGTTCAGGCGAATGTGCGTAGGTGGCTGCCGGGGTGGCGTGGGTAATGCGAGTGGTGGTGACAAGGCCGGTGGCCAGGCCGCGGGCAGCAGCGTCCTGCATCAGGCTGGGTACTTCCGTGCCCTGCGAAGACAGGCAGTCTGCGCGATCGGCATACTGATTGACGCCGATCACGCCAGCACGGGTTTTGATGCCGCTCATCATGGCGGTCATGGTACCGGCTGAATCAGCGGTTTGCTGGTTGGTATTGTAGGATTTTGACAGACCCACATAGGGAAAGCTTTCAAAGGACAGCAGGTTTTCCTCGCCGGCACTGCCGCGCATCTGGGCATCAAATATGCGCGCCGCGGTGATGGTGGAGATGCCCATGCCGTCGCCGACAAACAGAATGACATTTTTCGCGCGGCCGGTGATCGGGGTCCGGGCCAGCGCACGCTGTATCTCGGCCTGGCCCAGCGCCTGCCAGTGTTCTGGTGACTCTTGCGCAGGCGCCGGGTAAAAAGTTTGCGCATTGGCCAGTGGGACCAGTGTGCCCAGTGCCAGGCACAGGCCGGTCACCAGCAGGCTGCGTGAGCGGTGTCGGATTCGGTCAGATGTGGCTGGTGCATTTTGATGAGGGCAGCTGGTTGGCATGGTGTGTCCCGGCGATAGTGGTTGAAATGATCAATTGACTGCACTTGTCAGCATACCCGCTGAGCTTATCAGCTGGATGACAGAGTGTCGCATTATTGTGACAGTCGCCTGCTTTGCGACAGAAAAATGAACGCATTCCAATTTTGGTCAATCCCAGTTATTCTGTGGGTTTCAGCTTTGCAATGATGTTCGCGAGGAACACGATTTATGTTTTCAATGATTATGAAGTTCATGCGGGACAACAATGTGCTGCCGCGTATTTCAGACACCGAAAGGCAGGCGCTTGAAGCGGGTACCGTGTGGATTGACGGTCAGATCTTTTCCGGTAACCCGGATTTCGACAACATGCTCGAGGAGCCTTATAACCAGCTGTCCGCCGAAGAGCAGGCGTTCATGGATGGGCCGACCGAAACATTGTGCAAGATGATCGACAGCTACCAGATTACCACCACGCGCAAGGTACCCGAAGCCATTCTGGACTACATCAAAGAGCAGGGCTTCATGGGGCTGTTGATTCCCAAACAGTACGGCGGCAAGGAATTCTCGACGCTGGCAATTTCGTCGATCATGGCGAAAGTGAACGCTTACTGCCCGACAGCTGGTACCTTTGTGGTGATACCCAATTCCCTGGGCGCGGCGGAACTGCTTAAGCACTATGGCACTGACGAGCAGAAAAATGACTATCTGCCGAAACTGGCCAGCGGCGAGTACGTACCCTGTTTTGGACTGACCGAGCTGACCGCGGGCTCCGATGCCGCGTCAATCAAGGCTGAGGGTGTGGTCTTCAAGGATGACAGCGGCGCAACAAAAATCCGCATGAATTTCCGCAAGCGCTATATCACCCTGGCGCCAGTTGCCAACCTGATTTCGCTGGCGTTCCAGATGCACGATCCCGACAACCTGCTGGGCAAGGGGGAGTATCCGGGCATCACCGTGGTCATGTTGCATAAAGGTACACCGGGGCTGACCAATGGCGATCATCACCTGCCGATCGGTATGAGCTTCTACAATGGGCCGCTGATCGGTGAAGATGTGATTGTCTCGCCAGAACAGATCATCGGCGGTCCTGACTATGCCGGCCAGGGCTGGCGCATGCTGATGGAGCAGCTCGCGGGTGGGCGTGCGGTGTCGTTGCCCGCCGGTGCCATCGGGGGTATGAAACTGGTGGCCGCAGCAACCGGTGCCTACTCCATGATTCGCCATCAGTTCGGCATTCAGATTGGCCTGATGGAAGGTGTGCAGGAAAAAGTGGCGCGAATTGCCGCATTTGCCTACATATTCGAGGGGGCACGGGTGTATTCCTGCTCCGCGCTCGACAACGGCCAACAGCCACCGGTGATCTCGGCGCTGCTAAAGTCCAGCAGCACCGACTATGGCCAGCGTTCGCTGATTGATGGCATGGATGTATTCTCCGGCGCCGGCGTCATGCAGGGACCACGTAATATTCTTGGCGGCGGATACAGCAGTGCACCGGTGAGCATTACCGTGGAAGGGGCCAACATCATGACCCGCACCCTGATTACCTTTGGTCAGGGTGCGACGCGTTGTCATCCCTACGCATTGCCGCTGGTAAAGGCCGTTGAAGACAGCGATGCAAAAGCCTTCCGACAGCGTCTGCTGGGCTGGTTATGGCACACCGTCAGCAACTTCTTCCGCAGCAAGGTGCGTGGCCTGACGCGCGGCTTCAGTGCGGGCAGTCCGGAATCCGGCGAGGTCGCCACCTATTATCGGCGACTGGCCTGGGCGTCTTCACGGTTTGCCTTGCTGGCCGACCTGGCCCTGTATCTGATTGGTGGCAAACTCAAGGTTAAAGGCAGCCTTGGCGGCCGCTTTGCCGATGCGCTGACCTGGCAGGTCCTTGCCATTTCCACCTTGCGTCGATTCAAGGCCGAAGGCAGCAAGCCCGAAGACCTGCCGATCGTCAAATACAGCTGTGAATTTGCCCTGGCGCAGATACAGGATGCGTTTGAGGGTATCCACGCCAATTTTGATGCGCCGGTGGTAGGCTGGTGGCTGCGAGGCCCATCGTCCTGGTTCCTGCGCCTCAATCCGCTGTCGCGAGGCCCGTCGGACAGTCTGATTCCACAGACTGCCGGCGCCATCCAGCAGCTCAATGATCAATTCAGACGGCTGACCGATGGCATTGCGCCCTTTGCCGAAGACCAGCCGGGTATGGGGCAATTGATGAAAGCCTTCCGCCTGCACTCACAAGCGGTGCCGGTGATGGAGAAGATTAATCAGGCGCAGAAAGCCCGCAAGGTAACCAGAGGCCTGTCCTTCGATGTGGTGGATGAGGCGCTGGCGGCAAATGTGATCAGCGCGGAAGAAGCGACGTTGATGCGCGAGGCCGGCGCGGCGGCCATGGCAGCGATTGAAGTCGATGTATTCAAGCCGGAAGATTACTTCCAGGAGGCATGATATCGGGCTGTCATGGCAGTCCACCGAAAAATGAATGAATTCATTTGACCTGTTTTGGTACCCGTGTTACTAAATATCCGCGTGGTACCAAAACCAATAACAACACAAGAAGTGGTCCTATGAATGTTAACCTGCTGCAACAAAAGATAGCGTCGCTGTCATTGTCGTTACTGGCCGCCGGCCTGCTCAGTTCCTCCGTTTTTGCTGCTGAAGTCGGGCAAACTCCCTTGACTGCCTGGGGCGTGCCCGACCTGCAGGGTATCTGGGACTACTCCTCCCGAACAGCTGTCGAGCGCCATCCCCGTTTTGAAGGCAAGCTGACCATCAGTCAGGAAGAAGCCGAGCGTCTGGTGCCGTCACTTCAGGAATATACCGATGCGCTGGAAGAACGCGGGGCGGAAGCTCCCGGGCCCCATAACGTGGGTGGCTACAATGCGTTCTGGATCAATCCTGGCGACTGGCTTGCTGTCATCGATGGCGAACTACGTACATCACTGATCATCGAGCCCGAAGACGGCCGCATCCCGTGGACGGAAAATGGGCGCGATATCCGTGCTGCCCAACGGGCGGCCATGGCCTACCCGGATATGGATGAAAACGACGGCCCTGAAGGGCGTTCTCTGGCGGAACGCTGCATACTCAGTTTTGCATCTATCGTTCCGTTTACACCGTCTCTGTACAACAATACCACGCAAATCGTGCAGAGCCCCACACATGTGATGATTCTGGCCGAGATGGCGCATGATGCGCGTATCGTGAAGATTGACGGCGAACATGATCCACATGGTGTGCCACGCTGGCACGGTGATTCCATCGGTTATTATGAGGGCGATACGCTGGTGGTGGAGACCATCAACTTTCATCCCGAACAGGTAGCGCGCGGTAGTGGCTACACGTCAGCAAACGCCAGGATTACCGAGCGCTTCTCGCGAGTAAACGAGCGTGAGCTGCGTTATCAGTTCACCATCGAGGATCCGGAATTGTATGCCACACCATGGATCGGTGAGCTGCCCATGTTTGCCGCACCTGACCTGTATGAGTATGCCTGTCATGAAGGCAATCATTCCATGCCTGGCATTCTGATGGGTGCGCGCGTGCTGGAGCAGATGGCAGAGGAGGGCAGCGAATAGTGTTCCTGCCGTGCGGCTAGAGGCAATCACCTGACTGGCTGCTGATCCATGCATTGATCAGCGCCAGTCCTTCATCGTGCACCAGGCTGCGACCCAGTTCCGGCATCAGCACACCGGTTTCCTGGCTCTCAATACGGTAACTCAATATTGAGCTTTCGGGCTGTCCCGGGACAATGGAGAAACGATGGCCGCCGGCGCCGCGCCCGGCAGCAACAGGGGGTTTGCAAACGCCCAGACGCATGGCAGAGGTCTCTGCAGCATGCAGAAACAGGCCTGAGGTATCACCACTACCGCCCGGCTGGTGGCAGTGTCCACAGTTGATATCGAGATAGGCACGGGCGCGCGCTGACACCGTTGCCTGGGTTTCTCCCGGCTTTATCGATTCATCCCACATCGCATTGGCAGGCATCTGTTCCGGGGCCGGAGACAGCGGCAGCCAGCCACGCTGCTGCCACAACGACAATTGCTGTTGCTCACCGTCCGTTGAACTGATCAGGCGGTTCAGGTGCCGGGCGGCCGGGCCGATAGGCGACAGGTCGCCTTTATTCTGGTCAAGCACATGGCAGCCAGCACACTCATTGCGGTTTGGTACCACATACACAAACGCTGTGTCTTCCAGCCGCAGGCGTTGTATGTCACCGGTTATCTGCAGCGTCGCATCTGTCTGCGTATCGTTCCAGACATAGGGCAGTGCCTCCCAGCCGCTGGCCTGGTGCACAAGCAGACGTGTTTCGATAAGCCGGTAACGGTCAAGGTCCAGTTGGCGGGTCAGCTCTGCTGGATTTGCTGTAGTCTTGCGCAGGCGCGGCACCTGTTCATCGTTGAGCCCGGCCGCAGCGCCATCAATCGGATAATAGAAGGTTTTGCTGATCACCGTGCCAACCGGAAAATCGAAAGCCTGATCCTTGCGATAGTTGGCAGTGGTGCCGTCGGGGAGCCAGACAGTGCGTAGCTTCAGCGCATAGTCGCTGAACAGGGGCGTGGCCAGCTGATAGGGCAACGCCTCGTCATTGACTGCGAGTTGCCCATCCTCAACCCGCAGCAATTGCCACGCAGACAGTTGCCCGGGGTAGTTGTCGCTGCCAAACAATTGTGGAGCGGCATCGCGGCAGGATGTCAGCATGCCCGACAGCACCAGAACCACGACAGCGGCAAGGCGAGTGGCGAGACCTGTAGCGGGCATGGCGGGCAATCTCCTACTCTGTCATCAGCCCAGGCGGCAATTCCACGGCTGCCAGTTTGTTGTGCTGGCAACTGTGCATGCTCATGTCAACGTGGGGGTTGGCGTTGCTGTTGGCGGCGTCGATATTGAGTACTTCGATGTCGCCATTATCGACACAGATGGCGTAGGCCATGTCGGCACGCTCAGGGTGAGTGACGCCGTCCCAGATGATGTCCGGAAAACTGCCGTCTTCGCCAAACAGTGCCAGTCGCAACATGTCCAGCTCGTCTCTGCCCGGTGCATCGCCGCCCTCGGTAAAGGTATTGTTGTAGATGAAAATGGTCTCGGGGTAGGGATCAAAGGCCTCAGCCATTTCCCGCTCCGAGTAACCGGCACTGAAGTAGCTGGAGATCAGGATGTTGGCGGTCTTGTTGTGACCCAGGTCGTTGTCGAAAATCTCCACCTTGTCATTGGAGTTGATGATGATGCCGGACCCGGCCGGCACGCTGGCCACCGCAGTACCCGGTGGTGCAAAATTGTCGGTGTTGTTCTGGTGCACCCGGTTGTTGTAGACGCGGGTGGTATGGCCTTCAACTGGCAGATTGGGCATATTGAAGATCAGGATGCCGCCGGTGTTGTTGATGGCAACATTGTCATAGACATCGGCGCCAATGGTGTTTTCGATCTCGATACCGGCGACATTGTATTCAGCGCGATTGCCGCGCACGATCACGTTCTGCGACTGACCCACATAGATGCCGGCGTCCGAGGCGGCGATGGCGACCGAGTCCTCAATCAGCGTGTGCTGGGTCTGTACCGGATATATGCCGTAAGCACCATTGCTGGTATCCGGGCCATTGGTCCATTCCGTACGCACCCGGCGGATGACGATGTGGTCACCACGCGCAATTTTCAGGGCATCGCCGCGTGAGTCTTCTATCGCCAGGTCTTCAATGGTGAAGTTGCTGGCGTTCACCAGCAAGCCTTCGCCACCGGTTATCTGGTCACGAAACGACAGAATGGTTTCGTTCATGCCGGCGCCACGCAGAGTAATATTGTCCACGTTCAGTGTCAGGCTGCGCTCGAAATTGAAGGTGCCGGCGGGCAGCACAATGACATCACCCGGCGTTGCTTCCAGAAAGCGCAATTGCAGGTCAGCCGAAGGATTACTGACAACATTGCTGTCTGCAGTACCGGTCGTTGTTGCCGTGTCCGTGTCGGGTGAACAGGCGGCCAGCATACCGGCCAGAGCCAGGGAAAACAGGAAGATCAACCTTCGTGAAGTTGTCGGGGACTGATGCATGAACGGATGCCTCTTGCAGGTGCCGATTGCCGGGAACCGGACGTGATGAACAATTGTTGTTGTTGTCGTTCTACTGCTGATCAAAAACTAACCGGTATTGCCGGTTTTTGCAACTTGTACACATAACCGCTAAGCTTTTGTGATGACTGACAATGCCGCTGACGACTGGAAGACCTCACTTTACGAACGCCTCGCTGAAGATGATGAGGGGCGGGTCTGCAAAGATATCAGTGACGAAGCCTGTCGGGAGACCCCCGGCAATTTCCTGGCGACCCTGATCGCCAATACCGCCAGCAATGTCGCCGATCGACTGGCCAGCGCCAAAACCACCTTGCCCTGGTTATTGATGCAGGTAGGCGCGCCCGCCTGGCTGGTCAGCCTGCTGGTGCCCATTCGTGAGTCCGGGTCCATGCTGCCACAAATGCTTATTGGTGCCTGGGTGCGCGGGCAGGCCATCCGCAAGTGGGTCTGGGTAGGTGGTGGCGCGATACAGGGTATGGCCTTGTTGTTGATGGTCTGGTGCGCCTTTGCCCTGGAAGGCATGGTCGCCGGATTGGTTATCGTTACACTGCTGGTGGTTTTCAGTCTGGCGCGCGGGGCCTGTTCGGTGGCCTACAAGGATGTGCTGGGCAAAACCATTCCCAAGACCCGGCGTGGCCGCCTGTCCGGCTGGATCAGTGCCATTGCCGGATTGTCAGCGTTCAGCGTCGGCCTGTTGCTGAGTACCACGGGTGATAGCGAGGCGACCGGATTTTATGCCGGCCTGCTGGCCGCCGGGGCGGCGCTATGGCTGTTGGCCATCCTTGCCTATTCGCGTATCAGGGAATTTCCGGGTGCCACTGAGGGCGGTGCCAATGGTTTTACTGAGGCGTTCGCGCGTCTGTCGCTGCTGCGCGATGACAAGGACTTTCGTCAGTTCGTCATCGCCCGCACGCTGGCCATGGGTTCAGGCCTGGTGGCGCCGTTCTATATCACGCTGGCGCAGAATGACCTGGGTAATGCCGCATCTCTGCTGGGTATCTTCATTGCCGTGGAAGGCCTGGCGGGGCTATTGAGTTCGCCGGTATGGGGGCGTTGGGCCGACCGCTCCAGCCGTCAGGTGTTTGCCGCGGCCTGTGCGCTGGCCTCCGTGACATCATTGCTGGTGGCCACATGGTCACTGCTGACGGACTCCGCGACTGCTTCGCAGTGGTTTTATCCCGCTGCGTTTTTTGTACTTGGCGTTTCCCATGCAGGCGTCAGACTGGGCCGTAAAACTTATCTGGTCGATATGGCCGGGGGTAATAAACGTACGGATTATGTGGCAGTCAGCAATACCGTGATCGGCTTGCTGCTACTGGTATCCGGGCTGTTGGGTGCACTGGCGGCTCTGATATCCGTGCCGTTGGTGATAGCCCTGTTTGGTTTGGCGGGTCTGCTGGGCGCGGGATTGAGCTTGCGCTGGCGCAATGTGTCAGGTTGAACCGGTCTGGCATCAGCCGGTTTGTGGCGTCTGTGCCAGAGCCGAGTTGAAGTAACGGGGATCGCCGGACACTTCCCGGTCTACCCAGGGGGGCAGGGAAAAGTGCGTGTCCTCGCTGGGTAATTCAATCTCAGCCAGTATCAGGCCCTGATTGGCGGCCTGAAAAACATCCACTTCCCAGATATGGCCGGCATATTCAACGCGGTGACGGGTCTTGTCAATCAAGGGCTGTTGGCACAGATTGGCCAGCATCTGCTCAGCGTCAGGCAACGGAATCGGGTATTCATATTCGGCGCGCGCGTAACCCCGGGTCGGGCCCTTGACGGTGATAAAGGCCTGATCGCCGGCTATCCTGATCCGCACCGTGATGCCGGTGCCCGGGCACAGGTAACCTTGCCGATAGCGCACGCCAGGGCTGTCGGGTTGCCAAAGGCTCTTATTGACCAGGAATTTTCGTTCGATTTCAATCGCCACCCGTCGATCCTGCCCTGCCTGTCACAAACTCAGGTGCTGCGCGATAAAGCCACGCAGCTGTTCGGCGCTTTCTGGCCGGCCCATGACCGCGACCGTGTCACCGGCGCCATCCAGCAGCACCACGGCGCCATCGCCGATATTGTGTGTGTCTGCAAAGGCCACACCATCCGGATGTCCGGTATGCACCTGCAGGAATACCATCTGCTCCTGAAAATCAGGATAGATCGTTTCCATTTGCGCCAGAGTGCGTTCTCCTCCCATCACATGAATTTCGCGGAGCATGACCAGCGCGGGTCTGCCCTGGCCAGCCTGGCCAAGGTCGCTGGAGAAAGTGGCTCTGGGCAGCAGTTGCCACAACACCAGACCAACGACCGCCAGGCAGACCAACACGACTAGAAGTCTGACGATGCGGGAGGAAGCGGATCTGGATACGGTGCTGTTTTGCGTCATGGCGTGGAAATCTCCTGTCAGTTGCGGGAAGATGTGACGGATCACACAGCAAGAATAGCATGGCTTTCGCCTGTGCCACTATATGGCGGCGGCAGCGATCGCCCGGTTGACACAGGTAGGGGTCAAAGAGGCGGGTCTGCGTTATACTGCCGTGCACAACGGAAGGGGATATATGTTTAGTTTGCCGGACTGGCTCAGGCAGCGCTCGCAGAAAAAAAATGGCATATCGCTGGATCGCGAGGATAACGAACGTCTGGATCAATTTGCCCGGAGCGTGCGACGTGTGCGCATGTCACGCAGTCTGCTGGGTCTGGCCTGGACTGCCGGGCCGGTGACGGCCATCGGGCTGTACGGCGGATACTATATTGGCTTTGGCCAGGCGCCGTCGAATCAGCAGCTGGTTTATTTTGTCAGTTTTACTGTGCTCAGCGGCCTGATTGCGCTGGCCGCCAAAATCGTTTACGACAGCACCCTGGGCTACGCCACCGAGCGCGCGCAACTGTATGTGGTGGAGGTAACCGATAAACTGGGAGACCTGATTCTTTCTGCGCGAAACCTGATGGTCAGCACCTACGATGGCGAGGTCCGGCAGCGCGAGGCGGCCATTCAGCTGCTGCAGCGGGTTGACCTGTCCCCTGGTGGGGTGGCGATGGCCTGTGAACAGCTTACCGGCGATGCCGAACTGGGAAAACTGCTGGCGACCATCGACAATTTCCGGCGCGCGGGTCTGTATTCGCGTATTGCCGACATACAACAGCTGCATGGCGAACATTTTGAGCAGGTCATCGCCGAACTGTATCAGGTTGCACCACAGGCCGCCGAGGTACTGCGCCAGAGATATCTGGGTGAAATTGCCAGTCTGCGGCATGGTACGCCGCGTGCCGAACATTTTATCTCCCGGGTACTGGCAGCCATTGAACAGGACAATCTGCTGCTGATAACCATGCAGGATGTTGAGTCCATGCTGGTGTTGTGCTTTGAGCTGATCAATGGCCGTGAGATTCCCATGCTGGTTTTCGACTATCGCGGCCGCTGGCGTCTTGCCGCCGCGCTGGATCGCATGGAGCGGCGTCGCAGTCGCTATCGCATCGCCCAGGCGGCCGGCAGCAACCGGATACGCGGACTGGCTTCGTGGCTGGTGGAAGTGGACATCATGGACTATGAGGATGTCCCTGAGGGGATTTCATCTGTGCTGCTGGTAGAGCGGGTCGGCAATGCGCTGGACAGACTGGCGCAGCGCATGCGCAAGGATGTGGATGCCATTCGTAAAGGTGATACCAGTTTACGGCCAGCGCTGCGCCGCCACGCTGAAATCATGGCCAGCGCCCTGCGGCTTTATCGTATTGCTCACGAGTCATTCAAGCGTATCGGCGAGCTGCATGCCGAGTTTCTGGTGACGGCCGAGGGCTGGAACCGCATGATGGATGCTGCGCATCTCGATACCGAGGAGCTGCAGATTGGACCACGTGGGCGCGGGGTCAGAATTCGCGAGAAAGTGGTGCGCCTTGATGATGAGGAGCGCAAGGAAGTATGCCGAATCCTGGCGCGCTACCTGCGGGATCAGCACCTGGAAACCCATGAAACCAAAGGCCTGTTCGAGCGTCGCAGTGACAAGGACAATCCGCTGACGCTGGACTCGGCGCGGCAGCTCGCCATTGAAGTTGCACTGGCGCTGGAGCCTCATATTCATCTGTCCTATCCGGAGATACAGCGCGGGATTGGCGCTACACTGGCCACCTATCTGGGTGACCTGGAACCTGGAATGAGCGCCAATGAGAAAAAGGTACTGGCCGAGTCGATGGCGCAGGATGTGGTGGAGGATATGAGTCATGCCGCCGAGCATCTTGCCGTGGCGCTGGTGCGACACTATCGGGTCAATCTGACCGACGAGGCCAGCCAGTTCCTGCATCAGACCTATGGCGCACGGCAGTCGGTGCTTGATATCCTGAGTCAGCACCACGGCGCTGACGCGGTGTCACAAAGCCTGCTGACCGGCCGGCCTGCTGTCGTGCCGCCAGCCCAGCGCCGTTGGTATCGGGCGCTGGTGCATGCCAAGCGGCTGGTGGGCAATGAACGATTTGTACCGTCGTGGGCAGAGCGTCAGTAGCATCAGGCCTTGGCAGATGGCCGTTGTGATACCCGGTCGTACCAGGCTTGCAGATGTGTCTGTTCCGGCTGGATACGCTGCGAAATCACCCGGTTGAAATCAACCGTACACAATACATTGATGTCAGCGGCACTGAATTGATCACCACAGATGAAGTCGCGCTCGGCCAGTTGTTTGTTCAGAAAGTGCATGAATTTTGATGCCTGAATCTTGCACTCTTCACCCCACTCCGGAAACGGTTTCATGCGGTCTTTGAAATAACCGGTGGTGTGCTGGAACGCCATACCGGTTGGTGTCATGAAATAAAAATCTATCCATCTCAGCCATTGGTCAATCTGGGCCTTTTCCAGCGGCGTGCGGCCCATCAGTGGCGTAGTGTCCGGAAAGGCTTCTTCGAAGTAACGGCAAATAGCCATGGTTTCGGCGATACAGACACCGTTGTCGAGTTCCAGCACCGGCACTTTTTTCAACGGATTGCGGGCCGCGAACTCCGGCGTCAGGTTTTCGCCCTTCTGCAGATCCAGCTGAATGATCTCGACATTATCCAGCAGGCCTTTTTCGGCCAGAAATATACGAACGCGGCGTGGGTTGGGCGCAGTGCGGGTTTCGAACAGTTTCATGGTGTGCTCTCGGCGTCTTGGTTAATAGTTCACGATAAAGCGGTCATCATATCGCCTGCTGACCACAGGTCAACCGGCTTGGCTGCAGGAGCCGTCGCTGTGTCTGGCGCTGAACTGCAGTTCCGCATAGGCGGCGCTTAATGTGCTGTTACTGTCATCGCCGTCAGTCATGATCGCAATACCGTCCAGGTGATCGATATTTTCAGAAAATGCCTGTTGCCAGTCCTGCTGGATATCACGACGGTGTGTGACCCAGGTGCCGGCTTCGCTGTTGCCGCTGTCAAGGGACCACATGATGGCGTTGTCCCCGGCATAGGCATTGGGCCAGCGTTGACCGACATTCTGCGAAGCTGACCAGACATAGTTGATGGTTTTGGTGCGCCAGAATGCCAGTCCACCGCGTTTTACCACGTATACACGGGCCGCAAAGTCATCACCGGTCTTGCTGCGCTCATCGAGCCCGGCGGGCGCGGTTTCCCGGATGCGCCAACGCCAGCTAAGGCAGGGTGTGGCGTCGAGGTCGATGCGACCCTGGCGATAGAAAGCACTGGCCTGGCCCTGGGTTTCTGCGGTCAACACAGAGGTCTGTTCATCGGTAACGGTGACGTTGTACTCGGTATGATTGCTGAAGCTGCGTTCCTGCCAGTTGTCGAAATCGCTGACATCAAGTTCACTGGCGGCGCACGGGACACCGGAGACAAACAGGCCGGAGATAACAATACACAGTATTCGGGCATTGCCGGTCACTTATTGGTCCTCGCTGTGCATGCGATCACTGGCGCGCAGCACCAATTGCTGAACACTGTCATCGGCATCTTCAAGCATTGCCCAGCCGGCGTTATAACTGATCGGGTGCGGTTGCGCGATTGCCCTGGCGATGGTGCGCAAACGTCGCAGCGCCGCCTGTGGGCCAAGTGGGTCGATGCCGACCATCAGGATGACAAAATCATCATCACCGTATCGTGCGATGAGATCAGACCCGCGAAAGGTTTCACGAAGCAGGTGACTGAACTCGATCAGCGCCCGGTCGCCGGCTGCCGGACCATGACGCTCATTGAAGCTCTTGAAGTTGACCAGATCAAAGAGAAACAGGCAGGCCTGCAGGTCTGCGTCCTGGCACAGCGCGACCGCTTCTTGTGCCCGGGAATCAAAACCGCGCCGATTGAGCATCCCCGTTAACGGATCGGCGTGGGCGAGAAAATCAGCCGTCAATTCGTTTTCGATCATCTGTGCTGCGTGCCTCAACACCGCTTCATCGTAACCTGAGAATTCCCGTGGCTCACGGTCTATCAGGCACAGTGTGCCGAGCCGGCTGCCAGTGTCGGCGTGCACCGGGCATCCGGCATAGAAGCGGATATGGGGATCCTGAAGTACCAGTGGATTGTCTCTGAACATGGGATCCCGTGTGGCATCAGGAACCACCATTACCTCCTCGTGTTCAATGGCGTGGGTACAGAACGAGATGTCCCGTGCCGTTTCCGTCACCTCAAGACCGAGGCTGGATTTGAACCATTGACGGTTGGTGTCCACCAGCGTGAACAGCGCGATCGGAACACGAAACAGCCGCGCAGCCAGGCGCGTAATCCGGTCAAAGCGCTCATCCGGGGGCGTATCCAGTATATTCAGTGAATGCAGAACCTGCAGGCGGCTGGACTCATCGCTGAGCCGTCCTTCGCGCAGCCACGCAAGGACAGCCTCCGGTGGCATCGGTCGGGCGATGGCGTAACCCTGTGCCAGATCGCAACCAATGCTGCGCAGGTATTCCAGGGTGTCATCACTTTCAATGCCTTCAGCAGAGGTGTACAGACCCAGGCCGTGACCCAGGTCGATGATGGTCTTGATGACAGTGCGCGATTCTTTGGATGCGGCAGCGGTCATGACAAAAGACTTGTCAATCTTGATCTCGGAAAATGGCAGGCGTGCCAGTTGTAACATGGATGAGTAGCCGGTGCCAAAATCGTCAATTGACAGATGGAAGCCTTTCATTCGCAGCCGGGTGAGTATGTCCAGGGAACTGATCGGATCCTCCATGGCGCAGGATTCGGTCAGCTCGAAAATCAGTCGGTCGGGGCGAATGCCCATGCTCTGACAGTACTCGTCCATGCGTTCGAACAGGTCGATATTGTTCAGCGAGCTGGCGGAAATATTGATCGACAGCGTTATCTCGCGCAGCCGGCGCCGCAAATAGTTATAGTCGGCAGAATCCTCAAGCTGCCTGGGCAGCTGTGACAACCAGCGCAGGCCCTGCACCATGACCGATTCGGTCAATTGGTCGATCAGGCCATAACGCTCTGCCAGCGGAATGAAGCGATCTGGCGCAACGGGCCCATGGTGCGAGTGAGTCCAGCGTGCCAGTGCCTCAAATCCAGCCACCAGGCCGGTACGGCAGTTGATTTTGGGCTGGTAAACCAGCGTTATCTGTTGATTCTCCAAGGCGCTCAGCAGGTCCTGACGGCTGATGTCGGTGTCTTCTGATGATGCCGTGCCGTATGCTGACGGGACTGCTGCTGTGGTGCTGACGGCACTGGAGTGACGTTTCAGCAGGGTGCGCAGCCGGGTCGGCGAAAAGGGTTTGGCCAGCACGCCTGCGATATTGAGACCATGCTCGGCGGCTGAACGTGCCGCCGCATCCAGCACACGTCCGCCGACACCGCTGGAGATGATGATCTCGGCATGACAACCCAGCCGCGCCAGCTCCACCATGACCTGGACACCGTCCATTCTGGGCATCACCAGATCCAGCGCGATAAAGTCCGGTTGCCAGTCCCTGATCTGCTGGAAAAATGTCGTTGGTTCGTCCACATAACGTGCTTCAACGCCGGCCATGGTGGCGATATTGGCAATGGTCTGTCCGGTCAGCGGATCGTCATCGAGTATCAGTAATCGCGTTATCTTGGTCATTGCCTGAGTCTCATCGACCTATTCGGTTGCGTCGATATTCTGTATTGTCTTGAGCTTGCGGATCAGGTCGTCCCGGCGCCACGGTTTACCTAACAGGTGAGCCCCGGCAACCAGGCGGCCCTGATTCATTACAGCGTTTTCGGTGTAGCCGGAAGTGAAAAGGACCCTGAGATCGGGCTGAAGCTGGCGAGCTGCGGCGGCCAGTTCGGGGCCATTCATGCCATCACCCATCATGACGTCCGTAAACAGCAACTCGACAGAGCCAGTTTGTTTCAGCATATCCAGCGCCTCCTTGCCATGAGACGCACCAACAACATCGAAACCGAGTGCCCGGAATTGATTTTCTGCATATTGCCTGACCAGCGGCTCATCTTCAACCAGCAGGACCTTGCCTGCCGTCAGCCCGGTAGCGGCGGCGCCCGCATCGCAGAGCTGATCTGCCGGTTGTCGGTCAGGCGTCATGCCCGGATTGACGGGCAGATACATGCGCACAGTGGTACCGTTGCCGGATTCGGAATAAATCGAAATGTGACCCCCCGACTGCTTGATAAAGCCGTAAACCATGCTCAGGCCCAGCCCCGAGCCCTGACCGCCCGGTTTGGTGGTAAAGAACGGGTCAAAGGCACGTGCCTTAACATCGGCGCTCATGCCGGCACCGGTGTCCGTGACAGCCACTGTCACATAATGGCCTGGCACGGCATCCGGATGCTGCTGGGCATAGCGTTCATCCAGCTCGCTGCGGCCAACCTCGATAAGCAGTTCGCCGCGCTCGGGCATGGCGTCGCGGGCGTTGAGACACAGATTCAGCACCGCGCTCTCCAGCTGTGGCGGATCTATGATCACGGTCGGTAAATCCGGTTCGGTTATCAGTTTTAGACTGATACGTTCGGGAATCGCCTGCCGGACCAGTGTCTGGATACCGGTGATAAGCTCTGCAATATCGGTCTCCTGCGGTGTCAGCGGCTGTTTTCGGGCAAAAGCCAGCAGGCGCCGAACCAGTTCGGCAGCGCGCTGGCTGGCATCACTGATCATGCCTACCAGTGGGCGCTGCTCGCCATCCAGTGAGTCATCTTCGGCCAGTAATTCTGCGTTACCCTGAATCACCGTCAGCAGGTTGTTGAAATCGTGCGCCACGCCACCGGTCAGTTCGCCAACGGTCTGCAGGCGTTGCGCATGGTTAAGCTGGTCTTCCAGCTGCCGTTTTTGGGTAATATCCGTCATGCCGCCAATCAGTCTGATGGCAACGCCATCCTTGTCTCGAATGACAAAACCATGCTCTTCGACAATGGCGACCGAATTGTCCTTGCGTATGAACCGGTAGTGGCAGTGCAATCGATCCCGGTCGGAATTCAGCGTGTCGTAAATAGTTGCCAATGCCTGCTCTCTGTCGTCCGGGTGCAGCCGCTCGGTCCAGCTACTGGGTTTGGCCATCATTTCGTCGCGGGTGTAACCAAACAGCTTGGTGACACCATGGTTCCACCAGATTCGGTCAGCCTGAATGTCCCAATCCGAAATGGCATCGACAGTGGCTTTGGCCAGGTGTTCAAAACGCTCGGTGTAGACGCGGATGTCGTGTATGTCGATCGCGGAGCCACACCATTTTATGATATTGCCGTTGTCATCCCGGACCGGTGCGCCCTGCAGCAGATGCCAACGCCAGGCACCATCATGGCGGCGTACCCTGCACTCGAGTTCATACGTGGTGCGGCGCTGCACTGCCTGGGTCCATTGTGCCCGCAGCGCAATCAGGTCGTCGGAATGCACAATATCGAACCACTGCCGCCCCGGTGCCAGCGTTTCTCTGGATTTACCCGTGTAATGACTCAGCGCCAGGTTGACATAGTCAATACTGCCGTCAGTGTTTGCTGTCCAGATAATCTGCGGGATGGCATCGGCAAACAGCTGGAATTGTTGCGGGTACTGGAATGCCTCCAGCGGAGCATTGGGTGAGGGCGTCAATTGTTGCAGGGCTCTTTGGCCTGCGGCAAGTTGCTCGGTGTCACTCGGCAGGGTGTACAGACGACGCATGATATGGCCACACAGCATCGCGACTATGCTCATCTGTACAATGGAGATGGCCCGGTTACCTGCCCAATACTGAAATGCCAGCCCGGGCGGCGAAATGAATGTGCCGAGCAGCGTGAAGGCAATGCTGGTGAGGGTGATGCCGATCAGAAATCGACGACTGCCGGACAGCGCAGCCAGGATGATGCTGAACAGATACAGGTCACCGTGTGCGAAGCCGAGCGGGGTCGCAGTGTCGAGGATCAGTATCAACAGGGCACCGAGCACGCTGCCGGTCTGTAACAGAAATTTGTGTTGCATAGGGTGTGACCTGTGGATCCGTCGCAGCATTGTAACAACTTAATACACAACCGTCTGCGATGCACGTGCAGGGGTGCAGGCAATGGCCGGTCAGGCTATGATGCAACCCTGAGACCAATGCACGCCCTGTTACGGCATTCCTGACGGGCTTAAACACCGGAGAGTTTTATGTCTGATACCCTCGATGGAGCACTGAGTCAGCTGAAAAAAGCCGCCGGCCACACCAATGTGCCCGATGAGGTGCTGGAGGCGCTGAATTTCCCCAAGGAAGTACTGACCGCGCGCATCAGTGTGCGCATGGACGACGGCAGCAGGCGCTCCTTCCGGGCGTGGCGCTGCCGCTACGACGATACCCGGGGTCCGACCAAAGGCGGCATTCGTTTTCATCCGGACGCCAATTTCGAAGAAGTGGTGACGCTGGCCTTCTGGATGACGTTCAAGTGTGCAGTAGTCAATCTGCCTTTTGGTGGCGGCAAGGGCGCAATACGCGTCGACCCGCGCGAGTTGTCAAGGCGTGAGCTGGAACGTCTGTCGCGCGCGTATGTGCACGCCTTTGCCAACATGATCGGGCCTGACCGTGACATCCCTGCCCCGGATATCTATACCAATGCCAGAATCATGGGCTGGATGGCAGACGAATATTCCAGTCTGATTGGGTATCCGTGTCCGGCGGTGATTACTGGCAAGCCCATTCCGCTGGGTGGCTCACTGGGTCGCGACGATGCCACCGCCCGCGGTGGCTTTTATGTGTTGAACAACCTGCTTGCCGAGGTTGGCCTGGAAGACTGCCAGCGGCGCGCAGTTGTTCAGGGTTTTGGCAATGCCGGCGCTACCATTGCCACCATGCTGCACCAGGATGGCTGGAAAGTCATTGCGGTATCGGACACCGGTGGCTGTGTGCATGATGACAGTGGTCTGGATCCGCAAAAATTGAAAAATGCCAAGCAAAAACATGGTTCAGTGACCGGTTATGCCAAGGATGTGTCCGGCAGCAAGATTAAAACCATGAAGCGCGACGAGATGTTTGCGCTGGACTGTGACCTGTTGGTACCGGCTGCCATGGAAGACCAGATCACCAGGGACAATGCCGGTAAAATAAAGGCCAAAGTGGTCATGGAGCTGGCCAACGGTCCGGTAACCTCAGATGCCGACACCATATTGGGAAAAAATGATGTGATCGTGATTCCGGACATTCTTGCCAATGCCGGCGGGGTGACGGTGTCCTATTTTGAATGGGTGCAAAACCGTCAGGGCTTCTATTGGACCGAGGAGGAAGTGCAGCACAGGCTGCGACCGATCATGGAGCGTGAAAGCGGAGCGGTATGGCGGCTGGCGCAGAAGAAGGACATCACTCTGCGTACTGCGGCCTATGTGCTGGGACTCGAGCGCATTGCCGAGGCGATACAGGCACATGGTACACAGAACTACTTCTGTCCGTGACGATAGATGAAAACCTCTGACACTGCTGTGCTTAGCGGGCTAAGCACAGCAGTGTCAGGCGGGTTTTGTTGCCCTGGTGTTGCAGGTCAGGGTTGATAACGGTTACCAGGTTGAGACCAGTTTGGTTCCTTCACTGCGCCGGGGGCGAGGACTCTGGCCGTTACCGTTGCCGCGAGCAGGGCGCGGATTTCTGGGTTTGGCGGCTACCGGGCGGTCGCCGTCAAACGTGGTGTTGCCATTACGCTGCAGGCGCTCTTCTTCACGGTAGGCGCTGGTGGCGCCGGCATGAGAGGGAGATCGCGACTGGTTGCTGTTCGGTGACCGGGTGGCGCTGCTGCGTCCCGTTGCCTGGCGCGCAGAGCCGGACCGGCCGGCACCCTGACGTGTGTCGCCGGGGCGACCTGAGCCCTGACCGCGGCGCTGTTGTGGACGGCGGGTCTCGGTGTCCTTGACGTCTTCCAGGCGCTCACGCAGCTCAAAGCCGGTGACTACTTCACGCTTCATGGTGGTTTTCAAGACGCGCTCGATCTGTTTCAGTTGCTTCAGCTGGTCGCCGCTGAGCAGGGAAATGGCCGCACCTTCTGCGCCCGCTCGGGCCGTACGGCCAATGCGGTGCACATAGTCTTCCGGCACGTCGGGCAGGTCGTAGTTGATCACGTGTGGCAGCTGGTCAATGTCGATGCCGCGAGCAGCGATATCCGTTGCCACCAACACCTGCAGCTCACCATTCTTGAACTGATGCAGCACCTTTGTGCGCTGTGCCTGGCTTTTGTTGCCGTGAATGGCGCCAGCGTTGATACCGTCACGCTCCAGCAGCTGGACCAGTTTGTTGGCACCGTGTTTGGTGCGGCTGAAGACCAGCACCTGGTACCAGCTGTTGGTCCTGATCAGGTGGCTGAGCAGTTCGGTCTTGCGCGCTTTGTCCACCGGGTGCAGGGTCTGGGTAACACGGTCAGCCGTGGTATTCAGCGGCGCGACATTGATCTGTACCGGGTTCTGCAACAGGCCTTTGGCCAGTTCGCGAATCTCGCCGGAGAATGTTGCCGAAAACAGCAGGTTCTGTCGTTTCGGCGGCAACAGTGCCAGGATTTTCTTGATATCACGAATGAAACCCATGTCCAGCATGCGATCGGCTTCGTCCAGAACCAGGACTTCCAGTTGGTCGAAGCGCACCGCGTTCTGCTGGTACAGGTCCATCAGCCGTCCGGGCGTGGCAACCAGTACGTCCAGGCCACCGCGCAGAATCATCATCTGCGGGTTGATCTTGACGCCACCAAAAATGACGGCAGAGCGCACTTTCTGGTATTTGCCGTAGGTTTTCAAACTCTCATGCACCTGTGCCGCCAACTCCCGGGTAGGGGTCAGAATCAGGGCGCGGATCTGACCGCCCCGGGTGCGTTCGCCACCATCGAGTTTCTGCAGCAGTGGCAGGGTGAAACCTGCGGTTTTGCCAGTGCCGGTCTGCGCGGATGCCATGACATCCGAACCGCTAAGTATCGCTGGAATGGCTTGGGCCTGAATGGGGGTTGGAGTGGTATATTGCTGATCAGCCAAAGCTTTCAGCAGGCCTTCTGACAGGCCCAGATTTTCAAAACTCATTGATTTCCTATTGGTCTCAAATAAGGTCGGCAGCAAAGTGTGCCATCCCTTGTACACCTGTAATGTGAACACTTGAAAAACTATTGTGAACACGTTCCGGACCGGTCTTGCTGGTGATTTACCAGGCAGGGTCCTGAGGTGAGCACGCCAGTGTGGATTGTTGTCCGGGGGCGCCTTCATGGCGTGCGGACCAGCCCACATAAGTGACAGGTACCCGACAGGGCAGGTACGTGTATTGCAGAATTGCAGGACGGGCATGATAGCGCATAACCGGCCAAATAGATACTTTGTCACAATTAGCAGCAATAAATTCGTTGCCTGACGCATCGATATTGCTTACCGTACCGCCCCTTGAGCAACATTAAATATCACCCGGTTGTCCCAGAACCAATAAAAAGCAAGAGCATTAGTACAATGAAATCAATCACTTTTTATGCCTCCAAGCGCGCTGGCGGATTCTCCCGTGCCATCACCCGATCCCTGACCGCATCTGTCCTGAGCCTGGGCATGTTCGTCGCGGTGCCCGCCAGCCAGGCACAAATTGCCGAGACTGGCGATGACTCCACAGTGACCTACCCGGCCGCGTACTTTCAACAATGGGCGCCGGTGACCGCGCAAGACATGATCAACCGTATACCTGGTGTTGGCTCGGCCACGGGCAGCAACTTTGGTGGTTCAAGCGGTGGTCGAGGCCTGGGTGGCGGTGGTGGCAACCAGATCCTGATCGATGGCAAACGTGTTGCCGGTAAAAACAATGAAGCCAGCAGCCAGCTTGCCCGTATACCTGCGGACAAGGTACAGCATATCGAATTGATTCGCGGTACCTCGGCAGAGCTGGATGTGCGCGCCGATCAGATTGTCAATATCGTGTTGACCGAAGCCCTGTCCAGCCGTTCGTTTTCCTACGAAATCAACACTGACCGCTATATGGACTCACACGTTCAGCCCGGCGGCAAGATCGCTGTAAATGGTCAGCAGGGCAGCTTCAACTACCTGCTGAGCGCTGAGGCCGAGCCTCGCCATGATTTCCGTCCCAGTTCCGAGCGCAGCGTACAGGGCGATTTCTCCCCGAATGACACCATTCGTGAGGAACGCGCGCGTGACCAGTATACCTATTCCTATGCTGCCAACCTGGCCTATGACATCAATGCTGACAGTAGCGCACGGCTTAACATGTTGTACTCCGACTACGACAACACCGTGGATGTTGACCGCCGGATAACCGACCTGACAGTCAGTCCTCCGCAGACCGTCATTGAGCGTGAAGTCATCCCCGGTACCAACAACAATTGGGAAATCGGTGGCGATTACGAACGTGTATTCAGCAACAATCACCGTTTCAAAATCCTGTTGATTGCCAATGAAAAAAATGAAGAATCTACACGTGAGCGCTTCGCGCGCGAAGCTGGCGGCGATGAAGAGAAGGAGCTGTACCTGAACTCCGATACCACGACTGAAGAGCGTATCATCCGCACTTCATACTCGTTGGGCCTGGCAGACGGTCAGGATCTTGAGCTGGGTGTGGAGCGGGCGCAGACAACACTTGATTCCAAGCTGCGTCTGGGCTTGCCGGGAACGGGACCGGGCAGCGACAGCCACGGTGGCCTGACACCGGTGGCGGTCAGCAATGCCAATTCCACGGTTGAAGAGATTCGCTATGAACCGTTCATTGTGCACAACTGGCAGATCAATGAGCGTATGACGCTGGAAAGCTCACTGATTTACGAAGCGTCGGAGATTACCCAGACCGGTGATGTCTACAACCAGCGTGATTTCGATTTTTACAAACCCAAATTCGATTTGCGATATGACCTTGGCAATGGCAAGCAGTTGCGTGCCACCGCAACAAAAGGCGTACGCCAACTGAGTTTCTCTGACTTTGTGGCGTCCAGCGACGAGCGGGACGATGATGCCGAGACCATGGCGGGCAACGTCAATTTGCGACAGGAACAGGTGTGGAACTTCGACCTGGGCGCTGAATATCGCTTGCCCAATGACCTGGGTGTTGTTGAAGGCAGTGTTTTCTATATGCAGCATCTCGATGTCATCGAGCGTATCGATGTGTCGGCGACACCCGGTAACCCGGTATCGGCCAATGGCAATATTGGCGACGGTGACATGTATGGTTTGCGAATGAGCGGCAGCTTGCGGATGAACGCCATCAATTTGCCTGACCTGATGATCATATCGAGGCTTGAGGTGAAAGACTCCGAAATCCGGGATCCGTTCCTGGGCATTGATCGCCGGTTCGAGAACTTTGAGCGCGGCCGTTTTCAGTTGGGATTCCGTCACGACCTGCCGTCCCTGCGTATCAATTACGGTATGAACTGGAACAACCGGTTTGATGGCAATATCAAGCGCTATGATATCGATAACATTGAGCGCACTTATGGTGATCCTAACGTCACTGCATTTCTGGAATACGTGACCCCAAGTAATATCCGGGTTCGCTTTGATGCGCGCAATGCCACCAATAATATCCAGTGTCGGGATCGAACCCGCTTTGATGGTCGTATCAGCACAGGCGCTATTTCGGAAATCGAGTATTACTGCGCTGAAGCAGCGCGGGTAGTTTCCATCAAGATCAACGGCACATTCTGAGCATACAGTGCCCAGTGACCTGCTACCGGTCAGTCGAGCTGACTGACCGGTAGCAGGGTGACGCCGCGTGTGGTCAATGTTGCCACACTGTGTCGGCATACCCCAGCCTGCTCGATCAGCTTGCTTTCGCACACGTCACAGCGTACACACTCCTTGAAATCAATCTGCTGGGTGCGAATGGCGCCGGTCGGGCAGGCGTGTTCGCATACCTTGCAGACCGTGCATTGCGGTACACGACGGATACGGCGCAGGCTCACCAGCGACAGCACCCCCAGTGCTGCGCCCAGTGGGCAGGCATACCGGCAGTAGAAACGTTTGACCACCGCCGAGGCCAGCAGTATCAGCACAAGTATCGTCCACAATATGATGGACGTACTGTAAAAAAACAGTGTGCCAAAGGGTTCAAAGTACTGGAAGATGCTGATGTCACTTTGCACCAGCGCCATGATGATGATCAGTGCCAGAATTACATACTTCAGGTAAAGCGCCCGATCATGAATAAAAGCCGGTACGGTTCGTTGCCAGCGTCTGGGAACGACACGGGTAATGATGTCCTGCAAGGCACCAAACGGGCACAGCGACGAGCAGAATACCCGGCCCCAGATCAGTGTCGTGACCAGCGTGAATACCACAATCATCAGCAGTGGCAGGTCGCTGAGAATCATCGACGGGCCCAGGTTGATGGTATTGGTAATATGTGACACCGACAGGAATCCGCCGTTGATAAAACCCAGGTAAACCAGGGTAATGCACAGTGTCAGCCAGCGCAGGCGGGCATCCTTGCGCAGGAAGGCGGCCATCACCAGAGCAAAAATCAATAGCAGTGGCAGTACCCTCGCCCAATTGATGTCAGTCAGCAGCCCAGCACTTGATGCCAGCATCATCTCATCCACGACTGGCTCGCCCGGCGCACGAATTTCCCGACCCAGTGCCATATCCAGGGCAATGCCGGTCAACTGGATATCAACCGAATAGGGCGGCTGCCCGTTTTGCGGGTCGTAGGACACGGAAAAAGGCTGGCTCAGGTCCATATCCGGGTCCAGAATCATGGCCACCGCGAAATTTGCCTGACCGGCGATCTTGCCCTGATCAGCGCTGCCGGCATACACCGTCCGGCGCCGTGGCATGGGATACACCATCTCGCCCTGTTGGATGGCAAAACGCTCCTGCCGGAAAGGCTCAGAGGCGTTGCCGCCGATCGCTGCCAGCATCAACCTGCCATCATCAAAGCGGCTGCTGGCATCGCGCTCTGCCCGGGAGTAGGCGTCATTGCCCACCAGTATCTCGCCCAATACCTCATGACCCATGTAGGCAAAGGACAGCGTCAACACAGTGTCGTCTGGCAAACGTCCATTCAGCACCTGCACCATTCCCTGTGTTTCAAGATCGTCCCAGGTCAGCGGTGCCAGGTGCGCGCGGGCATTGGCAGCGTTGTCCGCGGCAGCGGAAAAGCCACTGCCGGCGAGATAGGCCTGAGCCACTTTCCGGGCGGCATTGTAGACGCCGCGACTGGCTGCCCAACTGGTAATGGTGGCACGTGACACGCCATCAATATCGCGACCTACCCGAAACGGATCGGATAGAGGTTTGCGACGGAACTGTTCCTGAAAGGGCCGGATCGACAGGAAGTCACCGCGGCTGGACAGAAAGGATTCATTGTAATCCAGTACTTTGATCGCGGTTACCGTGGCATTCAGGTCCAGACCGACCAGAACGTCGATGGTGGAGCTGAATCCGACTTCCTCCGGCGGCAGGTCTGAGGTCTGGAAAACGTATCCAGAAATGACTTCCTCGCCTGATGCAGAGTCCGTCGCATAGGCAGTGAAAACCGGAGGTGTGCCGGATTTCTCACTGAAGCGCTCGGCGGCGGGCATGACCTCTTGCAGTTGCGCTACACTGACCTGTCGGCTGAATGGCGTCTGAGTGTGCGCGATGCCAGCGAACAACAGGCCCAGAAGCAGTATCCCTGACAGGATCAGTTGCTTCATGCTGGCCGGAACACGCTGCTGACCAGCCAGGCAGTATAGGCAAAGTACACGGACATCAGCACCAGACCCTCAATTCGATTGATGCGGCCCTGTCCCCTGAATCCGTAACCAATGACAAACAGGGACACGGTCAGGCCCATCATCACCGTCATATCCCGGGTCAGTACTTCGTGGGCTACGCCCATGGGGTGAATCACACCGGCTATGCCCACTACCGCGAGGGTATTGAACAGGTTGGAGCCGAGAATATTGCCCAGTGCCATGTCGTGTTCGCCCTTGCGTGCGGCGATCACTGAAGACGCAAGTTCGGGTAGCGAGGTGCCCACGGCGATGACCGTCAGACCGATAATCAGATCGCTGACGCCCAGACCCTGGGCGATGCTGACGGCACCCCAGACCAGAATGCGGGAACTGACGATCAACAGCAGCAGGCCAATCACGGTCCACATCACTGCCTTGCGCAGCGGCATTGACCGGGTGTCGAGCTCTGCCATGACTTCCTGGCCCAGAGTATCGTGACAGGCCAGTTGCTGGTCACGTCGCCCCTGTACGACCGTCCAGATCATGATGGCGGCGAACACCCCCTGCAGGATCAGTGCGTCAGCGCGGCTGATAAAATCGTCGAGCAACTGCCACGCGGCCAGAATTGTCACCAGCGTGAGTATCGGCAACGTCCGACGCAGTACCTGGGAGTCCACCAGTATCGGGCTGATCAGTGCCGTGATGCCCAGAATCAGCGCGATGTTGGTGATGTTGGAACCGTAGGCGTTACCCAGTGCGATGCCGGGATTGCCCTGCCAGGAGGCCAATGCTGACACCACCATTTCCGGTGCCGAAGTGCCGAACCCGATGATGACCATGCCAATGATCAACGGCGGAATATTAAAGTGCCGGGCGGTGACGGCGGCGCCGTCAACAAAACGGTCAGCGCTCCAGACGAGGATGACGAGCCCAACGGCAATGGCCAGTAATGCAAGCAGCATGTCATTTTTCCAGATAGTGTTGTGAGGGTAACGATTCCAGCAACCAGTTGTCGGTCACGGGGCCGCCTAGTTTAGCGATTGTCAGCGGAAAGACCAGTACTTGTGTCCGAGAAAACTGGTGAAAACAGGCACTACAATACCAACCGCATGAGCGATTTCAAGCGTGTAGCGGGTGATGCCCATCCCGGGAAGCACGAAGTAGGCCATCAACAGGCTGACTGCCCAGGTCTGGACGATGGCGAGGACATTGACCAGCGCGAACAGCATCATGGAGCGTTGCAGGGTCTGGCTGCCCCCTTTAAACACAAAAATGCGCGCCAGGATGTAAGCGGTCACCATGCCGGTCAGGTAGGCCAGCACGACTGCTGTGGAGAATTCCATCCAGCTGTTGTAAAGAATGCGGGTGCAAAAATTGACCACTGCAGCGGTGCCACCGGTCAGCAGAAAAATCATGAATTGTCGTGACATGAACGGCTGGATCATCAGTCAGTCTCGTTGACGGCACGCCGTGCCAGTTCCCTGCCGAATTCGATACTTTCGGAGATACCTCGGTCACTGGGATAATAGTGTGATGTGTCCGCCACCCACAAGCCCCTGACAGGCAGCTCAGCCGGTGGCAGGCGATCCGCGAAGCCGGGTTCGCAGATGGGCTGTGCGTAGCGGTAACGGCTGGCATGAATGTCAATAAAGTCATCGTCCTGCAGACGCGGATTGATCTTCTTGAGATAGCTGCGCACTTTGTTGATAAACGTGGCGTCGCTGTCGGCGAATTTGGCATGCTCGCCGGGCAGGTAAAACGGAACATAGACCAGATGATCGTCCATCGGGTGCAGATTGCTGTATTCGACCAGGCCAGGTATATCCATCTCCGGGTCATTGATATTGAGCCAGAATTTGTCCGACACCGGCTGGCGCAGCTTGGCAATGACACACACCACGGCAATGTTGCGCAAGCTGGCGTAGGCTGCCCGTATCGCTTCGGGCAGCGCCGGAATCAGCCTGGGCACGTAGGGCAGTGGTATGGTGCTGATCACTCTGCTGAAGGGTTGCAGTTCATCTGTGGCGCTGGCAGGTGACGCGACTTTCACCCCAGCCAGTTGTTGATCGTTGATCACCACTTCTGTCACGGGTGTGCTCAGATGAATTTCACCGCCGCCGTTTTTGATGGCAGCGGCCAGCGCCTGTAACAGAGTTTCCGAGCCGCCCTCCAGATACCCCAGGCACTCTCGCATCAGACTGCTGCGCGAACGTCCCACACGATGGATACGGCTCCAGATCCAGGCCGCCGACAGATTGTCCGAGTAGTGGTAGAACTTGTAGTCGAACAGGGTGCGCCAGACTGCCTGCCAGGCTTCGTCGCCAACCCAGCGGCGTATCCAGCTGCGCGCATCAAGATGGTCGAGATCCTGCCAGCCCGTGCGTTTGGTTGACACAAAGGCGTGCAGACCATAACGAATCTTGGCTGGCAGGCTCAGGCCTCTGAAGCGCAACAACGCCAACGGATTGCCCCAATCCTGCAACTGGTTGTGATACCAGTAGCCCATGCGGGTTTCGGTCCAGCGCATGCGGTCGGCGATGCCGAGCTCATCCAGCATCTGCAGCAGACCGCGGTCCGACAGGCAGTGAAAGTGGTAGTACCGTTCAATCTGCAGTCCATTAAAATCGAAACTGGCGGTCATGCCGCCCAGCCGGTCGTCGGCTTCGTATACGATTGGCTGATACCCTTGCTGTATCAATTGATAGGCGACTGCCAGCCCCATGGGGCCGGCGCCCAGAACGGCTATGCGGTTATCAGCAGATTTGATCTGCGGCGACTCCATGTCTAAAACTCCAGAGCGACATCGCTGTAGCGCGAGTCATTAAACGTTTCGTGAATGGCGGTTTTGAACGGTGTACAGGGCACCCCGAAAAGACCCGGCCAGTCTATCACTTCAAACTCGTCTCTGGCGGTCAGGGCAGCCAGCTGCTGCGTCGTGAAAGGCGGGTTCCGGTCAAACAGTGCCCACATCCACAGCAGGGCATGAAACAGCCAGTACGGTATACGTACTATCAACGCTCGCGAGCCGATGGCGTGTTTGATATCGCGAATCATGTCGATGTAATCGATTTTTTCGTGGCCGGAAATATTGTAGATGCCGTGGCCCCGGCGCGAGTTGATACAGCTGATGATAATCTCACAAAAGTCACCGACATAAAGTGGCTGGCGCATGTAACGTCCATGTCCGGGAATCGGGAAAACCGGTACCTTTTTCATGAAGCGCGACAGCCAGCCCAGGTGCTTGCGATCGAACCAGCCGAACATCAGCGTGGGGCGCAGAATCGGACAGTCGATGCCGCTTTCCAGCACCATGGTTTCCTGTTCGCGTTTGCTGCGTGTGTAAAAATCGTCTGCTACCGATTCGACCACTGATGAGCTGATGTGCACCAGATACGGTTGTGTCGGGCAGGCCTTGATGGTGTCCAGCAGCAGTCGGGTGGCATCAACATTGTTGTGCTGGAAATCCTGGTAATCAATGCCGCCAATCTGCGCCTGCAGCATGATCACCACATCGGCATCGCGGATATGGCGTTGCCATTCCCCGGGTTGGGCAAGGTCGGCATATTCACAAATCAACCCGGGTTGGACACGTGCCAGCACGGACAGGTTGGCGCGATGTTTATCGAGGACAACAATATGCCGGTAGCCGCGGTCACGCAGTCGCGCGACCAGATTCTGGCCAACCAGGCCGGCGCCGCCGGGAAGTACGATTTTAAGGGTCTGATCTGTATCTGCTTGTATATTCATGGATTCTGGACGGGTGCTGAGAGTTCAAGGGTAAGTTCACAAGGTGCCGGTTCGGCGGTGAGTACGATCGCCTCGCCAGTCAGCTTGCTGGTCACGTAACCACGGAAGCCTGACAGATAGGCATGGTCATCTACGGCATCGGCGACATCAGGTCGGGGTTGTCCAGTCAGGGCAAAACCACTGATCACACCGGCAGCGTCGGTGATGGTGATAAGTGACGGTACCTGCTGCTGTTGGGCATTGTACAGCCAGCCCTGAATGGCGATGAAGTCGGGGTCAGGCGTGATTGTGGTGACCTGGTCGACATGGCCCGCGCACTGGGGCAGGCCATTGCTGACGACAGTTTCACCTATGGCGCTCCTGAGGCCGCGCCACGGATGTATGGCGAACATACCCAGTTGTCGCGACTCTGCCGCGGCTACCGTGCGTAGCAGGTCGGGTGTCATTTCGAACACCTGACTGATCTGCGCCTCGTCCTGAATATCCAGTGCCAGCGCCAGACCAGCCTGTTCGCGACTGAATACCAGTTGATGCTGTGGTTTTGCTGCCTGCCATTGCAGGTTAAACATCAGCGCCAGGGTGGCTACAAGTATCACAGCCGACAAGCGTGGGAAGTGTGTTCCCCGCTGCAACAGCCAGGGTAAAGCCAGTGTCAGCACACAGGCCCAGGCCATCAGTGCCGGGGTGGTATAGCGATAACTGATGGCCTGGAGAACACCAAAAGTCACCCGCCCAGAAGCAGTCCCGAGAGCGGTGCCGGCGAGATACACAATACCAAAAACCAGTGCCAGGATGAGGGTGTTGTGTCTGGGCGACCTGATGCTCTGATACAGGAATGTCAGAGCAATCGCCGCCATGACACAGCTCGACAGCATTGCGATGACACTGCCCAGGTCGCCGCGACCAAACAGATTAAAGAACGGCGTACCGAGATACAGCAATACAAATTGCACGACCTCTACAGGTTGCTGCAGCAGTGTTTCGACGATAGAGCCGTGATGAGCGGGTGATTGATAGTTGTTGAAATACAGATTCAGTATGATGGCACTCAGCGCGGCGAGTAGCAGCACGCGCCAGATGCGCATGCGGGCTATCAGTGCATAGAGCGCCATCAACGGTAGTGCCAGAATGCCATTGGCCATGGTGCCGGCAGAGGCGATACCGAATAAGCAGGCAATCAGAAAGTTGATATTCGCATGGCTATGTGTCGCTGTCCGGTGCAGCCAGTAGAACGCGCACAGGGGCAGCAATTGCGCGAGAAAAAACTGGCTTTGAAACGCCCAGGCCAGGTTCTCATGCTGCATCCACTGGTAAAGCCAGGCAATAAAAAAACAGCCAATAAAAAACCCGGTTGTGCGGCTGACGGCCATGCTGTGCAGGCGTTCGTTGCTCATGCGCCAGAACAGCAGGACTGCCGCTGCCACCAGCACATGATTCATCACCAGCAGAAAAATGCTCAGGCCGCCAAACAATTCATAGTCCAGCCAGAACAGCAGCCGGGACAGGATGATGCGGTGCTCATTGTGTTGCGCCCACCACAACCAGCTGGCGCCATCACTGATACTCATGTAAAAGCCCAGCGTGGCGCCCCACATGTCCCAGAATGGCACCGGTGTATACATGCGGGCAGTGCCGGTGATGGCAAGCACTACAAATGCCGTTGCCAGCAAAGCCGCCAGTGCAGCCAGCAATCGCGTTCGTCCTTGTCCGGGGAGTAGTTCGGTCATCCCTGTCAGTCCTTAAATGTCCATTTTATTGAATACAAATCGCGGCAGGTGGCGAATGATCATCATGATCAGCCACCATTTTCCAGGCGCATAGATGACAGGACTGCCTTTACTCACACCACGTACGATGAGGGCGGCGACATCTTCGACACGGGCGAGGCTGGCGCCGTCCTGTTTCAGGTGTGCCGTCATCGGGGTGTCAGTGGGGCCGGGCTTGATCAGTACGACCCTGACGCCAGTAACCGCAAGCCGGTGCTGCAGTCCCTGCGCATAACGGGTGACCAGACCCTTGGCGGCACCGTAGACATAGTTTGACCTGCGTCCGCGATCGCCGGCAACTGATCCGATAATGGCAATAGTGCCGGAATTCACCGCCTGCATGTGTCCGGCGAAGGCCTCGGCAAACAGCATTGGCGACAGCCCGTTAATGTGCATGGCGTCAGCCGCCAGTTGCAGATCCTGTTGGCACAACTGCTGATCCGGCAAAGTGCCATGGGCGATCAGCACGATATCCGGTGCGCCACCTGCGACAATTCCAGAGACGGTTTTGCCGATAGCTTCTGCGCTGCTGAAGTCTGCACACAGCGTCTCGCTGGTTGCTGCGGGATTACGAACGCTGAGGTCGGCGGCAATCGCATCCAGCTTGTTCTGATCCCGGCCCAGCAACACAAATTGCAAAGTCTGATGGCCATTGTGCGCCGCCTGTTCAGCCCACTGTCGTGCGCAGTGTTCGGCGATGGCGGAGCTGGCGCCGACGATAACGATGCGTGTTTTCTGTTTCATAAACAAACCCTTGTATTTGGCGGAAATCAGGAGCCCAGCAGTCGCCGTGACATGGCCGAGCTGATGCCGGGATCGCGGAATGTCGAAAATTCCTGCAGACCGGACCCATAGCCGTCGGCGAACATCTGTGCCGGCATGCGGGCATCCTTGGCGGCGTAAAGGCGGCCGCCAGCCCGAGTCACAATATCATCCAGCCGTGCAAACAGCCGCTCTGTTCTGGCGCCTTTGTTGGGGAAGTCCAGTGCCAGCGTGGCGCCTGCCATGGGGAAGCTCAGCAGGCCGGCAGCGGGCCGATCGGCAAAGGTCTTGAGCACGGCCAGGAAGGACCCTTCGCCGGCAGCAGCAATTGCCGTCAGCAGGTCAGCGATCGCCTGTCTGGCGGTACTGCGCGGCACAACGCACTGATACTGATAGAATCCGCGACGCCCATACATACGATTCCAGTGCTGAATCCTGTCCAGCGGGTAGAAGAAGCTCTGGTAGTGCGCCACGCTGGCACCTGACCTGCGCACATTCATGGCATAGTAGGCCGCATTAAAAGGACGCAGGCTGAGTTTATTGACCAGCGACACGGGGGGCGTCAGGGGCATATTGATGGACGCCGGCGGGCGCTTTCCGCGCGCCGGACGTTGCTGCACAGGCAATGATGCCAGCTCCTCTTCGCTGGCATGATTGGCGCGCAGGAAAATGCCACGGGTCTGTGGGCCAGTCAGGCAGTCAATCCATGCAACCGTGTGTTCCCAGTCGGATTCCGAGGCGTCAGCGAGCGAAAAAAAGTTGTCCAGGTTGGCAAACGGCACCGTTTCTGTCAGTAGCCAGGGGCTGTCGATGCGCCGAAGCTGAATCTGCGCAGTACTGATAACGCCGGTCAAACCCAGGCCGCCAATCGTGGCTTTGAACAGGTCGGCATTCTGGTCACGGCTGCAGTCCTGCGTAGAACCGTCGGTGCGCGCGAGCCTGAAACCGGTAACATGTTCACCAAACGTCCCCATGACATGGTGGTTCTTGCCGTGAACATCATTGGCTATGGCACCACCCACTGTCACCAGCTGAGTGCCAGGTGTCACGGGCAGCATCCAGCCTCGGGGAACCAGGCAATCCTGAATATCCTTTAACGTGACACCCGCCTCGCAGGACAATATGCCAGTGTCCTGGTCAAAGCTGAGAAACCGGTTCATGCGTCGGGTCTGCCACAGCGTCCCCCCGGGGTTCAGGCAGACGTCGCCATAGCTGCGGCCCATACCGAAACTGATACCGGGCAACCCCTGTTGCACGGGTTGTGACAGCGTACGGTGATCCGCAAGCCGAACGATGTTGTGCTGATGGTGGTCGAGGCGGCCCCAGGAAGCAATTTTCATAAACAGGCACCGTTGGTCATGATCAGGCCACCGATCCGATCACCAGTACCACTGCGAAACCAAATCCTGCCAGCAGGCTGGCCTTGTCCTTGACCGCGAATACCAGGGGATCGTCGTGCATATGACCGCGGCTGGCCTGCATCCACATCCAGCTGACCCAGAACAGCATGAAGGGAATCGCTGCCCAGACCAGGGTGGGATTGCTATACAGTTCCAGAACCTCCTCGCTGTTCAGGTACAGGGCCAGCACCATGACCGCAACGTATCCCGAGGTAACCCCGAGAGTCTGGATAAGCGGTGCATCACTGGTGAAATAACCACGGCCATGCGCCTTGACGGCACCGCTTTCCGACTGCAATGCCAGCTCGGCATAGCGTTTGACAAATGCCAGTGACAGAAACAGGAACACGGATTCGGCCAATAACCAGAAAGACAGATCCAGGTTGGCGGCAGCCGTGCCGGCAATAATGCGCAGCGTGTAAAGCATTGCCAGCGTCAGGCAGTCGACCAGCATCAGGCGTTTCAAACCAAAAGAATAGGCGCAGGTAAGCGCCAGATACACGAGCAGCCATTGCAGAAAAGCGGTGTTGACCCAGAGTGCCATGGCGATGCCGGTAGCCAACAGGAATGGCATGAGTACTGCGCCCTGCCACGCGGGTATCAGGCCCGAAGCAAACGGGCGTGTGCGCTTGCGCGGGTGCAGGCGGTCACTTTCCAGGTCCAGCAGGTCATTGGTGATATAGACCGCGGACGCACACAGGCTGAACGCACAGAAAGCCAGCGCCAGTGATAGCCAGGTGCCCAGATCGCTGAACTGGTGGGCGGCAATCAGGGGAATAAACAGCAGCAGGTTTTTCAGCCACTGATGCGCACGGATCACGCGTAGCCAGGTCAGCAGTCCGCGGGTTCGCAGCGGAAATTCATTTTCGATGTTACAGACCGCCCGCGCCCTGTCGCTCAGCCCGTTGGCGCCATTGACCACAACGGCGCTGTGCGCCACGCTCCACACGGGCAGATCCTTGTCGCAGTTGCCGACATAGACAAATCCGGTGCCGGCAAAGCGTTCGGTCAGCGCCTCGGCTTTGCGAGGGCCGGAGAGATTGGTTTCTCCGTCGCTGGCCATGACTTCATCAAACAGTTGCAGATGGTCGGCGATGGACTGGGCGATGGATTGGTGCGATGCGGTACACAGAATCAGCGTGCGCCCGGCATCCTTTTGTTGTCGTAGCCAGGTGAGCAATGCTTCGTTGTAGGGCAGACTGGCCGGATCGAACCGGGAGCGGTCAGCCAGTCGCTGCTTGAGAACAGCCTTGCCGCGGGCCAGCCAGAGCGGGATAAACAACGTCGCCCACGGTCGCTCACGCAGCACTTTGAGTGCAGACTCGTGCAGCATGTCCGTGTGGATCAGCGTGCCATCCAGGTCGACTACCAACGGTTGATTCAAGTACCACTCTCCCATGAAAGCCGTCAGCGTATCAGATTTGGCAGCCTGTGGGAATTTTTTACAGTGCTGCTGGCGCCCTGTCATCCGCCTGCGTTTTGGTCATCCAGCACCTTGCGCACCTTGGCCGCCAGCTCCTGGCGACGATAGGGCTTGTTGAGTAAATGTACCCCCCGATCCAGACGCCCATGGTGGACAATGGCATTTTCTGTATAGCCGGAAGTGAACAGTACCTTGATACCCGGGCGCATCGCCTGCGCCAGATCGGCGAGCTGGCGACCATTCATGGTGCCGGGCATGACAATGTCTGTGAACAGCAGCTCAATGTTGCTCATCAGCTTTAGTATGTCGCGAGCCTCATCAGCATTGCAGGCGGTGTGAACCTGATAACCAAGCGCCTGCAGCTGGCCGGTGACATGTTCGCGCACCAGCGGGTCATCTTCGACCACCAGAATGTTTTCCGTGCCTCCTTCCACCGCCGGTGCCAGGTGTCCGTCGAAGATATCGGTATCGGTAGAGACCGCGCGCGGCAGGTACAGTTTGACCGTCGTGCCTTCATTGACTTCGGAGTAAATCTTCACGTGGCCGCCGCTCTGTTTGGCAAAACCAAACACCATGCTCAAACCCAGACCGCTGCCCTTGCCAATCTGCTTGGTCGTGAAAAATGGTTCAAAGGCTCTGCTGACGATATCCGGCGTCATGCCCGTACCGCTGTCGGATACCGACACCATGACATATTGTCCGGGCAGTACTTCATCCTGGGCATCGGCATAGGCCTGATCCAGCACGGCATTACCGGTTTCGATGGTCAGTTTGCCGCCTTCGGTCATGGCATCGCGGGCATTGATCGCCAGGTTGAGCAGGGCGCCTTCAAGTTGCCCAGGGTCAACTTCGGATAACCACAAGCCGCCGGCATACACGGTTTCAATATCGATACTTTCGGGCAGGGTGCGACGCAACAGACTGTCCATGCTCTGGATAAGTTTGTTGATATTGACGTTCTGCGGATCCAGTGGCTGACGTCGGGAGAACGCCAGCAGGCGATTTGTCAGTTCGGCGCCGCGTTCGGCAGCGGTGGCCGTCATCTCCGCCAGCATCCGCAGTTGCTGCTGATCAGTAAGCTGTTCCGTGAGCAGCTCGGCATTACCCAGAATCACGGTAAGCAGGTTGTTGAAGTCGTGCGCGACACCACCGGTAAGTTGACCGACAGCTTCCAGTTTCTGGGCCTGACGCAGGCGTTCATCCATCTCGATGCTATCGGTGATATCCATCATGCTGCCGACCATACGGATGGCATGACCTTCGGTATTTCGTATGACATATCCACGATCAGCGACAGTCCTTGCGGAGCCGTCGGCATGCATGAAGCGATACTGGTCATGCCAACTGTTTTTGCTGCTCTCAATGACCGCCGTTATCTCGTTGATTACCCGGGTTCGATCATCGCTGTGGATGTTGTTACTCCACGATGCCGGACCGAAAGCCATGGCTTCAGGGCCGTGGCCAAATACCTGCAAAAGGTTGTCGTTCCACCAAATAGTGTCGGTGACAAAGTCCCAGTCCCATACGACGTCTTTGGTCGCCTTGGCGATAAAGTTGAAACGTTCGTCACTGATACGTAGTGCTTCCTCGCTGACAACGCGTTCGGTGACATCACGAAAATAGACCGCCAGTCCGTCGGGTGTCGGAAATGCACTTACGTCAAACCAGATATTTAATGGCTCCGGATAGTACTCAGTAAATCGGACAGTGCGCTGCTCACTGACCGCCAGTTCGTAATTAAGCCGGAAGTCCGAATCACGTGCGGCCGGGAATTCGTCCCACAGGTATTTACCCAGCAAATCTTCACGTTGCCGCTGCAGCAGGGTTTCGGCCTGGGTATTCATGAAGCCGAAGCACCAGTCATGGTCGATCAGCATAAAACCATCGCTGATATTGGCCAGCGTCTGTTCCAGCTGCCGGGCCAATGATGCGGATCGCTCGCGGGCAGCGATCAATTCCGAAATGTCCTGAAAGGCGCCATGCAGGGCGACAATCTGGCCGTCATCATCTTTGACCGCCTCGCCAATGGATCGTGCCCAGAGCCGTTTGCCCTTGCCAGTGATGAACTGCAGCACTTCGTCGAAGGGTTTGCCGTCGGTGATGCAGCGCTCAAACGCTGTGCGAATCTGCGTTTGGTATTCGGGTGCATAGAAAGCCAGGGCTTCCTCCATCGTCGGCTGGAAATCCGGTGCCACGTCGTGGATAACCCGGGTTTCTGCCGACCATTGCACGGTGTCGTTGGTCAGATCCACGTACCAGCCACCGAGTTTGGCGGCGGTGCCCGCTATTCTAAGCAGGTCGCTCATTTTAGCTTTATCAGATCGGCTCACGCATCATTCCTTGTCTGCTTTTTCTGTCATCCAGCCATTGCAGTGCCGCCTCTGGTGGCATGGGTTTTCCGATAAAATAACCTTGGGCATGCGTGCAGCCCAGGTCACACAGAAACTGCAGTGTCCAGTCATCCTCCACGCCTTCAGCGGTAACATCCAGGTTGAGTGCGTCGGCCAGCCCGATCACCGCAGCCGCAATTTTTTGCGACTCTACCGATTTGGACGCCGACATGACAAACATCTTGTCGATCTTCATTTCGGAGAAAGGCAGACGGGCCAGTTGCACCAGAGACGAATAACCCACGCCAAAATCATCAATGGACAGGTTAAAACCCTTGATACGGAATTGAGTGAGGTATTCGAGTGTGGCAACCGGGTTCTCCATGCTGCTGGTTTCGGTAATCTCCAGTGTTATCTGCGCAGGTGCCACGCCGTGAAGTTCACAGGCCTGGTGAACCCAGGCCGGAAACTGCGCATCGGCGAGCACAATCGGTGACATATTGATCGCAAGCTTCAGGTCGGTGTCCAGAAAATTGGCGGCAAACCACGACAGGCTCATGTCGAATACCTGCCGTGTCAGTTCGGCAATATGTCCATGGCGTTCGGCACAGGGGATGAATTGATCCGGCAATATCATGCCGCGCTCAGGGTGCGGCCAGCGCACCAGGCTTTCAAAACCCACGACTTTTTCGGTGGTACAGACAATCTTGGGCTGGTAGTGGACACAGAGCTGCCTGGTCGCCAGAGCGGTCGCCAGCATGTCGGCGTTGACCGGTGCCACAATCCCGACATCCGCAGGTGTGTGTTTGTGGCCGTCCAGATCCTGACTTAACAGGCTGCGCAGCCTGGCGGCGGTGAAGGGTTTGGGCAGCACGCCGGAGACGCGCAGGCCGTTTTCTTCGGCTGCCCGGCTGGCAGCTTCCAGGACACGCCCGCCCAGGCCGCTGGTGACGATTACGATGCCCCGGTGGCCGGAGAGTGCCAGCCGATGCAGGGTTTCCACGCCATCTACATCGGGCATGACCAGATCGACAACCAGGTGTGATGGTTGCCAGTCAGCGACCAGCTGAAAGAACGCGTCCGCCTGCGTGGTCGAGCGGGTTTCGAACCCGGCTCGAGCCGCGATCGTGCAGATAGTGGCGCTGACATTGACATCGTCATCCAGTACCAGCAAGCGCATGACGGCATCTGTACTGTGCTCTGTGGCCCCCATGAAGCCTCCTCTCCGGGATGTCGCACTGTCATGTTTTTGTTACAAAACTGTTATCGAACTGTCGTTCGGTTGTAATGGGCGAGCCCTATAGTACCGCCTCCGAATACACTATCTGGGGTTTTATCTAATGACAACCAAAAAATTATATCGTGGCGTCTGTCTGGCGCTTGGCGGCCTCGCGGCAGCACCGCTGGCGTTGGCTCAGGACGCACCGGCGGTGGAAGAAATGGTCATTACATCACAGCTGCGCACATTTGCCAGCAGCTCAATCAGCGAGGAGATGCTGGATCAGGTGTCTGGCGCTGCCAGCGTACTGGGCGCTATCGACTATATCCCTGGCGTTCTGGTGAACGAGGGCGATGCCTTCGGCGGTGATGACTGGTCCACAACCATCAGCATCCGCGGCTTTCAGGTCAGCCTGGACGAACAGCAACTGGGCATGACCATTGACGGCATTCCCAATGGCAATTCCAACTACGGCGGTGGCTCCAAGGCCAATCGCTTCCTGGACACGGAAAACCTGTTTGCTGTCGATGTGGTGCAGGGTACCTCCGACATCGCGTCCTGGTCACACGAGGCACTGGGTGGCAGCATGAACTTCCGCAGCGTCGACCCGACGCAGGAGTCAGGTCTGACTGCCTCGACTACGTTTGGCGACAACAACGCCCGCAAGCTGTTTGTGCGCTACAACACCGGCGAGATCATGGCGAACACCTACGCCTGGATCAGTATGTCCGGTTCGGACATTGATTCATGGATTGATGGTTCGGGTGAATCAAACCGCGATCACATTGCCGCCAAACTGAAGGGTTACTACGATAACGTCGAGCTGACCGGCTACATTTCCTACGATGATGCCCATGAGGACAACTATCAGCGCGTAACACCGCAGGAGTTCCGGGAAGATCCGACCTGGGACCGGTTGACCGGCAACTGGACCGGCATTCCCCATGTCGATCAGCTGTATCGTCGCGCCTGGTCGACCTTGCGCAAGAACCTGCTGGCCTATGCCAAAGCTGATTTTGAGGTATCAGGCATTGATTTCAGCACTTCGGTTTATCACCATGACAACAGTGGCCGCGGCGACTGGATTCCACCCTATATTGTCGATGTGCGCAATGATGGCGCCGGCAACCCGCATTCTGAGCTGAACACCGGGGCACCGGTGCTGGGCGGCGGACCTCTGGGCACCATTACCTTTGTTGACGCCGATGGTCGTGCCCTGCAGCCCCGTCCGGGCTGTGAAAGCTCACTGGTATTCCCGTACGGCGGAGCCGGACCGGCTTACGATCCGGCCTGTTTCCCCGCCGGTGCTGTGCCGGTCAGTTCCTATCGCCATACCGTGTACGACAAACAGCGTACCGGCTTTGTTGCCGATTTCTCCTGGGCACAGGAATTCAGCCAGTTCAACAACACCTTGCGTGGTGGTTTCTGGTATGAAGACAACAAGCGCAATGAATCGCGCGACTGGTTAAAGGTCATTGATTCCAGAACCAGCTACAATTTCAATCACGTGCCCTACTGGACACAGTATGATCGCAGTTTCCCGCAGGAAACCATGACCTGGTACCTGGAAGACACGGTTGCTGTTGGGCCTCTGACCGCGCGTCTGGGTGCCAAGCAGTATCTGGTAGATATTGACCGCGAAGATGAGCATCAGGGTGGCCTGCGAACAGCGTCTGTCAATTCCGATTCTGACGTGCTGCTCAGCGGCGGTCTGGTCTACGCCATGCCGGTTGATGGCCTGGAAACATTTGTGGGCTATGCGGAAAGCTTCTCCTCCATCAAGGATGGTGTACTGGAAGCCAACCAGACGGCGTTGGACTCAGTCGAGCCGGAAACAGCCGACAGCATGGACATTGGTCTGCGTTATACCGCAGGCATGTTCAACGCCAGCCTGACTTACTACGATATCGAGTTCGCCAACCGCATCACCTATATCCCGGAAGGTTCCACCGATGGTATCGACTACCTGGGTGAAAGTGACGGTGCCTACGTCAACGTTGGCGGTATTGAGTCATCAGGTGTGGAAGCGGCCATTCAGGCCAGTGTGACAGAAACACTGAGTCTGTACTTCTCCTACACCAAGAACGACTCTACCTATATCGGTACTCCGGATCCGGCCGCCAACACGCTGCTGGGTGTGTTCCCGGGCAACACCGTATTTGGTTCTGCTGAGGACATGTTCGTGATTTCTGCCGACTGGCGTCGAGACAATTTCTCGGCCGGCCTGACTTACAAGGACGTCGGTGAGCGCTGGCTGGATGCTGGCAATACCACACGACTGGATGGTTACGGAGTGGCTGATCTGTATGTGGGGCTTGAACTTGACCAGTATCTGCAAGGCCTGAAAGGGGCCAATTTGCAGGTCAACTTCACCAACCTCACAGACAAGTCCTACATCGGCGGCGTTGCTGGTGGCTGGGGTGGCTGGATTGCGCCGCCGCGCACTGCCACGGCGACCCTGACGGTTGACTTCTAAGCGACGTCGGATGGTTAAAGCAAGGGCCTGCAGTGTTTGCTGCGGGCCTTTTTTTTTCGACACAACAACCGGGTCTTTCCTGTGACCAAGAGAGTAAAAATGAAAATCCGTCTACTGATAATGTTAACGTTAGCGATAGTGCCCGGACCCATCCGGGCCGCAGAAAACGTGGTGCTGATAACGATTGATGGCGTGCGTTGGCAGGAGTTGTTTCGCGGCCTGGACCGGCGTCTGGCTGAGCACGAAAACTATTCGGTGCGCGGTGATGAGCTGATCAGCCAGTTCTGGCGGGCTGATGCAGCCGATCGCCGTGGCCTGATCATGCCCTTTGTCTATCAGGTGATGACAGAGCAGGGCGTACTTGTTGGCGATCTGGATCAGGGCTCTTGTGCACGCATGAGCAATGACTGGAACTTCTCCTATCCCGGCTACAACGAAATACTCAGCGGTGTGACCAACGACAGCATTGATTCCAATGCCAAGGTGCCCAACCCCGAACGTACCTTCCTTGAACTGCTGCAACAGAACCCGGCTTTCGCGGGCAGGGTGGCAGCCTTTGGCTCCTGGGATGTTTTTCCCTATATTTACAACGTCGAGCGCAGTGGCATTCCGGTTAATACCGGCCTCGCCAGCGCCCCGGTCAATGCCTTCGAGCAGTTTCTCAACACCCTGCAGCAGGATATCTCGCCGCACTGGCCTACCGTGCGACATGATGCCTTTACCCATCACTATGCGCTGTCCTACCTGCGCGAGCAGCAGCCCCGGGTGCTTCATATCGCCTACGGCGAACCGGACGACTTTGCTCACGATGGCAAGTATGATGAATATGTATTTGCCACCCGACGTGTGGACGGTTTTATTGAGGAAGTCTGGCAAACCCTGCAGTCGCTGGATCACTATCGGGACAGGACGGCGCTGTTCATTACCGTCGACCATGGCCGTGGCGAAGAACCGGTGGACACCTGGCAGCATCACGCCAGCAAGCGTGCCGTGGAGCAGTACATGACCGGGCTGGCGATGTATGAAAACGGCATCGAAGGATCAGAGGCGATCTGGATGGCGGCCCTGAGCCCCGATTTACCGGCGCGTGGTCCGCTAGTGCCAGACAACTGTCTGAGTGCCGATGCTATTGCTGCCACGCTGATACAATGGCTTGGCGAAGATTACCGGCATTACAATAACGCGATGAGCGCACCGATGAAGGAGTTTCTACCGTGACAAAAACCCCTGTATTAGCCGTAACCCTGATGCTGGCGATGATAGCGTCATTACCGGCGCTCGCGCAGGATCGCACCATCATCGCGTTTGGATCGTGTGTGCACCAGGACCGGCCGCAACCCATCTGGCATGCAGTGCTGGCAGATGAGCCCGAGGTATTCGTATTCCTGGGTGACAATATTTACGGCGACAGCGAAGACCCGGCTGTGCTGCAGGCCAAATATGAACAATTGGGCGCCGTTGACGGATTTCAGCGCTTGCGCGAGCAGGCCGAGGTGGTTGCTATCTGGGATGATCATGATTACGGCGTCAATGATGGTGGCATTGAATACCCGAGCAAGGAGGCCTCGCGGCAGGTGATGCTGGATTTCTGGAACGAACCGGCCGATTCCGAGCGCCGCTCCCGCCCGGATGGCATCTACACGTCCTATGAGTACGGCGCGGACGGGCAAAAAGTCCAGCTGATACTGCTCGATCTGCGCTGGAATCGAACACGTCTGGTTGAAATAGAGGATGCCGGCAAACGTAAAGCGCGCCTGGCGCAGAACATGGGTCCGTACGATGCCAATCTGTCGGCAACGGCGACCATGCTGGGCGAGGCGCAGTGGCAGTGGCTGCAACAGCAGCTTGAAGTGGATGTCGACCTGCGTATCATCGGCTCCAGCATCCAGTTGCTGGCTGACTTTACCGGCTGGGAAAGTTGGGCCAATTTTCCGGCCGACCGGCAGCGCTTTTTTGAGCTTCTGCAGGCCTCGCCTGCAGTGCCCACGGTGGTCATCTCCGGTGATACGCACTGGTCCGAATTCAGTCGCATCGATGACGCCGGATTGCCTTTTGCGCTGGTGGAGATGACGTCATCAGGACTAACCGAGGAGTGGCACGCCATCAGCCCGAACCGGCACCGTGTTGGCGACGCATTTGCGGTCGCTAATTACGGGGTGCTGGATATTGACTGGTCGGCCGGCACCCCGGTGCTGGATATGTCCATTCGTGATGAGCAGGGCGCGACCCTGCTTCAGCAGACAGTGAGATTCCAATAGCAGGGTTGCACAGCGCCCGCTGCGCCGGGATGAGTTCGGCGTGCAAAACGCGTATGATGCGATGCCTGTAACCAATAAAATTGTTCGGACCCGAGAACTATGGAAACCTTTGCCGCCGCTGTCACACTGTTCCTGATTATGGACCCACTGGGCAATATTCCGATATTTCTCAGCGTGCTGTCAGGGGTTGTGCCTGAACGCCGACGGCGCATTCTGATCCGTGAACTGCTGATAGCGCTGGCCATCATGCTGCTGTTTCTGTTTACCGGGCCGACCATTCTGACGGCGCTGGGGCTGTCCCGCGAGGCCATCTCGATTGGTGGGGGGCTGGTGCTGATGATCATTGCCATTCGCATGATTTTCCCGTCACGCGGCGGTGTCATGGGTGATGACGGCAGCGAGGGAGAGCCTTTGATTGTGCCGCTGGCCATGCCCCTGATAGCAGGGCCCTCGGTGCTGGCGACGCTGGTACTGCTGGCGGAGACAGGCCCTGATCGCAGCGGCGACTGGCTGCTCGCGCTGATGGGCGCATGGACGCTGACCGCCGCCATTCTGCTGTTGTCACAGCGTCTGTATAAACTGCTGGGCGCCCGTGGCCTGAAAGCCATCGAGCGGCTGATGGGCATGATCCTGGTGACCATCTCGGTGCAAATGCTGCTGGATGGCTTCAAGAGCTATCTGGGTTGAAACCGGGTTGGTAGCGCTTGCTACCAGCCCGGCTATGACTGCACTCAATCTGCCCTGGTATTGTTGTCCTGGGCAGCGGCCTGGGCCTTGTCGTGGCGCTGTTCCCAGAAGGTGGCATTCTTGATGCCGAGCTTGCGCGGATCGAAGGTGATCGGTTTGCCTTCTTTCAGTTGCGCCTCATAGTCCTTGAGGCAGGTAATTGCCGGGCCGGCGACAAAATAGATGGCCAGGATACCGACAATATTGATCCACGCCATCAGTCCGACGCCAATGTCACCAATGGTCCAGATAAAGCCGGCATTGTTGACCATGCCATAGGCCACCATGAACATGATCATGAACTTGACCAGTGCCAGAGGAATTCTGGCCTTGAAATAGCGATTGAGGTAGGCGGTATTGGTCTCGGCAATATAGTAGTAAGCGAGGATGGTGGTAAATGCAAAGAAGAACAGGGAAATGCCGACAAACACCGGCCCAAAGTTGCCAAACACACTGAACAGCGCTAATTGCGTGAACGCTGCCGAGTTGATCTCGGTGCCAGCATCGACGTTCTGCACAACAAACTGCCCGACTTCCAGCGCACCCTGCACGTTGTACTGTTGCGTAATCAGGATCATGAAGGCCGTGGCCGAACAGACAAACAGCGTGTCGACATAGACCGAGAAGGCCTGTACCAGACCCTGTTGCGCCGGGTGGTCAACTTCCGCAGCCGAAGCCGCGTGGGGACCGGTACCCTGGCCGGCCTCATTGGAATAGATGCCACGACGCACGCCCCAGCCGATGGCAGCACCAAAACCTGCCTGGGCAGTAAAGGCGTCGCTGAAGATCAGGCTGATGACACCGGGCAGCTGGCTCGCGTTGATAAAAATGATGATCAGCGCCATGATGATGTAGCCGATCGCCATGAAGGGCACAACGATCTGGGTAAAATGTGCAATACGCTTGATACCGCCAAAAATGATAAACGCCAGAATCATCAGAATGATGGCCAGCGCGACCAGTTTGTTGGAACCCACTTCGCCAAACTCGGTGACTACCATGGTGCCTTCGCCGAACACCTGGGCAACGGCATTACCAACGGCGTTGGCCTGTACGCCGGGCAGGAACATGCCACAGGCAACGATGGCGGCCAGTGCGAACAGAACTGCCAGCCAGCGCTGACCCAGGCAACGTTCAAAGTAGTAGGCGGGGCCACCACGGTACTGCCCGTCTTCCTCCACCTTGTACAACTGACCCAGTGTTGATTCGGCATAGGCAGTGCTGGCGCCCAGAAACGCCACCACCCACATCCAGAAAACAGCGCCAGGTCCACCAAAACCGATGGCGGCGGCAACGCCGGCGATGTTACCGACACCAACCCGGCCGGACAGGGATACGGCCAGAGCCTGGAAGGACGAGATGCCCTGCTCGGATTCATTACCCCGGAACAGCAATCGGCACATCTCACGAAAGTGTCGCAGTTGCGCAAACCGTGTCAGCACGGAATAGAACAGGCCCGCTGCCAGGCATAAAACAACCAGCGCGGTGCTCCAGATGATATTGTTCAGCGAGGTAACCAGACCTTCCATTTTATTATCCTTGGGTTAGCAGTCTTTAAGTGCTTGTGTGGGTCAGCCGGCGAACTGGGTTGCCTGGCCAGCCACGATATACCAGCTGACAAACAGTGCGTTGATGAACGCGCCGGGCAGATAACTGGCAGTGCGGCGATACGTGTAGGTGCTGACGATGGCAACGATCAGCAGCATGGGCACAAACTGTATCATAACAATTGTGTTCAGTGGTTCTGATGGCGTAATGAGCACGCCGCGTGTAAACAGACTGATGTACTGGGCGATGAGAAATACCAGGAAACCACCCATCAATGCCAGCGCATTGCTGCTGTACTGCATCAGCGGCCGGTCGCTGGCCACTGACAGACCACTGTGCAGCGCACGCAGTGCCAGCACAAAAAATACGCTGAAAGGTATCAGGTAAACCAGCATGATCTGCAGCTGGTCCAGACTCATGGCCTTGACGCCGACGAACCAGAAGCGGAAATCGATTTTGAACAGGAAGTCTGCAGCCAGCACTGACAGGTAGGCCATGCTTACGGTTAGCAGGGCGATACTAATGGACGGCAGCAGCTGATGGGAATACGTCAATTTGCCCGTACGAATGACAACCCCCAGCGCGGTGAAGATCAGACCATTGATAATCGCCCAGACAGCAATCTGACTGCTGATGGCTTGCGGGAACCATGCCGAAGCAGGCAACAGGGCTGCGCCCCAGCCCATGGCCGGGTAGAAGGTGGCAACCGGGATGATGGCGCTGACGATCGCGGCCAGCCACCATTTGCCGGTGCGGCGAACATACGCCGATGGGGCGTCCGGCGAGCGCAGGCGGCTGAAATAGGGCGTCAGGAGTAATACGTTGAAGATGCCCAGCATCAACATCACAAAACCGATCAGTGCGATCAGGGTGCCGATTTCCTTGAAAAACCAGATCTGATTGTCGACAGCATCAGGGTTGCCGCCCTCCAGGGTCTGGGCAAACCAGTCGGTGGCGTGTCCGATGGAGGTGTGGGAAATGTGATTGCCCGGATGCGTTACCGGTGGAGCGTGCCAGACGCGTGCAGTACCCTGTGCGATATTGCCATAGATCTGTCCTTCAACAACGGTGCTGTTGGTGCCAAACAGCGACTGCAGCTTGGTACTGGTGCCAGCATCAGCGCCTTTGGGCACTTCCCACATCAATGGCGCAAATTCATCATATTGGGCAAATACCACGGCAACATTGCGGGGCCAGTCCGGTGTACCCGGCATGGCCATGCCGCTACCGGTGCTGGAACCCTGCAACACCATGGACCTGTAGCCATCCGGTGCTGCCGCTGCTGCGGCCAGTACTGTCCAGCCACCCATGGAGTGACCTTCAAGGCCGATATTGTTGGTATCAACAATATCCAGGCTGCGCAGATAATCCAGCGCCGCGGGTCCGCCGAAACCGTTGGCAAAGGCCGGCGCATCGGAATAACCGTGTCCGGCCTGGTCCAGTGCCAGCACCACATAACCGCGACGGGCAAATTCTATGGCAAAACCGGACTGCACTTCACGCGAGTTGATGTAGCCGTGCACCGCCAGAATGCCCGGCGCGGGGGTTTCGGCGCTGGCATTGCCGGGGATGTACAGCAGTGCACTCAGGGTGTTGCCATTGGCGCCAGTGAAGCGCACATCCTTGATTTCAATGTCGCCGGCGGTCTGGATCTGGTGCGCCAGCAGAGAGCCGCCCAGGATAATCAGGCAGGCGATGATAAAGGTACGCCAATTGGGTTTGTCAGGCATTGTAGAGTCCCCGTGCCGGTATGCGGCTTTTATTGGTTATTGATGTCGTCGTAAATGATATCGATGGCGATCTGCCGCATATTGGCTGCACCGGGACGATTACCGCCCTGGCTCTGAATCATGCCAATCCAGAACATGTCGTGAACCGGGTCTATCCAGAACCAGGTGCCGGCAGCACCGCTCCAGTAATAGGTGCCTTCGCCCTGTTCCGAGCGTGCCGCCTCAGGATCAAAAATCACCGCGAAATCGACGCCAAAACCCTGGCCGGCCTGACCGGGTCGGTCATCACCACCGCGCAGCAGCAGGCCGTCACGCAGGCTGTTGGTGCGCATGGTCTCGACTGACGCGGGAGTCAGGATGCGCTGACCATCCAGTTCGCCGCCATTGACCAGCATCTGCAGAAATCGGGCATAGTCGTGGGTAGTGGACACCAGACCGCCACCGCCGGACTCCAGACGGTCGGCATCAAAATAGCTGGGGCGATCCGGGCGCTCCTGATTGCGCATCAGTTTGCCCTGCTCGCGATCCCAGCGATAAACATCAGCAAAGCGGTCGCGATCGGCCTCGTCGACATAGAATGCGGTGTCGGTCATGCCCAGTGGCTGATACAGATGTTGTTCCAGGAATTCACCAAAGGGCTGGCCGGACAGTTTCTCGACGATATACCCCTGAATGTCCACGGCAACCGAATAAACCCATTCTTCACCCGGCTGATAGAGTAACGGGATATCGGACACGCGGCTGATCAGTGCGTTCAGATCCGGTGATGCCAGCACTTCCAGCTCGCGAAAGGCGTTGTTGACCGGATCGTTGCCGCTGAGACCGTAGCCAAAGCCCGCCGAATGGTTGAGCAGCTCGCGCATGGTGGGCTGGCGCGTCAGCGGCCCAAGTTCAATGTTGCCAGCTTCATCGTAAGCGAGGACCACTTCAAGATCAGCGAACTCGGGTATGTGCTTGCTGACAGGATCGTCAAAATCCCACAGGCCCTGCTCGTGCAGCATCATCAGCGCCACGCCGGTGATGGGTTTGGTCATGGAATAAATTCGGAACAGGGTGTCTTTGCTCATTGGCCGCTGGTCTTCGATGGAGGCGTAACCGGCGCTCTCGAAGGTGGCGATCTTGCCGTCTCTTGCCAGCAACCAGACCATGCCGGCGACATCGTTGTCGGCGACAATTTTCTCCATGGCCGAATCCAGCTGCGCTATGGTGTCTGCAGAGAACCCGGCAGCAGCAGCGCCATCGGCGGTGACGGGCCAGCTGGTGTCAGCATGGCTGCGAGTTGCCAGCAGCAGAATACTGAAAACCAGCGCCGCGCCGTATGCCATAACTGGATATGGAAATCGCGATAGTGTGACGGGAGTCTGCTTCATGATCAGGATACCTTATTGATATTGTTATTTAAGAGTAACCGTTGCGGCGACGTTGCACAATCGTCAGGCGGTTTTCTGTCGGTCTCAGAAATACTCAAGCAGGGCGCTGAGTCCGGCGGCACCGCCAAAAATGTAAATGGCGCAAATGATGCCTTCGCCGATGGACGCGCCCAGCAGCGTTTTCCACAGTTTGATGCGTAACACGCTGCACACGTAGACGATCATGTCGGTGGGCACCACGGGAATGAATCCCCAGGCACTGATGACGATCAGCTCACGCTGTTTGAGCAGGGCAGTGAGGCGTTCCACCTGGGTCGGGTAATGCTCATGAAAGTAGTGATCAAAACGGAACTGACGCGCCATGAAATAGACAATGGCCGAGGACGAATAGACTGCCAGCTGATTAACCAGAAACAGCGGCCAGGGCGGGAATACCAGAATGCCGGCAAGCACGATCGGCGTGGATGGAATCAGCGTGAAGCCACGCAAGGTGGAAATGACAAAGTAGCCGAGCAGGCCCACGGCCAGGTTGTCGGAAAAAAACTGGCGGATATTCTGCGGTGCAAACAGTTCGGGGTAGAAAAAATACAGTGACAGTGATGTGGCGACCACGGCCAGCCAGGTGTAGAGCCCAAAAAAATTGACGGTTTCCAGCTTTTCTTTATGCACGTTGTTCGACGGCGCCTTTGGTCATGCTGTACACAAATGCGGGCAGAATGTTCAGGGCAACAAAATCAATGTCGTCCATGGGTTTGCCAAAAATGGATTCAATGTCAGCCTTGTTGCTGCGGAAGTATTGGTACTGCAGATAAATACCGCCGTCCCTGAGGCCAAACTTGAGTGCCTGTATGATCTTGTGCAGAAAGGCATTATTGTCCTTCATGCCTTCAAAATTTTTAAGTGGCAGCGATGACAGAATGACGTCATACCGGCCTTCTTCAGTGAGGAGCTCGGTGACGCAGCAGTTGTGCAGCCGTACCTGTTTGTCAGGGCTGGCGGTCATGATCTGCTCTATCCACGGGTTGTAATCGGCCTTGATTTCGCAGACATCCAGCTGTGACCGGTGGCACATGCGCTGGATGATTTCCCGGGTGAAAGCGCCCCGGCCGCTGCCGATCTCCAGAATGCGCAAGGGCTGGGAAAAATCAATCTTACCAACCATGGATTTGACCAGGAAGCCCGAGCTGCTGACGATCAGACCGTCCTCGGTGATATTACGCCTGATGTTTCTGTAGATTTTGACGAGCATTGTTCTCCCGGGCGTCGGCCCGCTTGGCAAGCACAAGGACGCGAAATCGCTGGGGAGAGATCATACCCTTAAAGGGCGTGTAGTTGTAGTCAATTCAATGGTCTGTAGACGCGCGCCCAATCCCACGCGCAGGCTGTTGCCGCAGCCAGCACGACCGCCAACAGACCCGTGGCGACCAGTGCGACAGATGATTGCCAGAATGGGGTAAGGGCAGCATCGGAAACACGTCGAACCACCTGTTCTGTCGACGTGGCCCATAACGCCGACAGCGGGTCAAGGAAGGCCAGCCAGGAGGACAGGTGTGTGGCAACGCCCGTCAGGGCAGCCACGGCGCTGATCAGCCACACTGCTAGCAGTACTTGCTGACGTCGACGCTGACGGCTGGCGATGCGTGCCATCACTGCCTGGCTGAAACCGGCGTCGGCAATGGCCGGCGGCTGCCGGAGCAGCTGTTCAAGTGCTGCCGGGGTTGTCATGCTGATTTCTCCTTGATGGCGCAGGCCGCAACAGGCTTTGTGCTGGACAGCTGCTGCCTGAGCTTGCCCAGTCCGCGTTGGATATGTGATTTCACGGTGCCCAGCGGCAATTGCATCACGTTCGCTACTTCCTCATGGGAAAACCCCATGCTCATGTTTAATGTTATCGCTGCTGACTGCGCAGGCGGCAGACATTGCAGTGCGCGTTCCAGGTCGATATGGTCGGGCTGCTGTTGCTGGCTGGCTGGTGAATTCATGTCCTGCCAGATGGCAAGCTGGGTGTTTATTTCCTGTTCACGCTGCCATTGCCGCTGGGCCTGCAGGAATTGCCGATAGGCGATGCTGCACAGCCATGCGCCAAAACGGCCCCGACCCTGGTAGGTCGGCAACCGTTGTTGCGCGATCACAAACACTTCCTGGGCCAGATCATCAGCAGTGCTGTGATTGCCGCACAGGCGGCGAAGCAGGCCCCGGACCCGGCTTTGGTGCATTACCACCAGTTGCCCGAACGCTCTGTCGTCGGTGCGGGCGAGCGCCCTCAATATCAGGCTTGTCTCCAGCGCCTCTTGATCTGTCAATCCAGTACCTGCCGGTCGCTGTCTTTGGGGTAACCATATTTCATCACCGCCAGATATGCCAGTCCGGCGAACAGCGGTATGCCACCAACAAAAATGGCCGTGCTCCAGTTTTCCTGCACCATGAACCCCAGTATCACGGGAATGCTCACGCCTGTCAGGATCAGCCCTTTGCGCATGTCATTGACGGCGCTACTGCCTTCGCTCAACAGCTCCACCATCTGACCGGTCACCTCGCCACCATGCTCGGCCAGCTTCAGCACGGTTTCCATTCTGCGAATGCGCACCACATGGCGCAGATAAAGAAAAACAATCACCGGTGCAACGAGACACAGGAAAAACACAGCACCTACCCAATCTGAACCCATTTTGACTCTCCTTATTTTCACGATAGTAGTGTTCTGTAGGTATTAGATGCATGTCGGTGCTGTTTTGGATGCAACCCGGATGCAAAAAACTGTTCCGTGTCCCCATGGGCCGTCATGCGGGGAGCGGTTTGGGTGTACAGCCACAGTGTCGGGCGGATAGACTTGCGGTTTGCCATGAATTGCCCTGATCAACAACAGGCAAGGAAGTTAAAGGAGTGAGCGGTTTGTCTGCATTGCTTGAGTTTGAGCACATCATCCAGGTCAATGACCTGAGCAATCCCGAGCTGTCAGTGCTTAGCCGCGAGGTGCTGTGGCAGGGGCTGGTCTATCGCGCCAGTTATCCTGATCACTTCAACCCGGCGCTGGCCTGCCGACTGGAGCCGGCTACCGACAATCATTTCATACGTCATATCGAGGTGGGTGACCTGACCTTGCGTGATGAAGTGACGCTGGTGCCGATGCAGGAAATCCGTACGCTGATCGACGGTCGCACACAGCCCATGCATGCAGAAAGCGTTGCCACCATAGAAGAGCCTGAGCCCGATCAATTGTTTGTGCGCTTCAACTACAAACGTGATTCCATCGGCGTCGAAGGCGGACTGGATGCTGATGCCTTCCTCAAGGAAGCCTACTTGCAGCAGGACCGGGACGCCATCATGGTCATCCGGCAGATGGCAGCCAACAATCAGCTCGCCGGTAACAACGGACACTAACAGGAGATTTGCATGCACCCGCTGGATACCGCGATTGCTCTGAAACCATTGGCCAAAGGCAGCTACCAGGCTCACACCAGCGCCGCGTATGCCAACATGATTGGCCCGTTTGGCGGCACCACTTCCGCGCTTTTACTGAATGCGGTGATGCTGCACGAGGATAAACTGGGTGATCCCATTGCACTGACAGTCAACTACGCCGCGCCCATTGCCGACGGGGAGATTCTGGTGGAGGCACAACCCGTGCGCACCAACCGCTCCACGCAGCACTGGTTGATGCAGGCTACCCAAAACGATGAACTGGTGGCCTTTGCCACCGCGGTGACGGCTGTGCGGCGGGAGACCTGGTCAGCGCCGGAGGCGACACCGCCACAGAATGTACCTGAGCCGTTATCGCTGCCCCGCATGGACACCGCCAATAAGCCGATCTGGACGCGGTGTTACGACATGCGCTACCTGGACGGCGACATGCCGGGTGAGGATGGCGGCGCCGAACAGGACAATTCCTATTCCTGCCTGTGGGTGCGTGATGAGCCGCCGCGGCCGCTGGATTTTCCCTCGTTGTCAGCCATCTGTGACAGCTACTTTCCGCGCATATTCATTCGGCGCCAGCGCCGGTTGCCGATTGGCACGGTCAGCCTGACCACTTATTTTCATGCCGACAGTGCCATGCTGGCCACCCAGGGCGAGCAGTTTCTGCTGGCGACCGCCAAAGCGCTGAATTTCCGCAACGGCTATTTTGACCAGACCGCCGAGGTCTGGTCGGCCGACCGTCAACTGCTGGCCAGCACCCACCAGATGGTGTATTTCAGGGACTGACACCAGCGACTGGCACTAACAGCCGATAGGTGCGTCAACTGGCCGGTCTGGCAATGATCGCCATGGTCAGGCGTGACACGCAGACGGTTTTGCCGGCCTCGGTTTCTATCCTGATTTCCCAGACCTGGGTGGTGCCGCCAATATGAACGGCCCGAGCGGTGCCGATCACCCAGCCCGAGGAAACCGGTCGGATGTGGTTGGCATTGATATCCAGTCCCACGGCGACCTGGTCATCTCGGCGCAGGCAGCGGTTGGCCGCCACGCTGCCCAGGGTTTCGGCGAACAATACCGAGGCCCCGCCGTGCAGGATGCCGAAAGGCTGCACGGTGCGGTGGTCAACCGGCATACGCCCACGCAGGAAGTCTTCGCCGATGTCAGTGAATTCAATGCCCAGAGCAGTGACGGCCGAATTTTTTGCGTGCTCGGTCATCTGCTGCAAGGTGGTATTGCGGGTCCAGATAGTCATGTTGATTTCTCGTATGTCCGGAGGATGAAAGCGCTTTAGCCCATGGGGTAAGGGATTGCCTTGTGCACGGCATCACACTGTTTCATGATGTCATCGCTCAGGGTGATATCCAGAGCCGCCAGTGATTCGTCCAGTTGATCAGCGGTACGGGCGCCGATGATGGTGGACGCAACAAAATCAAAATTCATACTCCAGGCGGTGGCGAGTGTGGTCGGTGACATGCCGGCCTCGCGGGCGATGTCCAGATATTGTGCCGTCGACGCCAGTGTGCCGTCATTGACAAACCGGTCTGCCATCGCCCGTTGCCGGGGATTGTCCATCTGCAGATATTCACCAAAGCGACTGTTGGCCGGCGCAGCTTCCCGATTGTACTTGCCGCTGAGCACGCCGCCACCGATGGGCGAGTAGGGCAGCAGTGACACCTTTTCCCGCCGACAGACAGTGGCCAGTTCGTCCAGGAAACGCCGGTTGAGCAGCGAAAAGTTGTTCTGGATGGACTGGAATCGCGCGTAGCCTTCATATTCAGCAACGGTATTGGCCTTGGTCAGGCCATAGGCGTTTTCGTTGGATGTGCCCAGGTAACGGACTTTGCCCGACTCCACCAGCCGGTCCAGCGCATCCATGGATTCGTCAATGGGTACCACGGTGTCAGGCCAGTGCACCTGGTACAGGTCGATATAGTCGATGCCCAGTCGCTGCAGGCTGCCTTCTACCGCGCGTTCAATATGGTGGCGATCAATGGCCGTCAGGCCCTGGCGAATGGGGGGCACAAACCAGCCCGAGGCGGCCCCGGCGACCTTGGTGGCGATAATCAGGGCATCGCGATCGCGGGTCTTGATCCATTTGCCAAAAATGCTCTCGGTGATACCAACGGTCTCCTTGCGCGGCGGTACCGGGTAGACTTCTGCGGTGTCGTAAAAATTGATGCCGCGCTCATAGGCCTTGTCCAGTATGCGGAACGACTCCTTTTCATCACTCCAGCTGCCAAAACTCATTGTGCCCATGCAGATGGGGCTGACACGCAGGCCGCTGGTGCCTATATAACGATAATTCATAACTGTCTCTCTGTAGGTCCTGCAACCAGATGCCACCGGAGGAAGGCTCGGAGGGTGAATAATATCCGCCGATTATGGCATTACTTGCTTGTGGGCTGTCAAACCACGTTAAGGTGGTGCTAAGCTTCAGGCACTCATAATGATCGAATAACCGTCCGAATAACCACAATTAACGTTAACAGCGCTAGGGGAGTCAACATGAATACAACAATCAGGTCCATCTGTGTCGCAGGTATGCTGAGCCTGGGTGCCAGCGCCAGTTTTGCTGCCGGCCCGGCTGCTACCATTGAGGATCTGGCCTGGATGACCGGCAATTACGCAGGCAATCTGGGGCCAAATACCCTTGAGGAAAACTGGATAGCGCCCGAAGGTGGCTCCATCGCCGCCATGGTGCGTATGACCGGCAACGGTGGTACCAGTATGTTCGAAATGATCACCATCGAAGAAGTCGACGGTTCACTGGTGCTGAATGTGCAGCAGTTCGATGCTGGTTTCAAAGCCCGCACGCCTGAGCCGATTACCATGGAGCTGGCGATGATCATGGACAACCATGTGCACTTTAATGCCGTTACCGAAGGCGGTATGCGCTCGCTGGGATATACGCTGGACGGTGACACCTTCACCATTCATGTCGAGCAGGCCAGTGGCCAGACCATGGACATCGCGCTGCAGAAACGCAGCCTGTGGGACTGATGACTGATTTCCGCGGTAAAACTGCCGTCATCAGTGGTGGCGCAGAAGGCATAGGCTTCAGTATCGCCCAAGCAATGGCAGCCCAGGGCATGAACATCGTACTGGGCGATATTGATGCAACGCAGCTGGAAAAGGCGGTTGCAACGCTGGCCGCGCAGGATGTGGCGGTACTTGGTGTGACCATGGATGTTACCCGTATGGAGGATTGGCAACAGTTGGCTCAGCGGGCAGTTGAGCGCTTCGGCAGCCTGCACATGTTGGTCAACAATGCCGGGGTCGGTGGCGGCACGGGTACTGTTGAACAGATTGCTGAGCGTGACTGGCGCTGGGTGTTGGATGTCAACCTGATGGGTGTTATCTACGGCACCCAGACGCTAATACCCCTGATCAAACAGCATGGCGAAGGCGGCTGGCTGATCAATGTTGCCTCGATGGCCGGTATGGCCGGCGTGCCCTATGCCGGCGCCTATACCGCTACCAAGGTGGCCGTGGTGGGCATGTCGGAAAGCTGGTTCGCCGAACTGCAGCCGCACAATATCAAGGTGTCAGTCCTGTGCCCGGCCTTTGTGCAGACCCGCATCAATCTGTCTGAACGCAATCGGCAGGCCGACTACCAGCAGAGCAGAGAAGCCACCGAGCAGGATGCTGCCATCGCCGCGCGTATGCAGGCCGTGATTGACAATGGCCTGGCTGTAGAAGTTGTCGGGCAGCGCGTGGTGGAGGCGGTCAAACAGGGCGAGCTGTATATCTTCACTCATCCCAACTATCGCAAGATCGTGCAGCAGCGTTACCAGGCCATTGATGATGCCTTTGTGCGCGCTGCCGGCAGTTCGCTGCTGGCATCTGTGGTCAATGAAGATATCGTTGGTTTTAGCTGAATCATTCAATAAAATTCATCGTCAGACAGGAGTCATGTCATGGCTGATCGCAAACTTGACGTTGTGGTATATGGCGCCACTGGCTTTACTGGCAGGCTGGTCTGCGAATACCTCAATCAACAGTATGGTGCTGATGGCGGTCTGGTCTGGGCGATGGCCGGTCGCAGCCATGACAAGTTGAGGCGCGTGCAAGAGGAATTGGGAATCCCCGATGCTGTTAAGTTGGTGATCGCTGATGCCGACAATCCCGCCAGCATTGATGCCATGGTTGCTGATGCCCGGGTGGTGCTGACGACCGTGGGTCCTTATCAGTTATATGGCAGCGCGCTGGTGGCTGCCTGTGCTGCCGCCGGCACTGACTATGTGGATCTGTGTGGCGAGCCTAACTGGATGCGTGACATGATCCACGCGCACGGTGACACTGCCAAAGCCAGTGGGGCTCGTATTCTGTTCTCCTGCGGGTTTGACTCCATTCCCTTTGAGCTGGGCGTGTATTTCCTGCAGCAACAAGCCCGAAAAAAATTCGGTACGGTGCTGCCTCGGGTCAAAGGTCGAGTGCGCGGCATGAAGGGCGGATTCTCCGGAGGAACGCTGGCCAGCCTAAAGGCCACCATGGCGGCAACGGCCATTGAGCCTGGTTTGCGTGACCTGCTCAGCAGTCCGTTTGCCCTGACCGAAGGGTTTACCGGCCCGGACCAGCCAGCCGGCCTGGTACCGGTACATGACGATGATATCGGCAGCTGGTCGGCGCCGTTTGTCATGGCCACCATCAATACCAAAAACGTGCACCGCTCCAATCTGCTGATGGGACATCCCTACGGTGAGGATTTTGTTTATGACGAAATGTTGCTGACCGGCCCGGGAGACAAAGGCGAGGCAGCTGCCAAGGCCGTGGCAGCCGACAAATCGATGGCATTTAGCAAGCTGCAGCCAGGCGAAGGACCTTCTCGGGAAGAGCGTGAAAACGGCATGTTTGACGTGATGTTTGTCGGCTCAAATGACGAGGGCGACACTGTGACTGTCAGCGTCAATGGCACCATGGATCCGGGCTACGGCACAACCTCAAAAATGATTGCGGAAACTGCGGTCTGTTTGGTCAATCATCCGGATGTTGCCAGCGGCGGCGTGTGGACGCCCGGCGCAGCGCTGCAGGATCTGTTGATTACACGGCTGGAAGAAAATGCCGGCATGAGTTTTGTGGTCGAAAGCAGCTGAGCTTACGCCAGTTGTTCTACCAGAAAATCCACCAGTGCTCTGATTCGCGGTGCAATGAATTTGCGGCTCGGGTAAACAGCATAGATGCCCAATTCCAGTGATGGAAAGTCAGGCATTAGCGCTTCAAGTTCACCCGTGGCCAGATGCTGCGCAACCAGGAAGTCGGGCTGCAAGGCAATGCCGTGTCCCGCTATAGCAAGCGCCACGCAGGTTTCGCCGCTGTTGCTGCGTAAAGGAGGGTGTGTGTGCACGGTAATGCGACCGTCAGGTCCATCAAAGTACCAATCATCGGCCCCCGACCAGTTACTGTAGCCTATGATCTGATGCCTGCTCAATTCGCTGGGGTGTTCAGGACGACCGTGTTGATGGAGATATTCCGGTGAGGCGCAAGGTACGATGCGGGCACTGGCCAGGCGACGGCTTATCAATGTAGAACTGGGTAGACTGGCAATTCGCACTGCCATGTCAAAACCTTCATCGATCAGATCAACAACCCGGTCCGACAGGGTGATATCCAGTTCCACCTGAGGGTGTAACTTCATGAAGTCTCCCCACAAATGTGCCAGATGACTGATGCCAAAACTGACTGGCGCATTGATACGCAATTTACCGCGTGCCACGGTGCTGCGCTGCCCCAGCTCGGCTTCGGCTTCCTGCAAGGCTGATAGCAGCTCTCGACTTCGACTGTAGAACAGCGTTCCCTCGTCAGTCAGCGACAGACGGCGCGTTGTGCGCTGCAGAAGGCGTGCGCCCAAATGGTCTTCCAGCTGATTAACGTGGCGTGACACAGCAGCCTTCGAGGTAGCTAGCTTGTCTGCCGCCGCCACAAAACTGCCTTCTTCAACTACCGTGCAGAATGTGTGAATACACTGAAGTTTATCCATTGTTACCTTATTCGGGACAATTAGTTGTTTAATTCACTGTTTATCCCATTATATGAAATTAGTAAAGTGTGCATCAACAGATCGACCAACCAGTCACTATGGCTCATCTGCATTCATCTTACTTTTTCAGAATAGGAGACAGGCTAATGTCCAACACGATTATTGAGAAAACGTTAACAACCGATGCCGGTTGGGAAGCAGTGGTTCTGCGCGTGCCGACAGGTATTATTTTTGCCGCTCATGGTGCGCAAAAGCTGTTTGGCTGGTTCGGTGGTTACGGACTGGAAGGGACCGGGCAGTTCATGTCATCGCTCGGACTGGAGCCCGGATATCTGATGGCTTTGATGGCAGGTAGTGCCGAATTTGTGGGGGGGCTGGCCCTGATTGTGGGACTGTTGGTGCGACCGGCGGCGTCAGTATTGGCCCTTACCATGTTGGTTGCCATACTCAGTGTACATATCAGTAATGGCTTGTTTATGAGCAATAATGGTTATGAGTTCGGCCTGTCATTGCTGGCAGCAAGCGTAGCCCTGGTTTTAAGTGGGGCAGGCGCGTTATCAGTAGACAAGCGCCTGGCAGCTGGCAAGCGCCAGGGCTGACACCATATTTCATGTTTCCCATGGCAATGGCAGGAGAGATGTATGCAATCAGTGCTGTTTGTATCGCATGGTGGAGGCCCGCTGCCATTGCTGGGTGATCCCGGGCACGCGGGTATGAGGGCCACTTTTGCAGATATAAGGAAGGCTCTGGATGCGTTGCCCGAGCCCGAGGCAGTGTTGGTTGTCAGTGCGCATTGGGAAGCAGATACACCTCGGATTACTGCCGCTGCCCAACCATCGCTGTACTACGATTATCACGGGTTTCCACCCGAGTCGTATCAGATAGCTTATCCGGTACCAGGCTCTCCAGCGCTGGCTAAAACGGTTGTTTCGCAGTTGCAGGAAGTGGGCATCCCCGTGCAACCTGATACCCAAAGAGGGCTGGATCACGGGGTTTTTGTGCCGGGACTGCTTTTGTTCCCGAACGCGACTATACCTACCTTGCAACTTTCGTTGTCGTCCGCATTGGACCCGCGGTTTCATTTGGGTCTGGGGCGGGCACTACGAGCCTTGCGTAATCAGGGAGTGATTGTCATTGGATCGGGATTCTCGTTTCACAATATGCGCGCTTTTTCCAGCGACCCGGATGCCAGACCGGATCCGCTGAACCGCGACTTTGAGCGCTGGCTGAGTGACACCGTCATGCTGCCAGACATGTCAGACCGCGAGCAACGCATGATGGCATGGGCTGATGCACCTGGGGCCCGCTTTTGTCATCCGCGCGAGGAGCACCTGATGCCGCTGCATGTTTGCATCGGGGCAGTCGATGGACCGGCAGCACAACAGTGGCAGTTCGAGGTAATGGGTGCGCAGGGGAGTTGCTATCTGTGGAACTGAAAAATCTGACTTCCGTGTTACAATTCAGAGATTAGGCAGTTCCCTGAAGAGACCGATTTCATGAAGCATGTTTTGGCCCTGAGCATTCTAATGGGCGTCAGCTTGAACGCTTACGCAGACGTGTTTGCCGTATTCCGCGATGAAGATGGCACCACCAACTGGCAGTACATCGCCAATACCAGCGCCAGTCTGCTGATCATCATTTTACTGGTGGTGCTGTTTTTCCTGGTGCGCGCCAACCTGCGCGCCGGACGCTCCAACCGGGCACTCAAGGAAATCAAGGCAACTCTGGAAGATCGTGTCGCGCGCCGCACGCAGGTACTGCAGGAAACCGCTGAACAGTTGCGCAAGCGTGAGGCCTACATCACCAGTATTGTCAACTCCATGCCGGTGATGCTGATCGGTATCAACGAGCAATTGCAGGTCACGCAGTGGAACAAAACGGCCGAGGAAATCACCGGCCGGCCTTTTGCGGATGTCACCGGCAAGAATCTGTGGGCGGCCTACCCGGCCATCACCCTGACCGACGAACAGGTAAACGCTGTGCTCACTACCGGGCAGACGCAGCACCTGAAGCACACGCAGCGCGGCCAGTACAGTTTTGATATCACCCTGTATCGTCTTCGTGATTCGGACGATACCGGTATTGTCATCCTGATTTCCGATATCACCAAGCAGGTGAATGCCGAGAACAAGGTGGCGGAACGCGACAAATTGTCGGCGCTGGGCGAGCTGGCATCGGCGATGGCTTACGATATCAGTCTGCCCATCAACACCATTTTTCAGCATGTGTCTGATGCCCGGGAAAAGATCGAAGCAACGGATCTGGGGCCTGTACAGTCGGTATTGCTGAAGGAAGTGGAAACCGTGCGGCAAAGCGCCCAGCAGGCGACGGCGATTTCACAGAACCTGCTCGACCTGGCGCGCAGCCACACCAACACCAAACAGGTGGCGGACATTCCGACCATCATGAACCAAAGCATTGCGCAGGCCAGTGATCTGTTCACCGATACCGATGGGCTGGCATTCCGGGATATCGAGATACGGCGCAGCTACGCAGATGAGCTGCCGCCCATGTCATGCTTTCCGGCCGAACTGGAGCAGGCTTTCACGCGTGTATTGCGAAGTGCTTATTATGCACTGAAGTCAAAAGCCGCAGATGATGCGTCCCGGCCGCTTATTCATATCGAGATCGGTCAGTTTTTCGATTCTCTGTGGATCAAGGTGCTGCACAAAGGCAAACCGCTGGCCGCCAGCGAACAACTGGATATCTTCGAACCATTCTTTGTCTCGACCTCAGAAAGTGGCGCTTACCCGGTTGAGCATCGCCTGTCGTATCCCTATTTCATTATTACCGAACACCATCGAGGGCACATGTCTGTGACCTCGGATGAACAGTTTGGCACCTGCTTCAATATTCAACTGTCACTGGTCTGATTCAAAACAGACCATTTGTGTGGAGCTGCCCAGCACCGGATGCCGTTGACCGATATCGGCATACCGGGCTGCGTAGCCCTGACGTCCGGCGACACCTTCGCACCATGATCGGAACTGCGCCCGGGTCCATTCAAAATAGTGGCCAGGATGGCGAATTTCGTGGTCCGCCATGCCGTGTATGGGGTTGTATTCCTTGTTGGGGGTGGTAATCACCACCAGCGGCGGGCGCAGCGCCCGAAACACGGTTTCCTCAACACGTGACAAGCGACCCGGTTCGATATGTTCGATGGTTTCCAGCATGATGGCGGCTTCGATTTTTCCGTCACCACCGCGCGAGTACCAGTCGGTGTTTTCAAAGGAACCACGGCAAACCTTGAGTGCCGCCGGCGGGTTGAGCAGGTCAATGCCCAGTGCCTCACGGGCTTTTGCCAGGACCGAGGCGTCGATATCAATGCCGATCAGGCGGGTAATCTGATCGAGCTCGCGTAACCAGACCAGCAGTTCGCCATTGCCACAGCCGAGGTCTGCCACACAGCGGGCGCCGCTGCGTCGGATCTCATGCAGCACGGCGTCGATTCGTTCTCGGTGCAGGTCTGTTGTCATGCACGCATCATACAGCTACCCGCCTTTTCCGTCACCGTCGATGCCGGGTGGCTTACAGCGTTTGCAGGATGCCTGCCAGCACCACGGTTAACACCAGGCTGGAGACGATGACACCCTTTACTGTGGTCATCGGACCCTGTTTGCCGATCAGGGCATTGGCTTCCAGTGCCAGTACGATTAACAGTGCCACGATCAGGCCGGTGCCGATACCCTGTGACGCCAGTGGGGCCGCCCCGCTACCACCGCCATGAAATGAGCCGAACATGCCCATCAGCATGGGTGCAGAAAAAAGCGTGTTCGTGCGCGAGGCCAGCAACGCCTTGGCGCCGGCGGCGGCAGCGTCGCCGCCTTGGTCAGGGGTCAGGCCCAGGGCGATCTTCTGGTTCGGCCAGATCACCAGCCACACGTTGAGAAACATCAAAGTGCCCATGGTGGCGCCAAGCACGATGAAACTGTTGGCGCGATCTCCCACCACGCCGAACAGGACAAGACCGGTGAGGAAGGTGAACATGGCGCCCCAGCGGAACCACCACAGCGCACTGGGTGCCAGCTTGGCTTTGGCATCCGACAGGGCTTCAGGCGAGGCCTGCTTGAAGTACCCCCCCTGGATGAAGTTGAAATAATACAGCAGTCCTATCCAGGTGATGCCGAACAGGGTATGAGACCAACGAGCGAGAAAATCCAGCGACAAAAGTTCCATAATCGTTCTCCGCATATTATTGAGGCATTGCGCCTTTTTGTTGTTCGATACTGCAGAAACGAACAGTCTACTATCGATGCCAGTATAGAGGACTGTCGACACAGGAGGAAGAGCATCCGGGCAGCTGCAATAGAGCTGTTGCGTGTCATGGCGCAGAGACTGGGGCCTGTCGCTGTGGCCAGGACTGCTCTATGGCGTATCCGATCGTCAACAGCTCTGCATCGCTCAGCTGGCGGCCCAGCAGCTCCATGCCCATGGGCAGGCCGTCAGCACTGAAGCCTATTGGCAGGGACAGGGCCGGAAAGCCGGAATGGCCACTGAGGCTGCAATTGTTGCCGGGCTGATTTTCGCCGATCAGCACCGGCAGCGCTGAAATCGGCGGGTAGGCAATCAGCTGCAGTTGTTGTGCATCCATGGCACTGTTGATGGCCTGCTTCAGAGTGTCCCGTGCGGCCATGGCAGTGCGATAGCGCAACGGATCCTGCTCGGCCGCCGCGCTGCGGCTGAGCAGCGTGGCGACTGCCTGGTGATACCGTCCACTGGCCACTATGTCTTCCAGGCTGGGGTATCGGGTACTGCCAAACGTCTGCAGATAAGTATCCAGGTCTGTCTCAAATTCGTGACCGATCAATCCTGAGTTGCTGATCAGTTGTGCCATGTCAGGAATAGTGACGTCGACAATTTCTGCACCAAGCGACTCCAGTTGCGCAAATGCCTGCTGAAACAGAGCCTGTATGGCCGGCTCGGCGTCGGCCAGATAGGCCTGCAGCCTGCCGATACGCAGACCCTGCAGTGAGGCGTTGCCCAGCGCGGCGGCGAACAGCACCGGTTTGCGTTCCTGCATCAATTCTGTGTCAGGGTCCAATGGGTCATAACCCGTGGTCAGGTCCAGGACAATGGCCAGATCTTCGATGCTCCTTGCCAGCGGGCCGGCGACATCCTGAGTATGCGAAAGTGGCATGATGCCATAAATGCTGCTCAGTCCCTTGGTGGGCCGCAGGCCGACCAGGTTGTTGAAAGCGGCTGGAATCCGGATGGAGCCGCAGGTGTCAGACCCCATGCCAACGGCAGCAAAGCTGGCCGCCACAGCCGCTGCGGTGCCGCCGCTGGAACCGCCCGGCACACGTGTCAGATCGTAAGGGTTGCGGGTCTGGCCGCCCAGTGAGCTGATGCTGGTGATACCGTAGGCGAATTCATGCAGATTGGTTTTGGCCAGAATCACCGCGCCCGCTTCGCGTAGCAGCTGGACCTGGGTGGCTTCCGCATTGGGCACAAAACCGGCCAGCGCCTCTGATGCACCGGTTGTGGGCATGTCAGTGGTATTGTAGTTGTCCTTGATGACCACAGGGATGCCGTGCAGCAAGGATCGCGGACCGCTGCGCTGGCGCTCTTCGTCAAGGCCCCGAGCCTGCTCACGTGCCTGCGCATTGAGGTGCAGAATGGCATTGAGCTGGGGGCCTTGCTGGTCATAGTCGGCAATGCGGGCCAGGTAGCGCTCGACCAATTGCTCCGCGGTGAACGTGCCTTCGGCCATTCGCTGCTGCAAGGCCAGAATGCCGGTTTCAGTGACATCATCTGAATCAGAGACACGCGGCGCTGCCTTGCTGACAGGCAAGGTTATATCGTTGGCCTGCAACACTTCGCGCAGCCGATCAGGGTAGTCGGTAATGATGCCATCAATACCGATGCTGATCAGGTGAGCCATGGTGGCGGTGTCGTTGATGGTCCAGGGGATCACCCTCATGCCCAGTGCGTGTGCTTGCGCAACCATCTCCGCGGTCGTGAATGGCTGGTAACCGGCTTCACCAATACCAGCATTCTGCGGCAGGCCGTGCACCGGTGAGATGGCGTTGGCACCAAATGAGGCCGCCGCTGCTGGCAGGTTACAGTCAAAGTCGTCCATGTCGATACCCCCCGTCCAGGGCGAAACTCCGGGCTCGCCGCATTGCAGAAAAGACTGGGCATTGGACAGGGCAACTATGGGCAGATCCGGCGCCAGCTCTCTGACCCGCATCAGCGCACCCCAGTCGAAGCTTTGGATAGTGACCTGGTTGTCCATGCGGTGTTGCCGGATCTGGTTGATGACGGCGGCTACAAACTGGTCTCTGGGAGCGGTTTCTTGCGGGGTGCCGGCTTCAACCTTGGTCTCGATGTTCAGCGTCACATCATAGGCGCGGTAGCGCTTGACCAGATCAAACACCTCGCTTAGCAGCACCATTCGGGCACCAGCTACTGTGCGTTGGTCGGCGTGAGGCTCTGCCTGCTGTGAACCGCAGTCCAGAGTGCGGATCTGGTCCCAGTGCAGGTCTTTGATGTATTTACCAACATAGGGAAACTCCGGGTCGTCGACGGTGGCAGGCTGTGTGTCCAGGCAGCGGTGCGGCAATACCTGTCGGTCATGAGTGACCACCACATAGCCATCTTCGCTGACCTGGGTGTCCAGCTCCAGCGTGGTGACGCCCAGCTCAAGGGCGTTGGCAAAGGCCTCCAGCGTGCTTTCGGTGACCAGGCCGATGCCGCCGCGGTGGGCCTGGAGATCGAAGGGCCGGGCGGGTTCCTGCGCTTGGGACGGGAGGCCTGTCAGAGCCAGCAAAGTGGTCAGGAGCAGGGGAATTCGGCGCATGGAGTGACATTCTCGTTCTTATAAAATTGGGCAGCTCGGTTATCGGCAGTCTATAACACTTATGCAGGGAGCGTTACTCGAAAGGAGCATGACAAGATGAGAGATTTAACTGAAAAGGAAATACTCGGTGTGTCAGGAGGATCGGACATCGATCCTATGGATGTGGCGATCAGCTACTCATCTACTGTGATTGGCGCCGGGGTGGGAATGGTCGTCGGCGGCCCGGTCGGAGGTGTTGTTGGGGGGGCAGTTGGCTTTGGCGCAGGTTTGGTGATGTCATTTGGCTATTCGTTAGCGTCAGGGCCGGATGGTTCCTATTATGACGATGGGGCGTCATGCCAGGCGACGAGTTGATTGGGACTGTCCCATGTGGGCCGTTTGACTCAAGGCCTGCATGGGACGCAGTCTAGGCCAAAGCAAGGTCGCAGGAATTTTTAGGGAACATAGTTTTGAGTATTGAAAAAGCTTCTACAAAATTTCGGCTTCAGCAGGCGTCCCGCATGGCAGCCATGGGCGAGCGCAGAGTGCTTTTTAATCTTTTGTTTCCCATTTCGCTGACTACGTCTTTCACGTTGTTATACCTTGTACCTCTGCTTGCTATCCAATACATGGAACCGTCTGCTTTGGCTGATTACATTAAAATCTATCTTGATTGGAGCGTATTGGTTGTTGTGATAGCGACTCTGATTTCATATAGCAAAGCCCGGCGACATATGTTGCTGCCCTATCTCAGTCAGGTGAGTGAGCAAGCATCAGAGCAATCCAGGCAACCCTGATCTTTCCCCAGATGCCCCCTCACTAGGCCGTTATTGGCGAACGAGTGTTTCGTTTCTGGCGCCTGTGACGAAGATTCGTCGCACTTGATCATGATGATTGTCCCCGGTAACGTTTGGCGAGCAGAGTGTTTGCTAATAAAGCTTCATCGAGTTGACTTGCAGGCTTTTAAATATGAGCATCCAAATCCATCGCATCTATGATGAGGACGCACCGCAAGGCTACCGTGTCCTTGTCGACAGGCTATGGCCGCGTGGCATCGCAAAGCATGATGCGAATCTTGACGGTCACTGGAAGGACTTGGCGCCCAGCAGCGATTTGCGCACCTGGTTCGATCACGACCCTGAGAAGTGGGCTGAGTTTCGTAGGAAATATTTGCAAGAACTGAGCCGGCACAAGGATGTGGCCAACGACCATTTGCAGGAAGTTACCGGTAACAGAGTTGTACTTTTATATGCTGCCAGGGATAAAAAGCATACTCACGCCCGTGTACTAAAGGAATATCTGGAGAAGCTGGGCGGGAGTGATTCGAAATAATATCTTAGTGCACTTATATCGCAATATCATGGCGCCGGATTGCAATGGTTAGGTGTCTTGCTTACTTTTTTTGCCTGCCACAATAGATTTGACTGGATGATCGCATATATCGGAGTAATAGGCAGGCCCGCTGCGCGCAGCTGCGTCATTGTCAGGCGCAACGCCGTCGTGGATGTTGTAAGATCCGCGTTCATGGTGTCAGTTCAAGGCACTGTTTAACGCATTTTGCTGACGATCTGCACCGACCTGTGGTGGCATGGGCCACGAAAAAGGGCGCCTTGAAGGCGCCCCTGGATTTCGATTGTGCCGCAGCGGCGAACCGTTGCGGCCATCGGTCGTTAGTTAAACATGGCCTCGAAACGGAGATAGTAGAAACCGCCGTCAAAACCCCAAGGCGTGCTGGTAGCACGTGCCTGGCCGGAATTGTTGGAGAAACCGCGCGGCGCCGTATTATTTGCATCGCGCGGCCCTTTTTCGTCGAAGAGGTTCTGGGCGCCCAGGGTGACCGTATATCGGTCATTGAGCGTGTAGGCCAGTTCGGCGTCGAAAATCCAATCACCGGAGTAACAGTCATCTCGCGTACAGTCAATACTGTAGGCTGTGCCCCCATCGTGGACCGGATCGGCGGTATAGTCACCCACGGTCCAGTCATCGTAGTAGCTGGCACGTAGCAGGAATCGCCAGTCGCCGAGCATATGGTTGGCGGTGAAGACACCACGATGCTTGGGATTGAAGTTCTCCAGGTCCACCACCCGGTTTCTGGATACCTCTGATCCCGCGTCGTCCACTTCTGTCTCCGTCCAGTTCCAGGCGGCGGTCAGCGTAGTGGTCCCGCCGTTATCCCAGTTCTGGGTATAATCGGCCACCAGATCGAAGCCCGTTGTGGTGGTCTCGAAATCATTGGTGAAGAACGACACACTGTTCAGGTCGGATGCGCCCGGAATACCCAGGACCTCCAGACACTGCGGCAATGTGGTAGCGGCTGGACAACTGGAAGCGATACTCCCGGGGATAGGCACCGAAGCGATTTCGATGGAACCGGTCTGGGAAATGCGATTTTCCACGTTGATTTCGAAATAATCGAGCGTCAGCGTCAGATTGTTGGTGACATCCCAGGCAGCGCCCAGCGTGAGGTTGGTTGCATCCTCGGCGTCCAGCGGCTCACCACCCAGGAACTGGGCAATGGGGTTGTCAGGCGGAATCTGCCCACGCTGCTGCAACTCACCGTCGATAGTCACTGTGGAGACCTTGGTTACATTGGACTGGCCCGGCGTCGGTGCGCGGAAGCCGGAACTGAAGGAACCCCTCAGGTTCAAGTCGGGCGTGATGGTGTAGCGGGCCGACACCTTGCCGTTGGTGGTGGTACCAAAGTCGGTGAAATCCTCGAAGCGAGCGGCCACGCCGACCAGCAGGCGATCGGTGATATCGGCCTCCAGATCGGTATAAAGCGCGTAGTTGGCGCGGTCAAACTCACCGGCCTGATCCGGGCTGAAGCCGGCGAAGCCGTGGGCGCCAATGCTGAGGTCCAGCATGGGTTCCCCGTTGGGATGCTGGGTACTGCTTTGAAACGCATACGGGCCGGCGCGCCAGGAATCCGGCTCGCCGATGCGAATCTTGAAAGTTTCTACCCGATACTCGGCACCGAAGGCCACGTTCAGATCGGACGCGAATGCGTCGATTGCCACCGGGTATGAGAAGTCGAGGTTGTAGTTCTGCTCTTCCTGTATGTACTTGCCCAATTCAAAATTGGTGGGTGATTTCGGGCCCAGCGACGGATTCCAGGTATTGCCAATGCGGAATGCCGTCTGATTGCGGCCCATACCCACACTGAAGTCATACATCAGGCCGTTGTCCAGCGTGCCGCGCAGTCCCAACAGACCACTGATGTCATTCACATCACCACCAAAAGCAGGCATGTAGCCACCCGGGTAGAGGAAGTTGCCGGCCCAGCAATTAGCCGGCATGTTGGCAAGTGCTGCCTGATCGGCATCGACGACGGCCTGGTTGGTCGGCGTGGAACCCGGGCTCTCCAGGAATGGGCAATTGGTCTGCGCCTTGTCTATGTTCGCCAGGTCGAGATCAATGATAGCCCGCTGACCGCCGCCAAAACTGCTGCTGAACACGCCGGGACGGGCGTTGGGATTACGATAGAAGAACGCGCCTGTGACCTTGCGTTCTGCATAGTTGGTGAAGGCATAGAGTTCCTGGTCGGCGGTAAGGTCGATACCGGCATTCAGGAAAAAGGCTATATCGTCGTCTACCCGCGGTGCACCCCAGATCTGGGCCGGTTGTATCACTGCGGTATTACCTGTGTCGATCAGTGCCTGGGCATCGGTGCGCGGCAGACTGCGACTGGTGTCATCAACACTCTTGACCTGCAGCGTCGCGCTGGCGAAACCATTAGGGCCCAGCGGCATGCCAATATTGATGGCCCCTTGCACAAGGTCGCCGTCTCCCTCCTGGGTTTCACCCCAGCGCACATCGGCACTGATGCCTTCCCGGTTTTCCTTCAAGACAAAGTTGATCACCCCGGCAATGGCGTCCGAGCCGTACTGCGCAGCAGCGCCGTCACGCAATACTTCAACGCGATCGATGGCCAGTGGTGGAATGACAGAGATGTCCGGGCCCTGAGAGCCTGCTGCCAGCGAACCGCCGAGTTCGGCGATGACCGACGCACGGTGGCGACGCTTGCTGTTTACCAGAACCAGGGTGTTGTCCGGCGGCAGCCCGCGCAGGGTGGCAGGGCGGGTGATGGTGGCGGCGTCGCTGATCGGTAAACGTTGCACGTTATAGGATGGCAGCAGATTCCTCAGCATGTCATCCATGTCAGTGGTGCCCATATTCTGCATATCTTGCGCACTGAGCACATCGACGGGCACTGGCGATTCAGTGGCAGTGCGGCCGGCGCGTCGCGAACCCAGTACCACGACTTCCTCTAATTCTACGGATGTATCATCTTGCTGCGCCAACACGGCAGGGGCCGCTAGTGGGGATAGTGTCAAGGCGCTGACCAGGCCTGCTCTCAATAATGAACGTCTCAATTCGCTCATGGCTTTGCCCTCCAGGTTTCATGCACCATGCGATGATGCAGATTTATTCTAGATATTGATTCACCATCAATCGTACACGCAACCGGCAGCGAGCTTGCGCCAGGCAAATATCAACCGGAATATGTGTATGGAACGAAAGGTAACCCTGAAATAGTTGGCTTGTCCAGTCCTCTCAAAAAATATCTGATCATGAAAAAACCGCCATTTTGGGCGCTTTACAGGCCTAAAAGCCATTGGCTATTTATATAAACCAGTCGTTTTACTAATTTTCTGTGATTTATATTGCGCACAACGAGATTGGGAGATAGGGTGCGGACAAGGCGGCTGGTGACTTGAATATGATGTGGGATTCGAAAAAAAAGGGCCATCACTCGCGGTGATGGCCCTTCTTCGTTCTGATTGGTGGAGGCGGGGGGATTTGAACCCCCGTCCGCCAGTTCGCTGTCCTTGGATCTACATGTTTAGCGTCGTCTATTAAGTTAACCTTAGCCGGCCCGACGGGCAGGGCGGTTCAGGCGAGCTCGATACTTTTAGCCGTTTCACGTCGAGCGCGATCCACTAGCGATCCTGTTCTATATGACAGTCGCAAAACACCGGTTTACAGGCATCCCGGGGCGACCGCTAGCCTTACTTAGTTCTTAAGCGGCTAGAGCGTAGTTTTCGTCGTTGGCAACTATAGAAGTTGCATAGATTGATTTACGAGAGTCTATACCCTCTCGACATGCACCTTGGAGTTTGATACCGGCGTCGAATCCTGATCGCCCCCAATGTGTTAACTCTTTCAGTCTACCACACTATAAGACATGCGGCCGGGCTTATTTATTTCAAGACCCTTATTCGTGAGGTGGCGGACATAGCGGCTAGCGCAGCAATTCGCGCAGCTCAGCGACACTGCTGACAATGGCGATGGGCTTGTGCCGGGCCAGGATGTCCTTGTGATGCGCCCCCCACGGCACACCGATGGCGGGCATGCCGATGTTGGCTGCCATCTCCAGATCATAACTGGTATCGCCGATCATCACCGCATCGGAGGGTTCCAGTTGCAGGTGGTTGAGGATTTCGACCAGCATCGATGGGTCGGGCTTGGAGCGGGTTTCGTCGGCGCAACGGGTGATGTGAAACCACCTGCCCAGTTGGCTGTGTTCCAGGGCCCGATCCAGACCTCGGCGACTTTTGCCGGTGGCCACCGCGCAATGGCGATCGCTGGCGTGCAGATCCTGCAGAATGTCGATCATACCTGGAAACACTTGTTGCGCAGTGGCGGCGGTGGCCATGAAGTGTTTGCTGTAGGCGTCACGCATGGCCACCATGTCGTCACTGGTGATGGTGGGGTACAGCGATCGCAACGCTTCCACCAGGCCCAGGCCAATGATGTTGCTGTAGGCGGCGCGCTCCAGTGCCGGATAACCAATGCTGGTGGCGGCATGATGCAGACAGCTGGAGATGTGCTCTATGGAGTCAACCACGGTGCCATCCCAGTCGAAGATGGCGGCTTTGATAGTCATGGATCAGCTTACCGGTTCTTGTGGCGGACGATGCGTTGCTTCTCTATCTGCCATTCGCGATCCTTTTCCGTCTCGCGCTTGTCATGGTCTTTTTTGCCCTTGGCCAGTGATACCTGGCATTTGATCAGATGGCCTTTCCAGTACAGCTTGGTAGCGATGCAGGTGTGACCTTTCTGCTGCACACTGGAAAACAGCCTGGCCAGCTCTTTTTTGTGCAACAACAGTTTTTTGGTGCGGTCCGGGTCGGCAATGACGTGCGTGCTGGCGCTGTTAAGCGGAATGATATGACAGCCAAGCAGAAAGGCCTCGCCGTCCTTGAGCACTACGTAGCTGTCCACCAGTTGCGCTTTTTTCTCACGCAGGCTTTTCACTTCCCAGCCTTCCAGCGCCATGCCCGCCTCAAAAGAGTCTTCCACGAAATAATCGTGCAGGGCCTTCTTGTTGCGGATAATGGTAGTATCCGGGCTTTTCGATTTCTTTGCTTTACTCATGGCGTCGGATTATACCTTGATTCAGCTGGCATCGCTCAAATTGACCGGGTAAATTTCCGGTTGCTACAATTTGCGGGCTAAAAGAGGGTCCTGCGCGCGCTGGCAGTGGACAGCGCGCCTGCTGGCAAGGCATTCTAGGCGCCTGGTAGATCCAATAACAACACAGTGAGGATGGTATGTCAGCAGACCGCGGTCAGTTCAGTTCACGTCTGGGGTTTATTCTGGCGGCAGCGGGGTCCGCTGTCGGCCTGGGCAATCTGGTCGCATTTCCGGTGATGGCCTCCAAAAATGGCGGTGCGATATTCCTGATCGTCTATGTGATGTTTGTCGCCCTCATCTGTTTTCCCGTGTTACTGGCCGAGATTGCCATGGGGCGACACTCACGGCGAAACCCGGTGGGGGCATTTTCGGCGCTGAGCGGCGGCCACCAGGGCTGGCGATGGGCGGGCAAGCTGGCGATTTTGACGCCGTTCATGATTGCGGTATTTTATACCGTGGTTACCGTATGGATTCTGATCTACCTGTTCCGGACCGCTACCGGGGGGCTCGCCGGGCTCGCTGACCCGGCCGCGTTTGGCCAGATGATTGGTTCGCCATCGATATTCCCCTGGTTTGTATTGCTGCAGATCGCTGTATTTGGTGTGCTGCTCGGTGGTGTCAAAGGCGGCATTGAGCGCATGGCCAGAGTACTGATGCCGACGCTGGCGGTCATGTTGCTGGGCCTGATCGTGTTTGTCATGACCCTGGATGATGCCATGCTGGGTGTGCGTTACTACCTGGTGCCGGATTTCAGTCGCCTCGATGGCGCGGTGATCAGTGCGGCGCTGAACCAGGCGTTTTTCTCTTTGTCGTTGGGCATGGGCATCATGATTACCTACGGCTCCTATTTCAGTCGTGAAGACCGGATTGTTAATTCCGGGCGCATGGTGGCGGTGGCCGATACCAGTGTTGCCTTTCTGGCCGGTCTGCTCATCCTGCCAGCAATCTTTGCCTTTAATCCGGCGACCAACCCGGATGACCTGTCCAGTAGCAGTATCGGACTGATTTTCAGTTACCTGCCGCAGATCTTCCTGTCCATGCAGGAGGTTGTCGGTTATTGGGGTGCCAGTATTGCTGCTGCGGTATTCTTTGCGCTGGTGTTTTTTGCCGCGATGACCTCACTGGTGTCAATTCTCGAAATCCCTATTTCCTACATGATTGACGAGCTTTGTTATTCGCGCCGCAAAGCGGTACTGATACAGGCCGCGCTGGTGACATCGTTTGCGGTGCTGGCTGCCCTGTCATTTGGCATGTCTGGTTTTCTGACCGATTTCATTCCCTATGGCGGCGCACAGAAATCGTTTTTTGATCTCATTGCGGACACCTTCTCCGAAGTGATTCTGCCCCTGGTCGGTTTTTTTGCCTGCGTGATCTGCGCGTGGCGCTGGCGCGACGGCTTCATGCAGGAACTGGCCGTAGGCGACGAAGGCTTCCGCAATTCAGCCCTGTCCCGTTATCTGGGCTTCTCGCTGCGAACCTTTGTGCCGGTGGTGCTGTTGTTCGTGTTTATCAATTCGGTCGCGCAAAAGTACTTTGCTGTCGATCTGTTGCGCCTGTTCGCGTCCTGAGTTGAGTCATGGTAAGCATTGAGCGCAGCGCGCTGGTAAATTATTCGGCCGCACAAATGTATGCTCTGGTTGATGACATTGAGCAGTATCCGGCGTTCATGCACGGTTGCCAGTCGGCGGAAGTCCTGAGTCGTTCGGATAGTGAAGTGGTCGGCAGGCTGACGCTGGGCAAGGCCGGTTTACGCTACACATTCACGACCCGCAATGAGCTGGTGCCTGGCAAATCCATGGATATGAGTCTGCTAGAGGGGCCGTTCCGAAAGTTCAGTGCAACATGGCGCTTTGATGCATTGGCGGAAGATGCCTGCAAGGTCAGTCTGCATATGGAGTTCGAGTGGGCTGGCGGGCTGCTGGGTGCAGCGATGGAAAAACTGTTTCAGCATTCAGCCAACACACTTGTTGATGAGCTGGTCGGTCGCGCCCATGGTCTGTACGGGAAACCCGTGTGATGATTCGCGTCGAAGTCGCTTATGCCCTGCCTGATCAGCAGATTCTGATACCATTGCAGGTGGCGGAAGGTACCACTGCGCTGCAGGCAGTACAGATGTCGGGTATTGCTGCGCAGATGGGTGGCCTTGATGTGTCAGCAGCAGACATGGGCATCTATTCCAGGCTGCTGGATGGGCGGTCATCGCCATTGCCGCAGGACTACGTATTGCGTGACCATGACCGCGTCGAACTGTATCGACCACTACAGCTGGACCCCAAACAGGCGAGGTTACTGCGTGCCAGGCGCGCCGCCGAACGTGAACAGCGGTCGCAAACAAGGCATCCGCCCGGTAAAGCCGGCCGGCGCTGATAGTGAAAACCAAAACACAGGTGTTGTTATGAGCAAAGACAAGGCGGTGCGTAAGACTGGTTTTTTCACGCGCCTTGAAAAAGGCCTGAGAGAATTTTATGTCGCACCTTATCGGCAGTCGTTCGCGCGCGCCCAGCGTGATGAAGACGACCTGTTTATGCTAATGCTGTTTTCCGAGTCGCTGGGCGTGCCCAATCCGGCTGCCTTTTATACACTGGAGCTGCTGCCTGTGGCCTATGACCGGTTTCACGACTGGCATCGCCGCATGGGAATGGAGCGCTCTCCCCTGGATCATATTTCATGTTGTTAGAATTGATTGCTGACCGCCGTATCGTGTTTTTCGGCGGCAAGGGCGGCGTGGGTAAAACCACGGTGTCAGCGGCGCTGGCGGTGGCGGCAGCCGATGCGGGTAAGAAAGTCCTGCTGGTGTCTACGGATCCAGCCCACAACCTGGGGCACCTGTTCAATCGGTCGGTAGGCGCTGCGCCTGTCAAGCTGGCGCCGGGCCTGGATGGTCTGGAGCTGGACCCCGAGCAGACCGTCAGGCAGCATCTGGACGAAGTCACCCGGGCGCTGCGCAAACTGATGCCGGCCCACCTGAGCGGCGAAGTAGACAAACACATGGCACTATCGCGCGATGCGCCGGGCATGCAGGAAGCCGCTATGCTTGAACGGATCGCTGAAGTCGTGGAACAGGCTGCCGGCTGCGATCTGGTTGTCTTTGATACCGCGCCTTCGGGGCATACAGCGCGATTGATGGCGCTGCCGGAAATGATGTCTGCCTGGACCGATGGGCTGATCAAGCGGCGTGACAAGGCGGACCGGTTCAGTGCCGTGCTGAACAGTCTGAATCGCGACAGTACCGTGGGTGACAAAATGCTGGGTGATGATTCTGACGACGGCGAAGAAGATCGGGAAAGTCGTATCCGGCGTTTGCTGAACCGTCGCAAACAACGCTTTGCAGGCTTGCGTGATGTGCTGTCTGATCAGGCACAGACAGGGTTTGTTATTGTACTGGCAGCCGAACGACTGCCCGTGCTCGAAACCATAGAATTGTATGCCCAGTTGCGGCGCGCCAAAGTTGATGTGGCCGGGCTGGTGGTCAACAAGCGCCTGCCTGAAGGCATGCAGGGGTTTCTGGCAGACCGGCGCGAACAGGAAGATATCCATCTGGCCCTGCTACAGGCCAAGCTGGGTCACCTGCCGCGCAAGGATCTGCAACTGGCGGCTCATGATGTACTGGGTGTTGATGCGCTGCGGGCTTTCGCAGCGAGCTTCTGACCCGCCGGTCACGCTTTGGTGATTGTCGTGGGCTGTTGATAGGCGTAGCATAAAGATCTGAAAATACAGGCAATAACAATCCAGGTAGAAAAATAATGGTACAGGGGTGATGCGATGCTGAGCGGTACAAAATTGGTTAGAGGTTTAGTTACAGCCGTTGCGCTGGTGACGGTAACAGCCTGCAGTGACAGCGGGGCGCCATCCCAGTCAGGCAGTCAGGGGCCAGCACTGCCGGTGAGCCTGAATGATGTGATGGTGGCCATGGTCAACAAGGCAACTGACCCGGCCTGGACGTCAGTGTGGAACAATCCGCAGAGCGACCGGGACTGGCGTGAACTGGAACATCTTGCGTTTCAGGTGCAGGTAGGTGGTGGTCTGATGCAGGTTGCGGGTACCGGCCCCATGGATGCCGAGTGGGTTGCCGATCCGGAATGGCAGCGCCTGGCGGCGCAGCTTGAGCAGGATGGCATCAGAGCCGTCAATGCTGTGCGCAGTCGCAACATCGAGTTGATGCAGCGCGCCGGTGGCCAACTGATCGAAACCTGCGAATCCTGTCATCAACGTTTTGCTGACGACCTGCCGCAGCTGGATCAGATGACTGAGGCGCCGGCAGTTTCATTGTAAGGCTGATGGTGGTTGCTGGTCGCGTGCGCTGCAACCCTGCGGAGAGTGACGTTCAGGCGTTGGCTTGCCGGCAGGCGTTGCAGAGCCCATGAAACTCTATCTGTTGCCTGGCCAGGGTAAAGCCCGTGTCTTCGATATTGGCGCTCAGTTCGCTGAGAATTTCCTTGCGGATTCCCACCTCATTGACGCCGTGGCATTGATCGCAGATCAGAAATTGCGGCACTTCGTGGTCGTGCTTGCAGGTTATATGGGAACAGGGCAGGTACTGGTTGGTGGTTTCCAGGCGATGCACCAATTCATTGTCCTTGAGAAAGTTGAGCATCCGGTACACTGACATGACCGACAGGGTCTGGCCGTGCTGATCCCGGTACTGGTCGGCGATCTGATAGGCTGACAATGGCTCGGATGATTCCAGCACAACCTGCAAGACGCGGCGGCGCTTTTCCGTCAGCCGCGCGCCGTGCTCAGCACAGATCGACTGTGCCTGGTCAAGCACATTGGCGATTTCGCGATTGGCAGTGGCATGGGTCTCGGTACGCATGTCGATTCCGGTGTCAGGAGTTGCCGTCGGTGTCGGGGCTGCTGGCTGCGCTGCGCGACCACGCGGCATCTTCGCCAGGCTGAAAATCACCTTCAAAGCGGCTCAGCAGGTCGTTTTCGAAAAACAGCGTCATGCGCTCCTGGCCACGTTCACCGCCGCCGGGCTGGAAATTGAAAACGTAGTCCCACCGGTCCTGATGGTAGGGGTCGCGAACCAGTGGTGTGCCCATTACAAAAACAACCTGGCGCCGTGTCATGCCCGGCTCCAACTGATCAATCATTTCCTGGGTGATGATGTTGCCCTGGGCGATTGGAATCTTGTAAACGCCGGGAAACTGCGGCAAGCGGATCGATGAGCAGGCCGCGACAGTCAGTGCCGCGACCAGCAATACTAGAATTCTGAGCATTTAATACACCTGGTGTAGTATGGGGCTTAACTTTCATCTGCCAACATTAGTGTGCATAATACCCTAGCTATTGCCTGCGGTAAAACGGCCTGTTCGGGCAGCGTCATCAAACGATAACCAAGAGAAACGATATGTCTGCAGAAAATCAGGAACTACGCAAGGCGGGGCTGAAAGTAACATTGCCTCGCGTGAAAATCCTGCAGTTACTGGAAAACTCGGAAACCCGCCATCTGAGTGCAGAGGACGTGTACAAGGCGCTGATTGATGCGGGCGAGGAAGTCGGCCTAGCAACGGTGTACCGGGTACTGACCCAGTTCGAATCGGCCGGTCTGGTGATGCGACACCGGTTCGAGGGCGGCCATTCGGTGTTTGAATTGACCACAGTGGATCATCATGATCATCTGGTCTGCAGCAAATGTGGCCTGGTGGAAGAGTTTTTTGACGAAATCATCGAAGATCGACAGGACAAGATTGCCGCCAATTTCGGTTTCGAGATCACTGACCACAGCCTCTATCTTTACGGCATCTGCGCTGACTGCCAGAAAAGCTGAGTGACAAAACCGAGTCCCTGAGGCGGCGCACACTGCCAGTCAGGCGCTTGCGGTCAGTTCCCGGGCATGCGCCAGCGCTTCGCTGCTCAGCGTCGGGCCGTCGGAGTCACCGCCCAGCATACGTGCGATCTCCTGTAAGCGCTCCTGTTCATCCAATTGGTAAATTCTGCTTTTGGTAGTTCTGGCGCTGGCTTCCTTGCTGACCAGCAAGTGCTGGTTGGCCAGACTGGCGACCAGTGGTTGATGGGTGACGCACAAAACCTGGCTGCGAGTACCCAGTTGCTTGAGCAGCTTGCCAACCACGCGGGCAACGCCGCCGCCGATACCCACATCGACTTCGTCAAACACCAGGCTGGGCGTATCTGAGGTCATCGCGGTGATCACCTGAATGGCCAGACTGACCCGGGACAACTCGCCGCCGGAGGCGATCCGTGCCAACGGCTTTGCCGGCTGGCCGGGGTTGGTACTGATCAGGAACTCGACATGTTCAAGGCCATGAGGCTGGGGTTTGTTGCTTTCGGTGTGTTGCAGCTCGATGCTGAGCTTGGCATCAGCCATACCCAGCGAGCCCAATTGTTCATTGACTGCTTTGGTCAGTTTTTTCGCGGCCTGCTGGCGCTGCCTGCTGAGCTCGCGCGCAAGCTCCAGCCAGCTTTGCTGCAGGGTCCGGGTCTGCTGCTGCAGATGATCCAGGGTCTCGGTACTCTGCGACGCTGCTGCCAGCTGTTCTCCCAGTTGCTGCTGCAGTGAAGCGAGCTCTTCCGGACGGACTTTGTGCTTGCGTGCCAACTGGTGGATGCTGGCCAGCCGGGCGTTCAACTCTTCCAGCCGGGCAGGATTGATTTCGACCTGATCAAGCTGTCGGTTCAATTCACTGGCTGCCTCGTCGATCTGGATCAGCGCGGTATTGAGCATCTCCTCGACATTGGTCAGGGTCTTGCCAGCGCCACTTTGCCGCAACAGGTTCAGCGCCTGATGCAGGCTCTGGCTGATGTTGCTGTCGTCATCCTCGCGACAAAGTTGCACCAGTGCGCGCATGCCGGCGATGCGGGACTCGGCATTGCTGAGGCTGTCCAGCTCCTGTTCCAGCTCGTCCAGTTCGGCAGCGCCAAGTGCCAGTTCTTCGAGCTCGTTTAGCTGGTAGCGGGCCAGTTCGTGCTGGGCCGCCTGCTCATTGAGAGCAGTCTGCAACGCCTCCAGCTGTTTATTGGCCTGGCGCCATTGTTCGCTGAGCTGGCGCAGTTGCTGGACGTGTGCCTGTTGGCCACCGAAATCGTCCAGCAGCATCTGCTGGGTGGGTTTTTGCAGCAACGAATGATGTTCATGCTGACTGTGTATGTCCATCAGCAGGGCGCCCAGCGCGGTCATGGCCTGCAGGGTGACCTGGGAGTTGTTGATCCAGGCCCGCGAGCGACCATCGGCGGCAACACTGCGCCGCAACAGGCATAAATGGCTGTCATCATCTGCCGTCAATTCATTAGCGCTGAGCCATTGGCAGGCCAGTGGCAGCCTGCCGACATCAAACTCGGCGCTGATATCGGCACGTTCGCTGCCGCTACGTACCACATCGCGGTCGGCGCGGTCGCCCAGCACCAGCCCGAGCGCGCCCAGAATGATGGATTTGCCAGCACCGGTTTCCCCGGTGATCGCGGTCATGCCGGCCTTGAACTCGATATCGAGCTGTTCGGCGATGGCGTAATTGCGAATGGAAAGATGTGTCAGCATAGTATTGTTAATATAGCCCGGCCGCTGATGGTTGACACGGTAAATTCAATCCGTGAAGGGACTTGAATCATAACATGCCGTCCCCATATTGAGCAGATATCAGCAATTTGATGAAACTCACAAGCAGGGTGAACACATGGCAGAACAGAAAACCGGTGAGCAGGAACAGGAACAGACAGAAAAAGACCAGCGTGAGCAAACGGCTGCTGAGCAGACGGCCGCCGCCGATGGCAAGGGTTCAGCGAGCGCTGACACGCCGCTTGATGAACTGACGCTGGAACAGGCGCTGGAGCGCCTTGATCAGGCAGAGGCGGCGGCCGCAGCGCATCAGGCGGATATCCTGCGCCTGCATGCTGATATGCAGAATGTGCGTCGGCGAGCCGAGCAGGATGTAGAAAAAGCACATAAATATGGCCAGGAGCGACTGGTCTCGGACCTGCTGCCGGTACTGGACAACCTGGAGCGCGCATTGCAGGCCGTGGACGGCGATGAGCATGAAAAGCTGGGTGCATTGCGCCAGGGTGTCGAGCTGACACTGAAGAGCTTTCTCGACTGCCTGAAAAAATTCAATGTGAACATCATTGACCCGGCCGGAGAGCCATTTGATCCGCAATTCCACCAGGCCATGGGCATGCAGGAAAGCACCACGGCCGAGCCGGACACAGTGATTGCGGTGATGCAGAAGGGTTATAGCCTCAATGGCCGCGTTTTGCGTCCGGCCATGGTGATGGTGTCCAGGGCTCCGACTGAAGGTGTCGATACCAAGGCATGAAACCTGTGCCGGTCACAGCGCCGACGTGACAAAAAGCCTGATCAATTTGGCGGTAAGGCTCTTGAAATTTGCACAAAAGTACCAATATAGAGCTGCAACGCTGTTTTAAACACAAATTTTGGATGGATCAGCCCGGGTCTCGAGTCAGACAAGACGGGTAGATTTAAGTGGAGATGAGATTATGGGCAAGATTATCGGTATAGATTTGGGTACGACCAACTCCTGTGTAGCGGTCATGGAGGGTGGCAAGGCCAAGGTTATTGAGAACGCCGAAGGCGATCGCACCACCCCGTCAGTAATCGCTTACACAAAGGACGGTGAAACCCTGGTAGGCCAGCCGGCCAAGCGTCAGTCAGTCACCAACCCCAAGAACACCCTGTTTGCCATCAAGCGTCTGATCGGTCGGCAGTTCAAAGATGATGTAGTACAGAAAGACATCAAAATGGTGCCCTACGAAATCACCAAGGCTGACAATGGCGATGCCTGGGTGCGCGTGAACGACAACAATATGTCGCCACCGCAGATTTCTGCCCAGATTCTGAAGAAGATGAAAAAGACTGCCGAGGATTACCTGGGTGAAACTGTCACCGAAGCCGTGGTCACCGTGCCAGCGTATTTCAATGATTCCCAGCGTCAGGCGACCAAGGATGCCGGCAAAATCGCCGGACTGGAGATCAAGCGCATCATCAATGAGCCGACGGCGGCAGCGCTGGCCTACGGCATGGACAAGAAAGGTGGCGACAGCACCATCGCGGTATACGACCTGGGTGGTGGTACCTTTGATATTTCCATCATCGAGATTGCCGAAACTGATGGCGAGCATACCTTTGAAGTGCTCTCCACCAACGGTGACACGTTCCTCGGTGGTGAGGACTTTGACCTGCGCCTGATTGATTACCTGGCCGACGAGTTCAAGAAAGAAAGTGGTATGGATCTGCGTAGCGACCCGCTGGCACTGCAGCGTCTGAAAGAAGCGGCAGAGAAAGCCAAGATCGAGCTGTCTTCTGCCCAGCAGACCGAGATCAACCTGCCGTATGTCACGGCTGATGCATCCGGCCCCAAACACCTGGTGCAGAAGCTCACGCGCGCCAAGTTCGAATCACTGGTTGAAGAGCTGGTTGATCGCACCATTGCGCCACTGAAAATGGCGCTGAAGGACGCCGGCCTCGACGTCAAGAAGATTGATGACGTGATTCTGGTCGGTGGTCAGACCCGTATGCCGCTGGTGCAGAAAAAAGTTGCCGAGTTCTTTGGCAAAGACGCCCGTCGTGACGTCAACCCGGACGAAGCAGTCGCTATCGGTGCTTCCATCCAGGCGGCGGTGCTGGCCGGCGAAGTAAACGATGTATTGCTGCTCGACGTGACCCCGTTGTCTCTGGGTATTGAGACCATGGGTGGCGTGACCAGCATTTTGATCGACAAGAACACCACCATCCCGACCAAGAAGACCCAGGTGTTCTCAACCGCCGATGACAACCAGACCGCAGTGACTATTCATGTGGTGCAGGGCGAGCGCAAACAGGCCAATCAGAACAAGTCACTGGGCCGTTTCGATCTGAGTGACATTCCGCCGGCGCCGCGCGGTATGCCGCAGATTGAGGTTGCTTTCGATCTTGATGCCAACGGTATCCTGCATGTGTCGGCCAAGGACAAGGCGACCAACAAAGAGCAGTCAATCGTGATCAAGTCTTCCAGTGGCCTGACCGACGAAGAGATCGAGCGTATGGTCAAGGACGCGGAAGCGCATGCGGCCGACGACAAGAAGTTTGAGGACCTGGTAACCGCACGTAATACCGCGGATGGCCTGATCCATGCTACCCGCAAGACGCTGACAGATGCCGCTGACAAGGTCGAGGCTGATGAGAAGGAAAAAATCGAAGCAGCGATCACGGCGCTGGAAGAGGCCATGAAATCAGGTGACATCGAGCAGATCAAGACGCGCACCAATGAGCTGACAGAAGCTTCATCCGGGCTGGCGCAGAAGATGTATGCTGAGCAGCAGGGTGCTGCTGGTCAGGCTGGTGACGCGGGTGATGACGCCGCCGGTGAATCCACTTCTGATGACGCGGTTGATGCCGAGTTCGAAGAAGTCAAAGACGATAAATAAAAAAACAGCCTGGCTGATGGACTATGTCGAAAAGAGATTATTACGAAGTATTGGGTGTGAGTCGCGATGCGACGGAAGCTGAACTGAAAAAAGCTTACCGTCGTGTGGCGATGAAGCACCACCCCGATCGGAACCCTGACAACAAGGAGTCCGAGGACAAATTCAAGGAAGCCAATGAGGCTTTTGAGGTGCTGTCGGACCCTGACAAAAAGGCGCGTTATGACCAGTATGGTCATGCCGGCGTCAATCCTCAGGGCGGCGGCGGTGCCGGTGATTTCGGGGATATCTTCAGTGATATTTTCGGTGATATTTTTGGTGGCGGCGCGGGAGGCCGCGGTGGTCGCAGCGGTGTGCGCAAAGGCGCCGACCTGCGCTACAACCTGGAGCTGGAGCTGGAAAGCGCAGTGAAGGGGACCACCGTCAAGATTCGTATTCCCACCGCCGTGAATTGCGGTACCTGTGGCGGTACGGGCGCCAAAAAAGGGTCGTCACCGGTCGATTGCTCGACCTGCAACGGCATTGGTCAGGTACGCATGCAACAGGGATTCTTTTCTGTGCAGCAGACCTGTCCGCGTTGTCAGGGCAGTGGCAAGCAGATCAAGGATCCGTGCAATAGCTGCCATGGTCGAGGCCAGGTTGAAGAGCAAAAAACCCTGTCGGTCAAAGTGCCTGCCGGTGTGGATGACGGTGATCGTATCCGTCTTACCGGGGAGGGGCAGGCTGGGGTCAATGGCGGTCCGCCGGGCGACCTGTATGTGCAGGTGCACATGCGACCGCACAAGCTGTTTGTCAGAGACGGGCGTGATCTGCACTGTGAAATACCGATCAGTTTCGTGGACGCGGCGCTGGGTGGCGAGCTGGAAGTGCCAACGCTGGATGGTCGGGTTAAACTGAAAATCCCGGCGGAAACCCAAACCGGTAAACTGTTCCGATTGCGTGGCAAGGGTGTCACCTCGGTCAGGGGCGGGCCGCCCGGTGACCTGTTGTGCCGCGTGGTTGTGGAGACGCCCGTTAAACTGACCCGTCGCCAGAAGGAGATTCTCCAGGAGTTCCAGACGATAGGTGAAAGCGAAGGACAGCAGTCTCCGAAGATGACGTCATGGTTCGATGGCGTGAAAAAATTCGTTGATGATCTGCGCGCCTGAGCGTTGATTGTCATGCTACAAAAAAGGCGCCATATGGCGCCTTTTTTGTAGCGAATATGTCTGTTCTGAATCAGGCGGCCTGAAACTTCTGCAAAACTGCGCCGTGTGCCTCCGGTGCCAGCCGCGGGCCAAATTCGCAGACCACGGTCGCCGCCGCCAGGCTGGCCAGTTCGCCGGCGCGCTGGAAGCTCATACCCTGCGTGATGGCGTACATGAAAGCGCCCGAGAACATGTCGCCGGCACCATTGGTATCAACCGCTTTGACCTTGTGTGCCGCGATATCGATGTAGCGGTTGCCATCAAACAAGCGCGCCCCGCGCGCACCCCGGGTGATAGCAAACTGGGTGGCGACCGTTTTCAGCTTGGTACAGGCCGCGTCGAAATCCTCTTCGCCGGACCAGATTTTTGCTTCCTGTTCGTTGCAGAACAGCATGTCAACGCCCTTGCCCAGTACTTCGTTGACGCCATCTCGGAAATACTCAACCATGGCCGGGTCAGAGAAGGTCATTGCCGTTTTTACCTGATTGTCCTCAGCGATCTGCCTCAGTCGTTTGGCTGCTGTACGGGCAGAATCGGAGGTCACCAGATAGCCTTCGATATAAATGTATTTGGCCTGCTTGATCGACTCGGGGTGGAGGTCCTGATCCGACACATATTGTGAGATACCCAGATGGGTGAGCATGGTGCGTTCGGCGTCTGGCGTCACCATCACCAGGCAACGGCCGGTGGTGCCGGCTTCACGCTCTGGCAGCAAATTGGTTTCTATATTGTGATTGCCGAGTTCTGCCATGTAAAAGTCACCCGGTTCATCGCTGGCCACCTTGCATGAGTAAAATGCCTTGCCGCCGAACTGGCTTAACGCATACAGAGAGTTGGCAGCAGAGCCACCACCTGCCTGTTTTTTCAGCGGGTAACGACTCGCCAGCAGATCGAGCAGCTGTTGCTGTTTGTCTTCCTCAATCAGGGTCATGAAGCCTTTTTCAATGCCCGCTTCCTCGAAAAAACTGTCTTCGACCTCGAATTCCTTGTCGACCAGCGCATTGCCGATGCCATATACATCAATCTGATTCATTTGTATTTTCCTGAGTTCATAAATTGGTCCATGCTGATGGTGGACAGCTGTTTGGGGTGGTCGTCACAACGCGGCAAATGCTTTCTCAGCCGCTGCCATGGTGGTGTCAAGTTCCGGTTGCCCATGTGCAGCCGAGACAAAGCCAGCCTCGAACGCCGAAGGTGCCAGGTAAACATTATTGTCCAGCATCACATGGAAGTACTTGCGGAACTGCTCCACATTGCAGGCCATGACCTGGTCAAAGCGGGTTATTTTTTCCTCACCGGAGAAGAAGCAGCCAAACATGCCGCCGACCTGGTTGGTGGTAAAGGCAATGCCGGCCGCCTGAGCCCGTTCGCGCAGTCCGGCCAGCATGGCTTCTGTGGTCGCCCCCAGGTTTTCATAAAATCCGGGCTTCTGGATTTCCTTCAACATGGCCTGCCCGGCGGCAACCGCCAGCGGGCTGCCTGACAGGGTGCCTGCCTGATACACGCCACCTTGCGGGGCAATACAGTCCATGATGTCCTTGCGGCCGCCAAATGCACCGACGGGCAGACCGCCACCAATGACTTTGCCCAGCGCGGTGAGGTCGGGTTTGACGCCATAGACTGATTGCGCGCCGCCCAGGGCAACCCTGAATCCGGTCATGACTTCGTCGAAAATCAGAACGCTGCCGTGTTCGGTGCAAAGTTCACGCATGGTTTCCAGGAATCCGGGCACCGGGGGCACCATGTTCATGTTGCCAGCGATGGGTTCCACGATAATACAGGCGATCTCGTCACCGTGCTCCCTGAACAGGGTCTGCATGGATTCGATATCGTTGTAAGGCAGCACATAGGTCAGGTCGGTGTAGGCCTTGGGTACGCCCAGCGAGTCCGGCTCGCCCAGCGTCAGAGCGCCTGAACCGGCCTTGACCAGCAGGCCGTCAACATGGCCGTGGTAACAGCCTTCGAACTTGACCACTTTGTCGCGACGGGTGTATCCGCGGGCCAGCCGGATCGCGCTCATGGTGGCTTCGGTGCCGGAGGTCACCAGACGTACCCGTTCAATTGACGGTACCAGTTTGCAGAGGGTACGGGCGATATCGACTTCTGCGGCGGTTGAGGCGCCGTAACCCAGGCCGCGGCTCAGTTGCTCCTGCAGCGCGCCAATGACGGCAGGGTGGCAGTGGCCCAGAATCAATGGTCCCCAGGCGCCGACGTAGTCAACATACCGGTTGCTGTCTTCGTCGATCAGCCAGGCGCCTTCGCCGTGGTTAAAAAACAGGGGCGTGCCGCCCACACCACGAAACGCGCGTACCGGTGAATTGACGCCACCGGGGATATATTGCTGGGCTTCGTCGAACAGGGCGGCGGAGCGACCGGTGACATGGTGATTGGCGCTTGTGGTCTGGGATGGGTTATTGGCCATAGTTACCTCTGGTTGCAAAATAATTCGTTTAAAACTCTGAAAAAAGACTGTTGAGTTCGCGCGCACGTGCCTTGATGTCCTGCGCAGCAAACAGATAATTGATGACCGCCAGCATGTCAGCCCCGGCGTCGATCAGCGCCTTGCCATTATCCGCCGTCACGCCACCAATCGCGACGATCGGCAGACGAGTCTGCTGACGTATCTGGCGCAGATTGGCGATACTCGCCGCCGGCGCACCAGGCTTGGTCAGGGACGGGAAAAAGCGTCCCAGGGCGATGTAACTGGCCCCCTGTTTCTCGGCAGCAGCGACCAGGGCCGGCTGGTCATGACAGCTGGCACCAATGATCGCGGTGGGGCCCAGTCGATAACGTGCTTCGGCCAGGGCGGTATCAGACTGCCCCAGATGCACGCCGTCGGCCTCCACCGCCTGGCACAGATCGATGTCATCGTTAATGATCAGACTGGCTTGGGCGCTGTGGCACAAGGTCTTCAGTGCAGCGGCCTGTGCGACACGGTCACGAAATTCGCCGGTCTTGCAGCGGTACTGAATAATGCGCACGCCGCCTGCAAGCGCCTGCTCCACTGCGGGTACCAGCCGGGTGCCGCTCAACAGGTGTTCGTCGGTAATGGCATATACGCCGGAAGCGGCAAAAACGCTCAAGGCGGCGTGATAGTCGGACAAGTGGATACCTGCTGTCTTTGCTAATGGGTGGTGCGTCGTCACTGAAGCCCTATTCTAGCAGAGCCGCGCTGCAGGATCACAAACCCGCTTCAGTGGCCTGCCTGCTTTTGGCTGGTGCCGGGACGTCGATCTGGCAGCGCCTGGCCACGCCCGGCTTGCCAGCCCTGCTGTAGCGCCTGCCAGGTAAATGCTTGCGCGCTCGCCGCCGCCTCGGAGGCGGACATACCCTGCGCCAGACCGGCGGCCACAGCCGAGGCCAGTGTGCAACCGGAACCATGGTAGCTGCCCGTCAGTCTGGGCCAGGTCCAGCTTTCAGCCGGGGCATTGTGATGATACAGGGTATTGATGACATCGGGCGTCTGCGCGTGTGTCCCGGTAAGCAGGACATGCCGGCACCCGGACGCCAGCAGAATGTTCACGGTTGCGACGGGGTCTGCGCCTGTCGGGCCCAGCGCTTCCAGTTCGTCCGTGTTCGGGGTCAGGACGGTGACGCGGGGCACGATGAGTCGCCGATAACTGGCAATCAGTTCGGTGTTGCTGAATTGATAGCCGCCACCCGCTTTCAGGACCGGATCGGCAACCACAGGGATCCCGGGATGGTCAGTGATTACTTCGGCGATAAGGTTCAGGGTGTCGATGCTGTCGATAAGACCAATCTTGATGGCATGCACCTGAATGTCTGCAAACAGGGTATCAATCTGGGTGTGCAGCAGATCTGCCGGCACGGCCTGGGTACAAACGACATTGCCGGTATCCTGCGCGGTCAGTGATGTGATCACCGGCAGGCAGTGACAGTCGCAGGCCATCAGCGTTTCTATATCGGCCTGAATACCGGCGCCGCCGCTGGGGTCGAGCCCGGACAGGCAGAGCACCGCAGGTTTGCCTGTCCGGGTAGATGGGTCAGTGTCTGGCTGGGGAGTCTTCAAAATGGTTTCACGACCACCAGTATGACAATGGCGATGAGCGCGAGGACCGGGGCTTCATTGTAATACCGGAAGAACTTATGACTATGGGTGTTGCGATCCTCTCTGAAGCGCACCAGAAACCACCAGCAACTGACGTGGTAAACAATCACCAGCGCAACCAGGGCAAGTTTGGCGTGCAGCCAGCCCTGGGAGAGGTAAAATTCGGGCGCCGAGGCGACCAGTGAGGCGCCCAGAAAGACGGTGGCGATGGCAGAGGGTGTGCTGATTCCCCAGTAGAGTTTGCGCTCCATGATGACAAAGCGGTCCTTGCTCACCTGATCATCACTCATGGCGTGATAGACAAACAGGCGGGGCAGGTAGAATATCCCTGCAAACCAGGTAATGACGGCAATGATGTGAAAAGCTTCGATCCAGGCCATGATATGTCGCTGTATTTTGCAAACGTGGAACCCTGATTATGACGTCCGTGCGCAATCGCGTACAGCACAAAGACACAAAAGGCGGGGCCGATTGCCAACTGCAAGTGTTAGAATCAGGTGTTAACATCACTTATTTGTCGGGCAATGCAGGAGAAGGTCGTGATTAAAGCGGGAATAGTCGGAGCCACGGGGTATACCGGAGTAGAATTGTTGCGTCTGCTGGCATTGCACGATGGCGTTAGCATTGAAGTGGTCACTTCGCGGGAGCTGGAAGGCACGGCAGTGTCAGCGCTATTCCCCAATCTTCGCGGATATGTTGACCTGGCGTTTACCGCACCGGACGATGACGCACTGGCTGGCTGTGATGTGGTTTTTTATGCAACCCCACATACGGTGGCCATGAAAAGCGCCGCAACGCTGATGGCCAGAGGCGTGCGGGTGATTGACCTGTCAGCCGATTTTCGTCTAAAGGACAGGGCCGAGTGGGAGCGCTGGTACAAGGAAACCCATGAAAGCCCGGAGCTTATTGCGCAGGCGGTATATGGGCTGCCGGAAGTGAATCGCGACAGGATTCGTGATGCCCAGTTGATTGCCGTGCCGGGCTGCTATCCGACGGCTGTACAATTGGGGTTTCTGCCACTGTTGGAAAATGCTCTGATCGATCCTTCCCGTTTGATTGCTGATGCCAAATCCGGCGTCAGCGGTGCGGGTCGCAAAGCCGCTGTGGGCAGTCTGCTGTGTGAGTCCTCCGAGTCCATGAATGCCTACGGCGTGGCCGGGCACAGACACTTGCCAGAAATTTCCCAGGGGCTGAGGGCGGCTGCAGGCCAGGATGTCGGTTTGACCTTTATTCCCCATCTCACGCCGATGATCAGGGGGATTCATGCCACGCTGTACGCGGCACCGGCGGCGGATGTCAGCGCGACACAGCTACAGACCCTGTTTGAGGATCGCTACCGGTCCGAGCCGTTTGTGGATGTCATGCCGATGGGGTCCCAGCCTGCCACCCGCAACGTCAAAGGCTCCAACAGGTGTCAGTTGGCGGTGCATTATCTGGAACGCAGCAACAATATTGTGGTGCTGTCGGTGATCGATAATCTTGTGAAAGGCGCATCCGGTCAGGCCGTACAAAACATGAATATCATGTTTGGTCTGGAAGAAACCGCCGGACTCAGAACCATTTCCTTACTGCTTTAAGTATCTTATATGCCAAGAGCGGTCAAAGGCAGCAGACAGCATCGCATGACAGTGGTGCCCCATCGTCCATGGCAGCGGGCGGCAATCTACCTGTGTGTCATATTGGTGTCGCTGATTGCTTTGTGGTTTGCCTACCGCACGGGTTTTGAGCGTGGCGCGGATAATCTTGTAGAGCTTGACATCGCACATTCGCAAGGTCTGCTAGATGTTCAGCGCGCCACCAGACAGGTTGCTGAACTTAGAGCTGAATTACTGGTTGCCCAGCGCAACCGGCAGGTGGATGAGCAGGTCAACGTACAGGCCCAGGCCTCGATCGCTGATCTACGCAGCCGGATTGCGTTACTGGAGCGAGACGTGGCATTGTACCGTCAGGTCATGGCGCTTGAGGCGCAAACGCCGGCGCTGGAGGTTCAATCATGGCAACTGCTGCGTACCGAGCTGCCCAACCACTATCGGTACCGGCTGACCCTTTCGTATACCGGCGCTGACGGCAGTGCGCTGACCGGACAATTGCAAATTGCGGTCGTAGGCACATTAAAGCGCGACCAGACGGCGGAGGCTGATCGCGAGGGTACTAAACCCGTCATGGTCACGGAGCCGGTAGACATGCAATACCTGCAAGTGATTGAGGGCGATGTAATGCTACCTGCCGGATTTGTGGCTGCTCATGTTGAGCTGGAGTTCAACGCAGCTGCGCCGTCGACACTCCAGTTCAGTGCTAACCTGCCATGGCAGCCTCAGGGGGAAATCTGATGTTCGGATCACAGAACAAAGCGCGTAAAAGCAAAGTGATGGCTCACACTCTGATTTCTGGAGTCACTGAGCTGAAGGGCGACCTGACATTCGATGGTGAATTGATCGTAGAAGGGCGTGTGACTGGCGATATCAGTGCCGCTGCGGATTCCGATGCGGTCCTGAGAGTGGCAGAGCAGGGCATGGTTGAAGGTGAGATCAACGTCCCCAATGTTGTGATCAATGGTACCGTAAAGGGTGACATACACGCGGGCAAGCATATCGAATTAGCTGCCAGAGCGAGCATTGCCGGGGATGTCTACTACCATTTGCTTGAGATGGTGATGGGCGCCAGGGTAAACGGCAATCTGGTATTTAACGGCGAGCAGCAGGCTCGCAGAGCGTTGACGTTTCAGCATGAGGCCGCCGACAGCGGCGATGCAAAAACTGTGAGTCAGGGCAATACTTGACTATTTTACTAGGTTAAGCCCATAATTCCGTCTACCGTTTCCGCTTTCGATTCGGAAACATCCAACCCGTTTCAAGATAAAGTTGTTATGTCTGTACAATCACACGATCCAGTCATCATAGCGCTGACCGATAATGCCGCCGACAAGGTCAAGACCCTGATCGCGGAAGAGGGCAAACCTGGCCTGAAACTAAGGGTATTTGTGACCGGTGGCGGTTGCTCGGGATTCCAGTATGGCTTCAGTTTCGATGAAGACGTGGCCGAAGATGACACTGTCGTGGATTATCAGGGCGCAACTTTACTGGTGGATCCGCTTAGCTACCAGTACCTGGTAGGTGCGAAAGTGGATTACGTGGAGAACCTGGAAGGGTCACGGTTTGTGGTCAACAATCCGATGGCAAGCACGACCTGTGGTTGTGGTTCCTCGTTTTCCATCTGATCATCAGGCGTAGTAGACCCCACCCATGATCACCGGGTGCCGGGCGCCGGTCAGATCACGGCTGTCTATCGCCTTGCGGTTCAGGGTCTGTCGGGCAAGCCAGCCAAACGTGACCGCTTCCACCCAGTCAGCTGACAAACCGCAATCATCACTGCGTATCACTCGGGTGTCCGGCAACAATTGCTGCAGCCGTTGTAATAAGGCCGTATTGTGCGCCCCGCCACCGCAGACGATCAATTCCGCGGGTGTTGCCGATTCGTCCAGTGATCGGCAAATGGTCAGCGCGGTCAGTTCCAGCAGGGTGCGCTGCACGTCAGCGATGGCGACGTCATGTGGAAGACCTGCCAGTTTGCTTTGCAACCAGGCCAGATTGAACAGTTCCCGGCCCGTACTTTTAGGTGGTGGCTGCCGAAAATAGGGCTCATCAAGCAACGTATCCAGCAAGGCGTCGTCTACGGTGCCGGATGCTGCCCAGGCCCCCGCTGCGTCGAAGTGAGCGCCGCGTTCGCGCTGCACCCAGCTATCCATCAGCACATTACCTGGGCCGGTATCGTAGCCTCGAGGCGTCGCTGCAGGCGCAGGATTTAGAAAAGTCATGTTGGACATGCCGCCGATATTGACGACACAACGAAGGCGCTCCGCTGAATGGAAAAAGTGCTGATGAAAAAGTGGTGCCAACGGGGCGCCCTGACCACCTGCTGCCATATCGCGGCGTCGAAAATCGGCGATGGTGGTGATGCCCGTCACCTCCGCGATGACGTTGGGATCGCCAATCTGCATGCTGAACCGGTGTTCGCCCATCGGTTCATGGAAAATGGTCTGGCCGTGGCTGCCAATCGCTTCAATCTGGTCGGCAGCGACACCGGACTCAGCCAGCAGTGTGCTGATGGCGTCAGCAAATGCATGCGCGACCCTGTTATCAAGGATGCCCAGATTCTGCAGACTGATGCTGGCACTTTCGCACAGTTTGAGAATGTCGCGCCGCAGTGTGTCCGGGTATTTGCCGGCATGAGTTGCCAACAGCCTGGTACGTTGCGAGGCACATTCAATCAGGGCGCAATCAATTGCGTCGACGCTGGTGCCGGAGATAACGCCTATAAAATAGCCGGTATCAGACATGGCGTTTCACTCTGAGCCAGCGGCCTGGCTCGGTGTATTGGTGTAAGTCAGCAGACGGGCATCTGGTTTGGTTTCATTAAACCGTTTGAGGATGCGTCCGGCGTGGTCGAGGAAGCGTGGCATCTCTTTCGGGTCAAGACTGATAGCCTGTGGCAACTCATCAACAATGGTGCGCGGATCTTTGTGGACACCATTGACCAGGAATTCGTAGTGCAGGTGAGGGCCTGTGGCTCCGCCGGTTGAACCGACATAACCGATTATCTGCCCCTGTTTAACCCGGCTGCCTTTCTTGATGCCACCAGCATAGTCATTCAGGTGAGCGTATTTGGTTTCAAAACTGCCGTTGTGCTGTATGACCACCAGTTTGCCAAACGAGCCATTGCGGGCGGCCCAGGTAATGGTGCCATCCGCCGTTGCACGAATCGGCGTACCGGTGGGCGCAGCGTAGTCAGTGCCGCGGTGTGCGCGAATTGTATTCAATATGGGATGGCGGCGATTGGGGTTGAAGTTCGAGCTGATGCGGAATACATCCAGCGGATTGCGCAGAAACGCCTTTTGCATGCTTTCGCCTTCCGGGCTGAAAAAGCCGACATCGCCTTGTGCTGTTTCATAACGAACGGCTACGTGTTCGCGGCCCCGGTTGATAAATTGTGCGCCCAGAATCTCGCCTGTGCCGATGAATTCCCCGTTCAGGTACTTTTCCTCATAGACAATACTGAACTGGTCGCCTGATCGCGGGTCCATCAGGAAATCGATGACGCCGCCAAACACGTCAGCCATACCCATGATCACATTGGCCGGAATGTCTGCCTGCTGGCCCGCCAGGAACAGGCTGTCGGCGATGGCGCCCTGTTTGACAACCTGTACCACATCAGCGGTCAGCTGGATGGGCTCGACCTGATAGAAGGCATCCTGTCGGGTAAATACATAACCTTCCAGCGGTGACATGAACACCTGAAGCTGCTCCAGTTTGCCAGGTTCGGGAATATGGAAGCTCAGCTCGTAGCCCGGGAACAGGCGGTTCAGAATGCCGGCTTCATCGGAGCTGTTGATGATGCGGTATAGTTCCTGCGCTGACAGTCCTACCCTGCCGAAGATGGCTGACAGGTTGTCTCCCGGTTCCACTGTAAGAGAATGCCAGTTGACCCGGCTGTCGGCTGCGTCGGCAACAACGGCAGTCCCGGTCGGCGCCATGGGCCCCACCAGTGACGCCGCCTTGTCCGTAGCTGACTCACCCGATTGTCCGATCAGTGATGAGTCACGCCGAAGACGGTCTCCAGCGCCGGGTGCTTCCGGGATGAGGGTAGAAACAAGAATGAGCGCCATGCCAAATACACCGGCCAGCAGCAGATGGTTGCGTGGGTAGTACTTTCTGATGAGGTGTCGGGCTTTGGCGATCGAATCCATGGAGTTTGTTTTTGTCTCGTTACATGCATTACTGCTGGTGCGGCACGGCCACCACATGGCTGCCCGGATGCGCACACAAACCCCAATTCTTATGGCTTTTGTTGCTCAGGTCAAGTCTTATTCCGGTTGATGGTGTAGAATCCGTGCTGGTATTCAAGCGTGGATTAACAACGGAAAACTGTCATGGTACAAAACACAGTAGATATATTGGCTGACCTTGAGGCAAGAGGTCTGGTCTCCCAGATGACCTCGGAGGACGAGTTCCGGTCCCATTTGCTGGGCGGGCGTCGCACTATATATAGTGGCTTTGATCCCACAGCTGATAGCCTGCATATTGGTCATCTGGTGCCTTTGCTGGCGCTACGGCGTTTCCAGCTGGCCGGGCACAAGCCGCTGGCGCTGGTCGGTGGTGCCACCGGCATGATTGGTGACCCCAGCTTCAAGGCGGCGGAGCGCCAGTTGAACTCGACCGAGGTCATCGGTGGCTGGGTGGATTCACTGAAAGGGCAATTGAGCCGTTTTCTGGATTTTGATTGTGGCGCTGCGTCTGCCGAAGTGGTGAACAACCTGGACTGGACGCGAGAGCTCAATGTGTTAAGTTTTTTACGGGATATTGGCAAACACTTCTCGGTCAACGCCATGATCCAGAAGGAATCTGTCAAGCAGCGCATCGAGCGTGAGGGCTCGGGTATATCATTCACTGAATTCAGCTACATGATCCTGCAGTCTTACGACTTTGCCGAACTGTATCGGCGTCATGAGTGCACCATCCAGATCGGCGGCAGTGATCAGTGGGGCAATATTACCGGTGGCATCGACCTGGCCCGGCGTATGTATCAGGGGCAGGTTTACGGACTGACCCTGCCGTTGGTCACCAAGGCTGACGGTCAGAAGTTTGGCAAAACAGAAACCGGGACCGTGTGGCTGGATCCGGCCAAGACATCGCCGTATGCCTTCTTCCAGTTCTGGCTCAATGCAGCCGATGCGGACGTGTACAAGTTTCTGCACTACTTTACCTATCTTACGCCGGTGGACATCGCTGATATTGAGGCTGCTGATGCAGCTGCCACCGGCAGGCCTTCGGCGCAGGGTATTCTGGCGCGAGAGGTCACTGCGCTGGTGCACGGCGAGGACGGATTGCGGGCAGCAGAGCGCATCAGCACGGCGCTGTTTTCCGGTGAACTGGGTGATCTGACAGAACCTGATTTCGAACAGTTGCGTCTGGACGGGCTGCCGTCCACGGATGTGTCAGGAGACGCGATTGCTATCATTGAGGCGTTGGTCAGTACCGGGTTGGCTGCCTCCAATCGGGTGGCTCGAGAGTTTGTGTCTGCCGGTGCAGTGACTGCGAACGGTGTGAAGGTATCGGATACCGATGCGACGCTGGTTAAAGCGGGCGCTCTGTTTGGTAGATATGTTGTGCTCAAGCGCGGTAAAAAGCTGTTTCACCTCTTGCGTTTTGCATAAACAGGCATGCCGCTTAAAATTTATGACGGCATGATGAAATTCTGCTTGCAGGGAAAAATTACTGTGGCATAATGCGCGCCCTTGACGAGATAACAGCCTGGTCAAGGGATGCAGCACAGCAGTATTTTCAGATGGAATTGCCGGTGATAAGCTGGCGAAGAAAGTGA
>Ga0189291_100097_pt1 | contig 99362 bp, 109 predicted proteins | sample UW1redminimetaG_FD_130331 | JGI IMG/M metagenome (GOLD analysis project Ga0189291, IMG submission 130331) | Marine microbial communities from the Costa Rica Dome - UW179B-red mini metaG | ecosystem: Environmental > Aquatic > Marine > Oceanic > Photic zone | place: Costa Rica: the Eastern Pacific...
CTCCGCGGGCGCTTTTGAGTATTTTGCTTTCATCTTCGTTCCTTACAGTCACTACGATGAAACCAAAATACTCCCTTATTCTATGACGCTAATCTGTCTATCGATCGCTGACGGGGAACACTGAACCATAATGGGGTTAGAGCCATCGGAACTTAAAGAGCCCGATAACTTTACCCCAATTGCCTCTTCCACATCATCCTTTAGCTTGTTCCATTGCGCGGGTACGATTGCACGACCTAGGCATGCTTTGCGGAGTACCGGGTTCTTTGGCCTATCTGCTATTTCAGGATGGAACCCAAAAGAGATTGCAGTGGAACGGACTAGATGCTGATGAACTAAAGTCTTGAGCAAAAAGATCGCAACATTCTGATGGCCAATATCCCGACAAGCTGATTCAAGTAGGTTATTGATTGCAAGTGACGCATCTGGATGCCCCTCGTCTGCATACACATAGAGCTGGCGCTCACCTGAAGCAACAGAAGGCGCATCCCAAGATGCAAAGCAAACCAAGTCACCATTAGATCGCACCAATTCTCGCCGTCTCGGAGCGCTCGCCGTACCTGCTGCAGCCACAGTACGCACAACCTGCTCAGAAAGATGAAACTTTGCAAGAAGTGAGTTTAAGCATGTGTTGTCTGACTCAGAAAAGTGACAGCGTTCGATAGTAGCATTTTTAGTAGACGCGAAAGTGCTTGAGCCACCGCCATACTCGACAGCAAAGCCTTGGCCGAATGCACTCGGCGACAAGATTGCTAACCCGAAAGCAGCTTCCAATTCTGTACTCGCCCTCAAAATGGGAGTGTCTGACGTGATGAAGCCCTTTGCATTTTCCATGATTGCTGTCGTTAAGTGGCGCAAGTCGGCTTCATCGTTTGTTTTAAGGTTTCCCGCATTCGCTTTCTCGGGGAAAACAATTGGTAACAGCTTTTTCCGATATTCTCGGAGCTGATCTCTGGATGGTAGCCTTAATCGAGGAAGAGCACGGCAAAGACCGAGTATTGGGTCTGGTTTGTTGGGTGACGTGTGCTTCTCGAGTTCAGCAATAAGCTCGCCTGTAATCGCAATTCTCGCACCATTTTCCATTCCTGCCGCAATGACACCTTGTGCAACTTTAGACCTTGGCCGTTTCTTCGTGACGTCAAAAATCACGTTCAAATCCAAAATATAGAGAGGTGGGCTGCTCTGATAAGGTGACCGTATTGCAATCGAATGAACCGGGCTGCAAGGTCTTTCAAGAGAATCAAGAAGGCTTGGTGTAGACAAATCCCGCGACCGGACATTGATGAGCCGTTTCGTTGTCTTCCCACCGGGTTTTGTGGTGACAATGTCAAAACCCATGCTCTCATAAAAATGGTTAGCGGCGTCCAGGTCGGAAGCAACGTTAGCGACCACGCTTAAGAAACCCTTCTCTTCGAGGCGCTGAAAAACTGCGGTTAGCAGTTTCTCAGCAACTTTTTGACCTCTCAGGTCGGGTGAGACGTATGTTTGAAATATTTTTGCCTGCGGGAACGCTCCACCATACAGAACATAGCCTGACAAAGACTTGTCTTCGTCGGATATCGCAATGATCGCTCTTTGTTGATATACAAATTCTTTGTAAGCACCCGGCACTAGAAAGCCGAAAGCGTTCCGTTCAGAGTCTCCAGCTGCCTGAATTGCGTCGATATACGATTCTATCGTCTCGCGGCTGGTCACAATATTAATCGACATCAAAAAACTGCTAGCTGGAAACGAATGAAGTTTCCACAATTATCAATATCGCGGCATCTATTGCTACAGAGACGGCTGCAGAAGAAAAATACAATGTATCTATATTTCAATGGGTTAGAATCGGCGTTGCTCAGAGGGGCCCAAACGAGCGCACCGTACCGTAACGATTGTACTGAGACATGGGTAACCGCAATCGCTTGAGACAAGCCATGGTTTCATGTTGCATTTGTGTTGCATGGATTAACCGTCATTACGGCGTATTTAATGAAAATCGCGGCGATTCCATGAGTGCCAAAAGTCTTCAATATAGACCATCCGCTTTACCAAAACCCTTACGTCATTGAGAATTAAGGGTTCTGGTAGCGGAGGAGGGACTCGAACCCCCGACACATGGATTATGATTCCACTGCTCTAACCACCTGAGCTACTCCGCCATACGGTTTTTCGTCGCGACCTGAGGCCCCTTCGAAAATCCTTGGATCGCGGCGCTATAGTCATAGCATTCTTATCGGTCAACAAGTTGCGAACCATTTTCTGCTTATGCTTGCAAGCCCCCTGCTATCCGCGCTAACAGTCATGCCCTTGCCGCTGGGCGGCGCAACGGGGCCGAATATGAACAAATCCTATGATATATTGATCGTTGGCGCGGGCCATGCCGGCGCGCAAGCCGCAATTGCGCTGCGTCAGCAGAAATTTGAGGGTACGATCGGCCTGATGGGTAATGAGAAATATCCACCTTATGAACGTCCGCCGCTGTCCAAAGAATATCTCGCTGGAGATAAGCCGTTTGAACGCATCATGCTGCGCCCGGAAAGTTTTTGGGGTGAACGTAACATCGATTTGTTGACCGGATGCCGCGTTTCTAAAGTCGATCCGGTGGCCAAGACTGTGACACTGAGCACTGACGATGAAGTCGGTTTTAGCAAGTTAATCTGGGCCACTGGTGGCTCCCCGCGAATGCTGGATTGCCCGGGCAGCCAGGCGCGCAATATTCACGGTGTGCGATCGCGCGCAGATGTCGACAAGATGATAGCCGCCCTGCCCACCACCCAAAATGTTGTGGTTGTCGGCGGCGGTTACATCGGACTGGAGGCCGCCGCTGTACTGACAAAGCTCGGTAAAAAGGTAACGATACTTGAATCGCTCGACCGTGTGTTGTCACGGGTCGCGGGCGAGACTTTATCGCGCTTTTATGAAGATGAGCATCGTCAACACGGCGTGACGGTTGAGCTTGAAGCGATGGTTGAAGCCTTTGAGACTGACGACGATGGCATGGCAACCGGTGCCAAGCTATCTGACGGGCGGATTTTGGAAGCCGATATGGTCATTGTCGGTATCGGGATCATTCCCGAAACCGGTCCGCTGGTCGCTGCCGGAGCCGCAGCCGGTAATGGCGTTGATGTGGATCAGCATTGCCGCACCAGCCTCGAAGATATCTACGCGATTGGTGATTGTGCCGCGCATAGCAATCGCTTTGCCGATGGCGCGCATATACGGCTGGAATCCGTGCAAAATGCCAATGATCAAGCCAAGGTAGCGGCGCTCGATATCATGGGCGAAGATTGTGAATATGATGCTGTACCATGGTTCTGGTCGAACCAATATGATCTAAAATTGCAGACCGTTGGACTGTCCACCGGTCATGACGAATATATCGTACGTGGTGATCCGGCGAGTCGGTCATTTTCAACCGTCTATTTGAAGGACGGCAAAGTCATCGCGCTCGATTGCGTCAACGCCACTAAAGATTATGTGCAAGGCCGCAAAGTTGTCGAAGCGGGCCTGTCGCTAGACAAAACACAATTGGCCGACACCGCAATACCGATCAAGGAAGTAGAACGCCTCTAACCGCGAAACGGCCATTCTCCGATATTTTGCCAAGGCCCATCCATATAATGATGAAGCGCCAGACCTTTGATCTGAAACGGTCTTAGCTCGAAATCCAGCGACAATTGAGTCAGCAGCTCTTTCGCCTCTTTCGCGGACACCTTGTTCTGCACCGTTATATGCAGCCGCGGTGTCTGTTGATCCTGTGCGACCAAAAGCCCATGAAACCGGTCTGCCAGTTCCATCCGCATCGCCAGAAGGTCAGGCGAATAGAGCTGATAGGCGACACCGGTGCCCAGATGGATCAGGCGTTGCAATGATGTCACCGGCGGCGCGCTATATTGGGTGATATCTTTCACCGCCTGTTTGATTTCACTCAGTGCTTGCGGCGGCAGATGGTGAAATAGCGTTATATGCGCCGGCAGGACATTGCGTTCTGGTGGATAATGTTCACGCCGCAAAGCATCGGCCCAGGCCAGATCCTGTTTGCCCATCATGGCGGTCATGATGATCGGTTTGTTGCGCGCGGTCATCGGCGCAGACTATCGCCAAAACAAAAAGACCGCGAACGAATAATCGCACGCGGTCTTTTCAAAATGCTCGAATGCCGGCGTTTAGGCCGCTTTCTGCGCAGCACCTTCTTCGTTCAGCCATGACAGGATATTTTCAGGCGAAGTCTCGCCATAAGGATCGCTATCAACGCCATCATCATTAATGCCGGGTTCTTCAAACCAACTGGTCACCACGCCATCGTCAGCAATCATAGCGTAGCGCCAGCTGCGATCACCAAACCCGAGGTGGTTTTTCTTGATCAGCATGCCCATGCGCCGGGTAAAATCACCGGACCCGTCTGGCAGCAATTTGACATTTTTCAGACCCAAAGACTGGCCCCACTGATACATCACAAACGCATCATTGACGGAGATACAATAAACTTCATCGACACCCTTGGCTTTAAACTCGTCATAAAGCCGCTCAAAAGCAGGGCATTGCTCGTTCGAGCAAGTGGGCGTGAAAGCGCCGGGCAAAGAGAAGACAGCGATGCGTTTGCCACTGAACAAATCCTTTGTGTCCACGTCTTGCCAGCGGAAGGGATTAGGGCCTTCAGCGCTTTCATCACGGACGCGCGTACGCAGGGTTACTTGCGGGATATTTCTACCAATCATTATTTTCTCCATCAGGTTGAAAGCCGTCATATAGGAGCGATTTTCGATTATGAAAGTCGATAAATTTGATCTGTGACATCTGGTTTTTCAATCAGACAAAAAAGAGGGTCTTCGACACGGTTTTTATCTTCAGATATAGAACATAAAGCATTGTTTATATGGTATTTTAGTAATCTTTTTATGGACCAGATTTTCAGTAACTGAGCCGCATTTTAACGGGATGCAAAGAGAGCATCACCGCTTGTATTTAATGCAACAATGCCGCCTTCAATTTTAACATGAATCTGTGTCTACTCGACAGTGTCACAAGCCGCGGTCATATCGGCATATCAAGAGCGTGATTTATGATATCATGGGTCATGATAACGAGAGGGAGATGATATGGTACAGGAAAGGAAACCACCGGTCTGGTTCTGGATCGCCGCGATATTTGCACTGCTGTGGAACGGCTTGGGGGTCGGCAAATATGCTGGTGAGGCCATGATGACAGCAGCAGATTTTGCGCTGCTCACCGAAATGGAACAGAATCTATATGCAAGCCGGCCCTATTGGGCGAGCGCGGCCTTTGCTGTGGCCGTCATTTCGGGATTTCTGGGCTCTGTGATGCTGTTACTGCGCCGCCCCATTGCTGTGCGTCTGTTTCTACTGTCGCTTATCGCGGTGTTGATCCAATTCAGCAGCTTTTTCATTCTCGATGGTTATGTTGGTTATATCAGCCAAACCGGTTGGTTGATGCCCATATCCATTCCAGCGCTCGCCGCCGGTTTTTTCCTATTCGCCCGCTGGGCAGAAAATAACCGTATCCTCAGGTAATCAGGTCGATGTGCTGAACGGCGTAAAATTCGTTTTTTCATCATAAATATCAACGCCCTCGCGCCGCTTCAGCCATCCAACAATCGCATAGGTAACCGGCGTTAACACCGCTTCCCACAAGACTTTGAGCAACCAGTTCGTGATCATAACCGTCAAGACTGCCGATGTCTCCCACACGCCCCAGAAGGCTAGTGGATAGAAGATCAGGCTATCAACCCCCTGCCCTACAACGGTAGACCCTATGGTCCGAGACCACAGCGCCTTACCCTGCGTCCAAACCTTCATCCGCGCCATCACATAGCTGTTCACAAACTCTCCGGCCCAAAAAGCCACTATAGAGGCTGCCACAATACGCGGCACCTGACCAAAGACGCTTTCATAGGCGGCCTGCCCGTCCCAACCCCCTGCGGGCGGTAGGGACACAACAACCCAACTCATGAAGGCCATGAATAGCATAGCGCCAAAACCCGCCCAGATCACACGCCGGGCTCGCGCATAGCCATATACCTCTGTCAGTACGTCTCCGATGACATAACCGAGCGGAAAGAAAAGAATTCCAGCACCATAAATGAACAGGCCGTCGGGCGCCGGCCACCAGCCATCCGGCCACCACGGCACATCAATATAGGTTAGCTTTGCCGCTCCAATGATGTTGGAAAGCAACAACACCGCTACAAAAGCTGCCATCACAAAATCAAAATAACGAAAATGATGACCAGCCTGACTGGCGGCGCTGCTGCGTTTAATGGGGTCGGTGCTCATCCATCGATGATTAGCCAATCGCTCTCAAGTTTCAATCATTTAACTGATAGCAGCAGAGATTGTCCGGAATGCGAACATTATGTTTCGCGACCCGGCAGCGGATATCGACACGCTTTGCTTGGCTACTTGAATGCGTCCGTTAACTTCGTCAGATAGTCTGCAAGATTATCGATTTCTTGATCGGTTAAAACGGTCTCAATCCGTTCGTTAATCTCGGCAAACGGTGGACGGATGGTCTGCATCACATGTCGCCCGGCGTCGGTCAGCTGCAATATCTTCGCGCGGGCATCCCTCTCACTTTGGCGGCGCACAACAAGACTCATTCCCGTCAACCGCTTCACCATTGCTGTAATTGCTGACTCGTTCAGCCCTAGCGCCGTAGCAACATTTTTTTGGGTCACATCGGAGCCGTTGGCTATTACAGTCAGGACGCCAATCTGAGCCGTCGTAATCTTGGCTTCGGCAAGCAGTTCGTTGTCAGCCCGCTTCTTTAAAAAATGGGCTGCAAGTTGCAATCGCCAATATAGCCTGAGTTTCGATGCTGACATGGGGTTTAGTAACCGGGTTGCAAAATAATGTCTTGTCCAATATGCTTTACTAATAAAGTATATTGGAGGCTTTACGATATGCCAGTTGATACCGGAACGATGCAGCAGTTCACGTTTTTAGGTCCTCACAAATTTGAGTGGCATGAGGTTCCCAGCCCTCGAATCGAAAATGGCGGGCAGGCTATCGTTCGCCCACTTGCGGTCACCCGCTGCGATCTCGATCTTTACATCGCCAATGGGGTGATAAAAATGAAAGACAAGCCATTTGCTTTCGGGCATGAAATCGCGGGGGAAGTAATCGACATCGGTGATAATGTTACTGCTGTATGCCCCGGCGACCGGGTTGTTGTTCCCTTCCAGATCAGTTGCGGATCATGCGACAATTGCAGGCGAGGCTTGACCAATTCTTGCACAAGCGTTCCAGCCTATTCAGCTTATGGACTGGCTCAATCCAGTGGACAGGAATGGGGTGGCGGACTGAGCGACTATATATTGGTTCCCTTTGCCGATGCCATGTTGGTGAAAGTTCCGGACAATGTTTCGCTGCCAGCAGCAGCGGCGATCTCTGACAATGCTAGCGACGGTTATCGCACGGTAGCAAAGCCACTTAAAGACCACCCGGGCACCGACGTTCTGGTAGTTGGCGGTCTTGCCCAGAGCGTCGGTCTGTTCGCCGTCCAGGCGGCGAGAGCTCTCGGCGCAAAGCGTGTGGTTTACCTAGACTTTGACGCCGACCGCCTATCACAGGCCAAGGCGCTTGGCGCGGAGGCGGTAATGACACGCTATGAAGCCAATATGCCGGTCAGCGAGCAATTCCTCGTCACGGTCGATGCGTCCAACTTACCGGACGGACTAATTCACGCTCTCAATTCCACGGCGCCCTGCGGTACTTGCACAGGAGTTTCTGCAGGCGTGCAAATGATGGACGGACTACCTCTGTTTGAAATGTATATGAAGGGGATAACCTATAATATCAGCCGTGTTCACGCGAGGGCAGAGATTGAAGCGGTGCTCGACTGCGCTAGCTGCGGACAGATTTCTCATCAGGACGTGATCACTACAAATGTGCCGTTTTCAATGGCAGCAGAGGTGATTGCTGATCCAGACAGCAAGATGGTTTTTGTGCGGGGCGAGGAATGATCAAAGACGGCTTCAAACCGCATTTTCGCAAAAGCCCTTTAACGGCCCCTTGGGAACCGCTCTATTCACGAGTGACTAAGGATGCGGCAATTATCGGGCTGGTGGCTGATACCCAGCATTGCAACAGCCGCGGCTTTGTTCACGGGGGGTTGATCTCTGCTATTGCGGACAATGCCATGGGCTTATCGTGCGCATTAAGACACGAAGATGTCTCTGGCTTGGTTACCATCAGTCTGCATTTGGATTTTGCGCTCGCGGCACGAAAGGGCGAATGGCTTGAATTTGTTACAAGCTCGATCAAATCTGGAAATTCCATCGATATGGCGCAAGGTCAGGTCTATTCTGATGGCAAGCTTTGCGCGCTGATGGGCGGCAAGTTTAGCGTCCGTAAATCGAATTGAATATCCGAACAGCTGTTATCGCATCCAAAGCGAACATTGGGCATTTATCTCATGGTTGACATTCTGCACGATCCTGTCTAGCCGCTAGGCCGCAGAATTCTGGGATTAAGCAGGCTTCTGCAAGGCGCGCGCCCGTAGCTCAGCTGGATAGAGCGCGAGACTTCTAATCTTGAGGCCACAGGTTCGACTCCTGTCGGGCGCGCCAATTTTTTCAATGTGCTGAAATGCTATTTGTTGAAACCGCGTTGAACCGCGTCCATTGACTCAGACGTGATCGGATAGCCGATCCCTTCCGGTATGCAGAGATGGACGCCATCATCCCGCTTCTCGATTGTCGGCGATACCATTGTCACGGGATGCTGGCTGCTATGCACAGCGGCTTCCGCAAAGGAACCAAATTGAGCTAACCGTTCCAGATTGCGCTTGGTCGGAAAAATGATTTTAACCTCCCCGGCATCCGCTTTCTCAAGAACTCCTTGGGCGCTGCTCCAAAACAGATTGTAATTTTCGGTTTCATCAACGGTCGCTTCTGCCTCATGATCATAATGTGCAATCATGTAGAAGCGCGTATCGAAAACGCGCTTCTCGGCAAAGGGCGGACACCATCGGGTAAAGGGAATCAGCTTTTCCAGACTCAATTGCCAATCAAACTGGCTGCATATCTCGGACAATATTGTGCCTTCATGCAACGCAGCACGGGCCTCTATCACGCGGCGAGCGCCAAGATCACCCTCCACACCCACGGCGATACCGGTTTCCTCGACTGACTCACGAATAGCCGCGATACGCGCGCCATATTCATCGATATCATCATGGCCAAGTGTCTTGGCGAAATCATAATCAGCATCATCCACCCGACCACCTGGAAAAACCGCAGCACCGGCAGCAAAGGCCATTTTTGCGGACCGCTCGACCATCAACAGGTCCGGCGCATTACTGCCCGGCTGATCACGAAAAATTACTAATGTGGATGCAGGGATTGGCTTTGGCATCGGTTTTCCGGTCAGCGCATCGATGACGTTCGGTTTATTATTTTCTGTCATTCAATCATATGAACAGCATGACTGTGCAATGTAAAGCCATAGCGCAACGGGGGCCGCGAATGCCGCGATTTGCCAACAGCGACAGTTCGTGGCAATCATCACCACATGGGCATTGTTGAAATCTTGGGATTGGCCGGCAGCGTAAGCCTTTTGTCGGGCTGGCGACTATATCTTACTGTCTTTGTAACGGGGCTAGCCATGCGTTTACAATGGATCAGCTTGCCTGAAAATTTACAAATGCTCGATGCGCTCGCCAATCCATGGGTATTGGGAATTAGCGCGGTCGGCGCGTTGGCCGAGTTTTTTGCCGATAAAATACTATGGCTCGATAGCATTTGGGATACGATCCATACGCTGATCCGTCCGCTAGGCGGCGCGCTGCTTGCCCTCGCGGTCGTCGATTCCGGTGATCCAGCTTGGCAGGTCATCACCTTCCTACTGGGCGGTGGCGCCGCACTGATGAGTCACGGCGCGAAAGCCGGGGCCCGCGCAATCGTAAATACCAGCCCAGAACCGGTCAGCAACGCGGTCGTGTCCACTGGCGAAGATATTGCAACAGGCGGGTTGTTGATCCTTGCATTTGCCAATCCGGTGGCGGCATTGATCATCGCATCCGTGCTGCTGATCCTATGCCTGTTTCTCGTCTACAAAGGTTATCGACTGTGGCGTAAAATAGTGTCGAGTGGCAGTTAACTGCTACCCTATCTCGCACCAAGCCGCATAAATTTCTGAGGTAATCTGATGAGCAGCGCGGTTATTTTTAAGATGGTTTTTCCGGTCTTTTACCGCGATTAGTTCACGGACCTGACCGTATAGTTGATGCAAATTTTTTGCAAGATCACCACCCTTCTCCATATCCAAACTAACCATAAGCGAGTCCAATATCGTCAAGGCCATGACTTGCTGATCCGTCACTTCCCGACCCTGATCGCGGGTATGGATGATATAAATTTCATCTAGCAGGTTGAGCAATTCTTCGAACAATATGGTGATCAACTCGTGGCCATTGGCGTTCAAAACCCTGGCTTCTTTTCCCGCCGCGGCATAGCCGGATTGGGCTGGGCTCAAATTCGGCACATTATCTCTCCTCTATTGGAGGCTCAATCATTGTCGCCATTCCAGACTGCGATTTGCTGCGTCAAATAGCTTTGCGTCGCTTGCAGGACGACCAATTGGCGATCCATGTTCGCAAAGCTTAACTGCAATTGCGCTGCATAGAGATCACTGTCCTGATCCAGCTTTGCACGGTCCTTGATCAGATTTCGCCGAATCTGATCCAAACGCTTCTGCGAACTTTCCAGCGCGCCATTTTCGTCTTGCAAACGGTCTCTAATCGCCTGCAAAACGCCAGCAATACCAGGGTTGTTGTCATCTACCACCAGGGGATCAAGCATATTGGCCACCGCCTCGACATCATTCGCCAGCACAGCGTCAAGCCTATCCTTATCAATCGATAGCGTCCCATCCCTGTTCGTTTTCACACCTATGTCGGATAAAGCGCGATAAGCTCCGCTATCGACCAGCGTTGCTGCACCAATTTGCCCGAGTGACCGGACCATCTCTCTAACCCCGGCATCACCAGCCAGAGGACCAGCAGCATTGCGACCACCGTCAAATGCAGTAGCCTCGTTCAGAGCTCTACGCAGTTTATTATAGGCATCAACAAACTCAGTAACGACGTCGGCAACAGTGCTTGTTGGTTGGTCCCCATTGATGATGATTTGCGTGCCTGGCGATGCCGCGTTCAAAACAATTGATACACCGGGAATCGCACTATCGATGACATTACTGCCATAGTTTAAATTCACACCGTCCACAGTGATCATGGCGTTCGCCGCCTCGCTCACCAAAGCCATTCCCGCGCCGCCGGGCGGATAGTTAAAATCGGCGAAATCACCGGTCACCGTGAAAGTTTTATCTGCGCCCTCCTGTCCTTCCAAAACAAGGCGCGCGCCATCATTGTCCGTGATGATAGTTGCGGAAACGCCGGCCCCTGATCCGGCTATCGCATTGGCAAGGTCTGCGAGGCTATCCGCACCATTTGATAATATGACATCAAAACTGCCGCCATCATTGGTGATGGTCATCGTGCCAGCGCCTAGTGCCACATTGCTATCTACGACAATGTCCGACACCAGTCGGCGGGCGGTTGCAATTTGTGATATCTCCAGTGTGGCCGGCAGCCCTTGCGGCCGCGCGCCGTCGATAAAATTAACACTGGCGATAGAAGGTTGGCTAGAGACCAGATCACCGGCGAAGGCGCGGCCATCCAAAAGGTCAGTCAAAGCGGCAGCAAATATATCGAGCGCTGAAGAGGCGGATGCCAAGGCCGAAATTTTCAAACTGTTGGTTTGCTCGCGGCGTTGCAATATTGCTTCTTTGGGTTCACGCGATGCGGCCAACAGATCAACGACCAACTGTCCGCTGTTCACACCTGTGCCCGAGCCGATAAGATTGGATATGGAATCAAACATGATCATCAAAACGACCAATCATGCAAAGATTTTAGATTAGCTCTCGCAATTCCCATCACTGTCGAAACACAATTCCTCCGGCAGATCGACATGCGGCCTGTCCAGTCCATCGGCAATTTGCGCATCGAGGCGGAACAGAAATGCGAGCACCGTGGCAACCGCGACATAGAGTCGTTCATCAATCACACTACCTACTGGCGTCGTAAAATAGATCGCCCGCGTAAGAACTGGATATTGCAACATCGGTACCGCCTTTTCCTCAGCTAGCTCTCGTATAGCTAGGGCTGTCGCCCCCCTACCTCGCGCCAACACCACTGGAACCGGATCTATTCCCGGGCGATAGCGCAGCACCACAGAAAAATGAGTCGGATTGTTTATTACAACCGTTGCTTCTTCCACGGCCTTACGCGCAGATCGGGACAGCGTCTCTTGTTGTTTTTTCCGCAGAGCGGCTTTCAGTTCAGGCGATCCTTCAATATCTTTATGCTCGTCCTTCACTTCTTGCTTGGTCATCCGCAATCGTTGTTGACGCTGAAACATTTGGGCTGGCACATCGATGCCCGCAATAGCGAAAAATCCGACGGCCATGATCATCATGATAACGGTTAGAAGATCACCAAATTGTCCGATAGCGGACCGCATGTCTTGGCCTCCCAATGCAAACATATAGGGCAAGTTTACATAGATCGGCCAAAGTCCAATAAAGCCTAGTAGGACAATCTTCGCCAAAGACTTGACCAACTCAATCAGGCCGCGAGTTCCGAACATGCGCTTAAGTCCATTCAACGGGTTTAGTTTCTCCGCTTTCGGTTTCATCGCCGACCAGCGAAAACCCATTGACCCTAATAACAAGGGTGTCGCGATGGCAGCTAACATCGTCATCCCAAACAGACCGAGAAAAGGCAGAATAATCTTGCCAAGATGGCGATAGGTCCGTTCGCTAGGGTTGAAATTTTGAATGTCATTGCGTTCTATGGTCAAACCGCTGGCGACCATTTGTCCTAGCGCATCCATCAACAGATCACCCAGCGTAGCCAACCCTATCGCGCCAGCCACCACCACCATCGCCCCGCCGAGTTCTTTAGATTGCAGAACGTTGCCTTTTTTGGCACTTTCCTGAAGGCGTTTGGGTGTCGGAGCTTCTGTTTTTTCGCCGCCTCCGGGCGGGTTATCTGACACTAGCGCGCCCTAGCGACAGTGTCGCTATATTCGAGCGATTGGGTGAGCGCCTGAGCGATGCCATCTATCATCAAGGGCGCGGCCATCGCCAACATCACCAACCCCAATGTCAGTGTTGCGGGCAAGCCCACTGCGAACAAATTCATCGACGGAGCCGACTTCGCCAGTAAGCCCATAATGATCTGCACAAGCAGTAAGGCTGACCCAACCGGCAGGGCAATCGCTAGACCTGCCAAAAATAACGAACCGCCGAAATGGGCTAACCTGAGCGCCGCGTCCGGGGACATCAGACCACTGCCCGGCGGCCAAGTTTCATAACTGCGGACGATGATAGAGGCGATGATCAAATGACCATCCATCGCCAGAAAAACGAGCGTCGCGATGATCGATAGAAACTGACCAATGACTGGTGTCGATTGTCCGGTTTGTGGATCTGACATCGACGCGAAGCCAAGTCCCATGGCATTGCTGATTGTCTCTCCCGCAACAAAAGCAGCAGCATATCCAATCTGAATAGTGAAGCCGATGGCAAGGCCTGCAATAACCTCCCCGGCAATCGTCGCAAAGCCGGACACGCTGACAAAACCATCGTCAGGAAGCTTTATATCGGACCCGCCAATAGCCGCTATCCCGATCGCCAAGGAAATGACCAAGCGCACCTGCACGGGCACGACTTTTGCCCCCGTAACCGGCGCCGCAAAAAAAGCAGCACCAGGCCGGATCATGGCAAAAAGCCACAGCCAAAGCTGTTCTTCCAATCCAGAAAATCCGGGTGCAATCATTTCAGACGTTCACGCCAGCAATGCCGGTATCCGGTCGTAAACATCACGGGTGAAATCGACGATTAGATACATAATCGATCCACCGAAAATTCCCAACATGGCAGCCACGATCAACAATTTAGGAACAAAACTCAACGTGGCTTCATTGATCGAAGTCGCCGCCTGAACCATACCCAATATCAAACCACCAAGCAAAGCGGGTACCAATATCGGTGCGGCAGAGAGCGCCGTTATCCAAAGCGTTTGCTGTGCCATACCGATGAAGAAATCACTGCTGTCCGTCATAATCTCATTCCTCCATTACACCGCAAAAGATCCAGCCAATGTTCCCATTGTCAGGGCCCAGCCATCGACCAGAACGAACAGCAACAGCTTAAACGGCATTGAGATAATCGTCGGCGATAACATCATCATGCCGAGCGCCATGAGAGTAGACGCAACCACCAGATCAATGATCAGAAACGGCAAAAATATCAGGAAGCCAATTTGAAAAGCGGTTTTCAGCTCGCTTGTCACAAAGGACGGCAACAGGATGGAGAACGGAATATCCTCGGGCTCTGCTATGGGCGGCGCATCGGCCAGTTCCATGAATAGTTTCAAATCGGATTGGCGTGTCTGTTTTATCATGAAACCGTGAAGGGCGTTTCCCGACCGGCTGATAGCTTCCTCAATCGGTATTTCGCCTTCCCCGTAAGGCGAATATGCATCTACACTGATCGTGTCGATCACAGGTCGCATGACGAACAGCGATAAGAACAACGCCAACCCGATCAGCACCTGGTTGGGCGGTGTCTGTTGCAACCCCAAGGCCTGCCTTAGGATCGAAAGGACGATGATGATCCGGGTGAAGCTGCTCATCATCAAAACAACAGACGGCAACACTGTTAGCAAGCTCATCAACAACAATATCTGCAGCGATAAAGTCAACGGCCTGCCATCGCCTGAAATATCATCGAGCGCCCTACCCAGTGCTTCCGAGCTGCCATCCTGCGCAACTGCCGGTTCTGCGAAACCCAAGCTCGATATCGTGATAATGATGCACAGAGCCAGCAGCCGGATCATGATGTACCGTCTTTTGTAGCAATCCCTTCCACTCGGCCCCGCGTAACGGATAGAAGGATTTTCTGTTCCTCAAATTCTACAACAACCAGCTTCGCAAAATTTCCTAAAGGCAGTGTTTCTAGCACCTTTGTGCTCCGCTGTTTTTGTGCGCCCAATAGAGCCGGTTGATATTTCCGATAAAGCCATAGCGCCGCAAAGATCAGTGCTCCCATAATCGGCAACAGGTTCAATAATTTGATGATGTAGGCGATCATCATCAGCGCCGTTCCACGCCAGGGAAACCCACGCCTTCATCGGCCAGTTCCGCGATACGTACACCGAAACGACCGTCAATTGTTACGACCTCTCCCTTGGCAACCAAAGTGCCGTTGACCTTGATATCTAGTAAATCGTCCGATTGCCGATCCAGCTCGACAACTTCTCCTTCTTGAAACGCCATAATCTCTGCGAGCCGTTTCGATATCGATCCGACTTCAACAGATAACCGCACAGGAATATCTGATAATAGTCGAAAATTACCACCGCTGTCTGCCGCCTGTTTGGCAGCCTTGATTTCCTTCGCCGTCGGCGCTTCTTTCGGACTACTCATCGTGGATCCCCTTGTTCCATATGTTCAATCTTGAAAGCCGCGCAGCCGTTTTTTTCACCCACAGTGCCTGTCGCAAATTTATGATTGGCGACGAATAGAGGTGGCTTTGACCTTGGCGTGATTGGGATAATATCACCTTGCTTCAAATCGAAAAGCTCGGGCAAACTCATCGTCGGCTGCGCCAATATTGTGCGAAGCGGTAGATGAATTTTTTGCAGATTATGCGACCATTGCTGTTGCCAAACCGGATCGGATTCCGCAGGCGTTTCACCGCTCTTTTTGAGGACAAATTCGACGGCACTTTCGGTGGCCTCGTTCGAATAAAGCAATTCGATTTTCCACGATATGTCCTCGCTCATTACAATCCGGAACGGTTGGGACATGACTTGCTCATTCTTCCCAAAGCCGGTGATGTAAGTTGGGTTCGTTTCATGCCGCTGAAGCGCAGATTCCATAGGGCCATATTCGGCATAATAGTGGCACAGCTGCTCCATCAAGGATTGGGTCAACCTCTTTATTAACTGCAATTCCGTATCCCGAAATTCGTCCTTTTCTCGCGATACTTCTGGACCAAGAGCACCGCCAAAATAGACGTTGATCAAGCTATCAACCATCGACGCTTGCAGATGAAGCATCACTTGGCCGCGCAACGGGAACAGCCGGAAAATAGACAAGCTTGATAATGGCCCCAGATCGGTTGACCAGCGCGCGTAGTCGATAAACTGGACTTCCTCAGGAACAACCTCGATACTTTTGCCAGTTAACTGTTCTATGGCATTGGCGAGCCCGCCTGCATAACGATCTGACACTCTTTGGAACGGTATTAAATTGGTGCGACGCGGCGCTGATTTCTCGGCAAATACATGAGGAACGATCTTTGTCATTATTGCACCACAAAGCTTGTGAAATAGACATTGTTGACGCCGCCGAAACCGGTCTTTTCTTTCAACACCCTGTTAATCTCGCGAGTCAAAATCTGTTGCAACATCTGTTTACCGCGCTGTGTGCTCAGCGTCGCTAATTCCTGTTCGGCGAGAGACATTAGGATGGCGGAGCGAATGGCGGTTTCATGCTCTGCGATATTATCCAATACTCTTCCGTCATAATAAGTGGCCACGGAAATGGACAGTTGTGCAAAACTATTGCTTCCGTTCAGATTGGACGTAAACGGGCCGACAATCGGATAATAGGTTGCTTTATAAGCACTTTCATCAAATTTTGATTTGCGTTTGTCACCTTTTAAATCAGCTAAAGTTTCTGCAATCAAACCGCTGTTTCTTGAAACAAGTCTCGGTTTGTTAGCTGCCTTCCGTGCGGACGGATCAGCATCAATAATGTCAGAAGCCAAATAACCAGCAACCAACCCACCACCCGCCAGCGTGATCAACAACACGGTGACAATCGGTTTTTTGAACCAACGCAGCCGGTTGGCACCTCCGATTTTGACTCCAATAGCTTGCGCCATTTTATTCTCCGATATCATCTGATTAGTTTAGGCGTATCGCGTGCCGCGATGGGATGGTTTGGAGACAGCTGGTTTTTGCGAAGCCGGCATTTGATCTGTCGACTGCCTGACCTGACTATCCCCATCTCTCACCAATTGTTCTTCGCTGCCTCGTGAGCCTGAGCCTTGTTGCTCCAACTGCGATCCGAACTGGTCTTGCATCGTCACATCGACACGGGCCAATTTCATTCCGGACAGCCGGATATCCTGTTCTAACCGTCCTTGCGATGCCAAGATCAGCGCCTTGGCATTTTCGTTATCAGTTTCCAGTCGAACGATCTCACCGGCGACATCTGTCGCTATTGCCACACGCAGTTTACCAAGATGATTGGGTTTTAGCTGGAAGCTCAAAGTGGACTTTTCGGTAGACAGACCTCTGATGTCCTGACTTAATTTCGCCACCCATTGATCTGCGGTTTCAACATTTAGGACCAATATCGACGTAGCGTGGGCTTTTCCCGAAGACGTGATGCTGGGTACTGGGATTGGTGAAGTTGGTATCGCAAGCGCGTTTGCCGGTGGCGGCTGTGATGGCGCTAGAACCGTTTGAGGGGCGGGTCGCGCGGATGATCCAAAACCGTCTTCGGTTGCACGGATTTTTGGCTCAGGTATTCTTACCGAACTATCTGTCAAATCTAAGTGGGCAAATAGTGGAGCGCTTTTAGCTGTTTCATTTTCCGGCAGCGGCAGAGCTCTTTTCATCGATGAAAATGATTGCTTGGGTTCCAGGATTTTACCTAATACTGTGACCGATTTGGGAGGAGCGTTCAACGATATGGGCGCGCCATTTTCTTGCAAAAACAAGACCTCATTTTTCTGGACATTGCTGACTGGCCATTGATGCTGAGTTGTTTCAATTTGTGGTTTTGTTTCTTCGGAAATATCGCGTTGCTCTTTCGGCGTTAGGCCTACCAACTCAAAATCTCGGTGCTCGATTTTTGAGGCCGTTAACGGATCAAGCTTAGCCGCTTGGTGCGCGGATGTTAGCGGAGTATCCCAATCTGCTTTCGGTGATTCAGCATCATCGCTATCATGATTGGTAATATCCAGAGACGGGCCCTTTCTCTTATCACTATGGACAACAGCAACGGCACTCATGAAACTCAGCGCGAACTGATCCGCGTCCAGAAGATCGGGCACAATCTCCAAGGGTGATGTGATGGGATTAGGGGTGATATCCAAAGCCAATCGAAATGAACCGTTCATGTTGTCATATCCTTCCTCGATCTGCCTTCGGGCGAACACAGATTTTTGATCTGAATAGGTAGGTCTCGAAACCTGTTATTCTCGTCCGATTTTTTGGCTTTCCGAAAATTTAGGTCTGCTCTTTCTGCTGTCTGCGCGCATTGAAAAGCCCATGATTGCAGAACGGCTGTGATGCTTTGCTCATGAGTGATTTTTTTCTTTTGCGAGTTTTGAAGCGTGATGAGACGATGTCCGAACTCCAGTTTCGCAGACAATATGGCGGCATGGATGTATCCACTTATATCCAACATTTGTCCGGCCATCATCCCGAGCTGTTGGCCGGACACTTCTAATTTCGCGATATTTTTTTGCGCTCGCCGATGGTCGACCTGCGCCAACTTTTCTCGCAATTTGCAAATATCTAAAACACGTTTTTTGTCGTTCAAATTTCTGCTCATGCGCCAAACTCCTTCACAAGCAGATGGACAGAATGATGACTATCAATTTGCTCACCAATTTCTTGCTTTAGAAAGGACAGCTGATCGGGGCGTCTCACAATCGCCCTATCGAGCAGGGCGTCGTTTCCTTCACGATACGCCCCCATAGAAATAAGATCACGGTTCTCGGAGTAGCGACACCATAAAGATCGAAAATTCTGTAGAGCCATAGCATGGTCTTTATCGATGATATCCTGAGCTACACGGCTGATTGATTTCCCGACATCTATTGCCGGAAAAATACCTTGCTCAGCCAACTCGCGCGACAAGACAACATGCCCGTCAGCAATTGCGCGCGCAGCATCTACAATCGGATCATCCAGATCATCGCCATCAGCAAGAACGGTGTATATGGCGGTTATAGATCCACCGCTTTTCCGATCCCGCCCTGCGCGTTCCAATATACGCGGTATCAGCGCAATGGCACTAGGCGGATAGCCTTTCATTGTTGGCGGTTCGCCTGCAGCGAGACCTATCTCGCGCTGCGCATGGGCAATGCGGGTGAGGCTGTCGATCATCAACAATACATTTTTGCCCTGCGCCCGAAAAAACTCCGCCATCGCGGCAGCTCTGTGTGCTGCTTTGATCCGCAGTATGGGGCTATGGTCGGCCGGAACGGCAACCATGACCATTTTATTGGCGATCCCACGATCCTGGCTTGCTGCTACGAAATCGCTGACCTCACGGGCCCGCTCTCCGATAAGGCCAACGACCACGACATCAACCCGTGTGCCAGATGCAAGTTGCCGCACCAATACGGTTTTACCGACCCCAGAGCCAGCAATCAGCGCAACACGCTGACCAGACCCAATGGGGAGCAGCGCGTTAATCGCCTGCACACCGACGTCCAACGCTTGGGTAATGCGGCCTCGATTGAGGATATTTGATTTCTTACCCATCAGAGGCCACTTGGCATCGGCCATGATCGGTCCGCCATAATCAAGCGGTTGGCCAAGAGGATCAACGATGCGGCGCATCAACGACGATCCGACATCAACCTGCATCATATTGTTCATTGGTTTTATGACTGCGTCCATGCTGATCGCGGCATGTGAGTCAAATGGCGCGAGCATAGTCATCGCGCCGTCGAATCCGATCACCTCGGCACCGACTTCTTCGCCGTCGTCTGATAAGACCACCGCTCCCGTTCCAATAGGATAGTCAAAACCGCTTGCGTGCAACAAACCCGCGGAACAGGCTTTCACCTTTCCCCATTTCACCGGTGCCGGTGATATCGTACCCGTATCGATCAAAAGTCGAGACAGGCGGTCGTAGTTTATACTCAGCATCCTACACCACCAGCCACACTCGCTCTGGTCTTAATTTCCTCTGCAACTGCCGCTGTTCCGGATATGATCTGGCCCGATCCATAAGCCAACCGCACCGAACCCGGTGACAGTTCAGGATCCGCTTCAAGTGAAAAGGAACCCTTATAATGCTGCAGAGTTTTTGCATCACTTGGCGCAACATATAGACACGCTTCATCGACGTCCGCGTTGATCATTTCCACCACCGCATCGCACCGTTCCTGCATCAGCTGCTTGCTAACTTTTGCGTCGCCCACGGCCTGATGGAATAGTAACAAAACCGTTTCAAAAAGCTGTTTGGACAGCTGCCCGTCATCGACCATTCTCAGCTGGTTTATCGCTGCGGCTAGACGATCTTGGCTTTCTTGCTGTTCATCAGAGGCCGCCAGCGCCGCTTGCTGTCCGTTGACATATCCATGCGCGTAAGCATCTGCCATTTTCTCATCGAGCGCATCGCTTACTGGTGTTGGATCATGCTCCAAATCAACATCTTTGGCACCACGTTTTTGAGTTTGTCCAGCCTGTTCATACTTAGGATTAAAGCCGGTTTCCTCCATCTCCAGAGGACCGGTAACAAACATATTCGTATGATATTCGGCGGCCGAAAAAACATTGTCAGACAAATTCATCGCTCCGCCCTCCCAATATTATTTTGCCGTCTTCAGCTAACAGCCGCGCCTGCGTAACGATCTGTTTTTGGGCCGCAATCACATCATCTTTGGACACAGGTGCCATGTCCGCAATTTCATCCTGGATCGATTGGGCAGCACGCTTGGACATACAGCTAAACATCTTTTTGACCAGGTCGCTATCAGCGCCTTTCAGCGCCAAAAGAAGTCGCGCGTTTTCGACCGAACGGATTAACGTCCCGAGACTCTTGTCTTCCAGCGCGATGAGATCGGCAAAAACAAACATCTCTTCCTCGATGGTGCGCGCTATTGCTTTATCCCGCTTCAGAAGCGCTTTGATAATGCGATTTTCTATCGGCTTAGCTACATTGTTCATGATCGCAGCGGCTTCACTGGTGCCGCTAGATCGTGGACCGATTACAACATCGGGTTTTTGAACCTGCTTTGACAATAAAGCCTCAATATCGGTCAACGCATTGGCGCTGATGGCGCCCATGGTTGCCACCCGGTATACAACATCGTTCTGGATCTCAGCAGGTAATGCCTGCAGCACACCACCTGCTATTTCCGGATCAAGAAACGATAGGACAACTGCCATCATTTGAGGGTGATCACCCGCTATCATTTCGATAATCTCATCAACAGACATCCACTTTAGTTGTTGGAGTTCTGGATGATCCTGTGGCGGCGTTATCCGCGATAGAATATTAGCGGCTCGACTGTTGCCCAGAGCTTTGTCCAACATGCTCTTTATCTGCTTGTCTGCGCGGTAACCGATAGATGTACGACTACGCGCTTGTTCAACGAAACGATCAAACACCAGGTTGACCTCGTCTTCACTGACATTGCTAATTTTAAACATCGCTTCACCAAGGCTCTGAACCTCGGACGGCTGTAAGCGCGATAATATATCGGCCGCCTCATTTTCGCCGAAAATCATCAATAAAATTGCGGCCGTTTCACGGCCCGACAGATGCCCTCCCGGATCATTAATATCCGAAGGCAAAACGCTTTTATTGGTTGCCGTATTGGTGATCACTTCAGCCATGGGCAGTCTCATTTTCTAGCTTCACTTCCGACAAAAGGTCCTGCACCGTCAACGCTGCGCGATCAGGGTTTTGGCGCACGAAATTCTGAATAAGAGCAGCCCGCTCCGAATAGCCATCGGCTGAACTAATCATATCGAGAGATACTGGTTTCGCGGATCTTGCCAGCGGTTTGCCGGCACGCCCCAGCTCGGCGTCAATGTCAGATATCAATTGCATTTTATCGGGACCAAATAATGACCCGCTCTTCGATCGATATTTCTTTATCAATGGGCGGCCGATTCCCAAGATTAAGGCAAGAGCCACCATCAACGCCGAAACATTACGGACGAGTATGGAAACCCAGCTGGCTTCCCACCAGTTTTCGACAGGCTGTTCAACCGAAAGAAATGCGCGCGCCTCTATCGCAACGACATCACCGCGCACTGCTTGAAAACCGATAGCTCCTTTCACAAGAGCCTCGACCGCCGCCAATTCTTCAACAGAACGCTGGTTCTTACCAACAGGCGAGCGCAATGCGACGGCCACAGATAATCGGCTAAGCGAACCGACAGCCTGTTTGCTAACAGATACTTCGCGACCCAATTCAAACTGACGAGCAAATTTCTCTGAGGTTCGACTCGTCTCCTCTTTGTCTTCTCGATCTTCGTCACCCTGAAGACCGTCAGTCAATTCAGGTGTTTCCGGAGGACGGTTGGATAGTGCTCCGGGTATGCCATAGCTTGCTTTTTCTCCCGGTTCGTTCGACCAACTGCCTTGTTCCGATCGAACGCGCGCCCCTTCTTGTGGATAGCTTTCGCGGGTTGCCTGATTTTCGGAAAAATCCATTTCTGCGTTCACTTCAGCGGTAAAATTCTCGGCCCCTATTATTGGGGTTAGCAATGACGTGATGGTCCGCCGATACCGCTCCTCAACCTGAGACTGGACCACCAGATGACGCTCCGCCTGAGCAGAAGCTCCCATGGTTCCATGGCGCGACATCAACCTACCGTTTTGATCGACCACGCTCACCGCGTCGGAAGACAGACCAGGGACAGAACTGGCCATCAGATGTATGATCGATTGCACTTGGGATTCGCTCAAACGACCGTCACCGATAAGTTTGAGCATGACCGAGGCAGATGGCTCTGATCGGTCACGAACAAATATACTGGGCGGCTCCACCGCCAACAAGACCCGCGCGGAAACCACATTATCGATCGCCTCGATCGTCCGGGCTAAATCCAATTCGCGGGCGCTGCGGAGCTTGTCGTTTTCCACGGCCCGACTAGCGCCCATCGGCATCGCAGAGATCAAGCTGTTACCATCGGGCGCCGATTGAGGCAGCCCCTGCGACGCCAAAGAAAGTTTGGCCTGATGATAATCGTTTTCCGATACCGTCAGTGCGCCGGTTTTATCGTCGATGCTAAAACCGATGTTCGATTGCTGCAGTGCTTCAGCAACCGCAGCCTTATCGGTTTCGGGCAAGCCTCTGAACAAATCACGTTGGGGTGGTTCGCGTAGTGCGAGCCACAAGGCACCGGCGACAACGACAACGGCCAGCAATCCTAACAGTGGCAACGAACGGGTAATCGCTGGCTGTTCCAAAAGGCCGCGCAGACGGTCACGCCAGTTAGCGGCCTTTGCAAAGCTTTGCATTGGCGGAGTTGGCGTCAGATCATTTGTGGATTCGGTCACCTGATCATCTGATGTGAGGCTGAGTTCATTCATATCACACCGGCATGGTCATAATATCTTGATAGGCTTTGATCAGCTTGTTGCGAACCTGCAACGTTAGTTCAAAACCCAGTGAAGACTTCTGCTTCGCCATCATCACGCCTGCAATATCGTTAGTCTTCCCCATGGTATAATCCTGCGTCGCATCGCCAGCGGCGCGTTGAAGCCTGCTGACATCTTTTATCGCAGACACCATGGCCTGACCAAAACCTGGCTCTGGAGAAATCGCGACACCGCTAAGAGAAACCGAGGCGGCCTTCTGCAAAACATCATTTTGCGCAATGATATCCTGACGCATGGACATGAGCTGGGCGCTATCAATGGTCTTCATGATAATTCTCGGGTGACCAGTTCCGCTGCGCATCATTCCGGCACCAAGGGGCATTTTGGTAAGCCCGGATTAATGCGCAGCGGTAGGCCATAGCTCGCCCGGACCAGTTCGGGGGAGCGGATATTAGGATCGAAGATGCCGATACATCATGGTGTCGCCATGATCTGATAGAAACAATGCGCATTCGTGTGGGAACAAGTTTTCGCACATGCAGTCCGATAAGACACATGGTCTGATGCAAACGATCCACCCAATCTTTAGGTGGCTTCGTGAGCATCCACTCGACCCTGCATTTCATTATTTCGGTCATCATCTTTCCCAATGTCTGGTCCTAGAAAGCCGCGTCTAAAACAATCGAACACGGCTTGGAGAGTTGGTTCGCAAACGCTGTGCCAACTTCCGCATTGGAATATTATGCCATTTTTTTAGATAGTTACGGATTGCCATTAAGGGTGAAGCCAATTTTCTGACTGCTGCACGCCAAATTGCTGACGCACCGCCATTTTATTGGCGTCCCATTTTATGCGCTAAATCTATTCAAGCCCGGTCCGTTTTTGTGCCTGAGGTCGCTGTTGATCCATTTTGGCGATCCATCTGCTTTTGAAAGGAAAATCATATGACGATTATCGGAACCAATGTTGCGGCCATGCGCACCAATCACGCGGCGAATAATGCTGAAATGAGCCTCGCCAAATCCATTGAAAGACTGTCCACCGGTCGCCGCATCAACAGCGCGAGCGATGATGCGGCTGGTCTTGCCATTGCCACCCGGATGACATCGGAAATTCGCGGCCTCAACATGGCAACCCGCAATGCCAATGACGGCATCTCACTAGCTCAGACGGCAGAAAGCGGTATGAGCGAAATCAACAACATGCTGCAGCGTATGCGCGAGCTGTCCGTTCAATCTGCCAACGGCACATTATCTGCTGGTGACCGCACCAACCTGCAAACAGAGGTTACTGCACTGGTCTTGCAAATTGGTGATGTTGCGACCCGGACCGAGTTCAACAATGTTGCGCTTTTGGATGGTAGTTCCCCGACAATCAATATCCAAACTGGTTCTGCGGCTAACGAAACTGTCGTCGTCAACCTGGCCGATGTCACGGCAATAACACTGGGTGTCGATGCGCTCGATATCAGTACTGAGGTAGGAGCAAACGCAGCTCTCGCAGCTCTCGACACCGCCATGGATACGGTAACGACCGCGCAAGCTTCTCTTGGTGCTTCGCAAAACCGACTGATTGCGACCGTTTCCAATCTGACGAGCCGTGTTGCGAATATCACGGAATCACGCTCTCGCATTGAAGATGTCGATTTCTCTGGAGAAACCACCGCTCTCGCCAAGGCGCAAATCTTGAGCCAGGCATCAACCGCGATGCTCGCCCAGGCCAATCAGTCTCAGCAAGGCGTTCTCAGTTTGATCCGTTAAGCATCTGGTCCAGCTTAACGGGTTATGCGACCCTCGGCGCTTGTCAGTTCCCACAACCGGCGCCGGGGGTTTTTCTATGTCGATCAGGGAAATCGCCTCTCGCTTTTGCTTGCCTTTTGAAAGCGATAAATTAGCGTGATCCGCCAATAGAGGAGCGGAATAATATGGCAGCGCAAGACATTTTGGTGATTGACGAAGGTACGACATCTACGCGTGCAATGCTATTCGGTATCGATGGAAAGCTCCACGGATCACAGCAAGAAGAGTTGCAGCAATATTATCCAGCCACCGGTCTAGTAGAACATGATGCTGGAGAAATCTGGGATAAAACACTGCGGTGCTGCCAAAAGATGATTGACCAAGCGGGTGGCGCAGAAAAAATTGCTGCTATCGGAATCACAAATCAGCGCGAAACAGTTGTCGCTTGGGACAAGCGCACCGGCGAACCTTTGTGCAATGCGATTGTCTGGCAAGATCGCCGTACCGCCGATATCTGCAATGCACTGAAAGCCAAAGGCATGGAACCTATGGTGCAGGCCAAAACCGGATTGCTGCTTGATCCTTATTTCTCCGGCAGTAAAATTGGCTGGATGTTACAAAATCATCCGGAGCTTTTGTCGACGGGTGATAATTTGGCCTTCGGAACCATTGAATCCTATCTCATCTTTCGCCTGACCGGCGGCCTCCATATCACCGATGCCAGCAATGCTAGTCGCACCATGTTAATGGCTTTGGATGGCAAAGATTGGGATGATGAGTTGCTGGAACTATTCGCGATTCCCCGCAAAGCACTACCGGCGATTGTCGACTGCGCTGGAGATTTGGGAAAGACGTCGACGCAACTGTTCGGCGCGCCAATAGCAATATGTGGTTCTGCTGGAGACCAACAGGCGGCCACCATCGGCCAAGCGTGCCTAAGTGTTGGTCAAACCAAAGCTACTTTTGGAACGGGCGCGTTCGTTCTGACGAATAGCGGTGACACGCCACCACAATCAAAGAACCGGTTGCTGTCAACCGTGCTGTATCAGTTAAACGGTCGGCGAACATACGCTTTGGAGGGATCCGTGTTTGTCGCGGGCAGCTTAATGCAATGGCTTCGCGACGAGGTCGGCCTGATCACCTATGCCGGTGAAAGTGAAGAACTGGCACGTTCCGTTGACGATAATGGCGGGGTATATCTGGTCCCTGCCCTATCTGGACTAGGAGCGCCTTATTGGAAGGCGGATGCCACAGCTACAATTTCCGGTCTCAGTTTTTCGGCCACAAAAGCCCATATCGTGAGAGCCGCCCTTGAGGCGATGGCCTATCAATGTCACGATTTGAAGACTGCGTTTTCCGCCGATGGAACCGACTGGCAAAGCCTGCGCATCGATGGCGGCATGGTGGCCAATGACTGGATGGTCCAGGATCTCGCTAATATCTTGGATATTCCAGTCGAGCGACCCGAGTTTTTCGAGACAACGGCGCTTGGGGCAGCCATGCTTGCAGCGGTTGGCGCCGGAATTTACGCATCATTGCAGGATGCTTCTGTGATGATAACGGGCTTAGAAACATATCAACCGTCCATAGAAGAATCGCAACGTGATATGCGGATAGCGGGATGGAAGAAAGCAACGGAGAGCGTTTTGCGCGACTAGCTCGAATATGCCTATTTTGTGCTAAAACCGGGCCGCCTGTTTGACGTAGTTGTCTGAAAACCGTTCCAAACATGGCCATTGTCAATTTTCTTCACAAAATGCCCTTGGTCGTTGTCAGATTTGAAATTGAAAAGATCGATATCAATAGCTTGATCAAATTGCATACCAAACTCACGCCCTTCTACCCAGCGCACAGTACCAGAGACCTTCCCATAGCCAGGTTTTTTAATCATGATGGATTGCCCAGGCTGTAATTTGATCGGCGAGGTCGCACGAATACCAAATGTCGAAAGGTTCCGGACAAAGGATGCATGCGGCCCTGAACCATCGGCAAACAGTTCGATTTTTACGAGTTTGCGAATCCTCGGCTCGCGAAAAACAGCTTGCTGAGTGCTATTATCCTTATTTTTAAATGTCTCAACCATCCTGACGATCCAATATTATGGGCTCGTCGATAAGAACGGCAATTTTTCAAAAAATTAAGGATGCCGAGCAAAAAAACAGTGAAATTTTAACCATGAACACCATCGTCGGCATTGCGGCTCAGCAGTTCATATACACCCCGTGATGACGAAGTGGACTCTGTTGTGCGGTGATAGCGTCTGGTGACCATCGCGCACTGGCCAATCACACACCATCAAAAAAAAAGCCCACCAATCGGCGGGCCTTTTTTGTTTATTTTGACGTACGTTTAAGCGTCTTTTTTCTTCTTCTCTGACTTCACGTCTGCCCAGATGGACTTGTAAGACAAGAAACCGAGGATCGTTGCGATCAGCAAGAACGCTAAAACGGCCCAACCAGTTTGCTTCTGCTTAATCAGCGATGGTTCTGCTGTCCAAATCAGAAAAGCCGAAACATCCTGGGCCATCTGCGACATCGTCGCTTTGGTCCCATCGGAATAAGCCACTTGATCTTCAGCCACAATCGGTTGTGCCATTGCGATATTGAGGTTCGCAAAATATGGATTGTAATGCAGGCCCGTGCCAGGACGGTTAGCTTCAGGAAGTTCCGCTGGTGGCTGAGTATAACCAGTCAGCAGCGAGTAAATATAAGCGGCTCCACCTCCTCGCGCTTTGGTAATGAGCGAAAGGTCTGGTGGAATTGCGTTGTTGTTAGCCGCAGCCGCCGCAACATTGTTCGCGAAAGGTTTAGGAAACTTGTCCGCCGGAATCGATGGACGGGTTGATGCTTCACCGGTATTCGGATCAATATCAGCCGTTTCGATCGGCCAGTTTGCGGCAATCGCCTTCACTTCATCTTCACTGTAACCAAGCTCTGCAAGGTTACGGAAAGCAACTAAACGGAGGCCATGGCAAGCCGCGCAAACTTCTTTGTAAACTTGAAATCCGCGTTGCAATTGCTGATTGTCAAACTTTCCGAAGGGTCCATCGCTCGTGAAAGAAACCTCTTTGGGTTTCTCGTGAAATTGATATTCGACAGCTTTAACCGGTGGATTGGAGACATATTCGACCGCGCCGCGCCCGAACGAATAGACCATCATTCCAGCAAAGAACAAACCGATCAATATTCCGAAAAATCTTACCATTACTCAGATCCCTGTTTCTTAGCTGGCTTGTTGTAGTGGTTTGCCGGTCACCGCTTCGGTTATCGAATTTGGCAACGGTGTTGGTTTCTCGATCCGAGAAAGCAATGGCAATATGATCAGGAAGTGCGCGAAGTAATAGGCACTCGCTAGCTGGCTCAGCATCACAAACGGCTCTTCCGCTGGCGCGCCGCCACAATAGCCAAGTATGGCGATGCATGGGATCAAACCGAACCAGAAGAACTTCTTGAACCGTGGACGATAGTCGCCAGAGCGCACTGGTGAACGGTCCAACCAAGGCAGGAAGAACCATACCAATATGGCGGAGAACATTGCCAACACACCCAGCAGTTTTGCTGGAATGAAGAAAAAGTCAAAAGTAAAAGCGCGCAAAACGGCGTACCAAGGCCAGAAATACCATTCAGGAACGATATGGGCTGGCGTCGACAGTGGGTTTGCCGGAATATAGTTATCCGCGTGACCCAAGGCGTTTGGCATGAAAAACAGCATGGCTGTAAAGAAGATAAGCGCGAGGCCCACGAACCAGCCATCTTTCGCCGTATAGAACGGATGGAAAGGAACAGTGTCCTGCTTGCCTTTTACGCTTACGCCTGTTGGATTGTTGGAGCCGGGAATATGCAATGCCCAAATGTGCATGATAATCACGCCTGCGATGACAAACGGCAACAGATAGTGCAGCGAGAAGAACCGGTTCAGCGCCGCATTATCAGGCGCAAAGCCGCCCAATAGAAGTTCTTGGATCGGCTTGCCGACCAGCGGTATAGCCTCAAACAGGCCGGTAATAACTTTCGCGCCCCAGAAGCTCATTTGACCCCAAGGAAGCACATAACCCATGAAAGCGGTTGCCATAGCGAGCAGGTAAATCACGACACCGAGCAGCCAGATCATCTCCCGTGGCGCCTTGTATGAGCCATAATAGAGACCGCGACCAATATGCAGATAGATAGCGATGAAGAAGAAGCTAGCGCCGTTGGCGTGAGCATAGCGGATCATCCAGCCACTGTTGACGTCGCGCATGATATGCTCAACAGAATCGAACGCAATATTCGCATTGGCGGCATAGTGCATCGCCAAAATGATGCCTGTCACAATCTGAATGACCAGGAAAAGTCCGGCAAGTGAGCCGAAGTTCCACATGTAATTCAAGTTGCGCGGCGTTGGATAACCAGCACCAAGACTGTTATAAATCAACCGGCCGACTGGTAGTCTGTCGTCCATCCACTGACCAAATTCAGTGGTCGGTTTATATTGCTGTGCCCAAGGAAAACTCATTTTTCTTGCCCCTAGCCGATTTTCACGACGGTATCTGTTAGGAAACTATATTCCGGTACTTCCAAATTGGTCGGCGCAGGCCCTTTGCGGGTCCGGCCTGCCGTATCATAGTGCGAACCATGACATGGGCAGAAGTAGCCATCATATTCGCCTTTGACTTCACCCTGCGCAGCACCAAGCGGCACACATCCAAGATGAGTACAAACGCCCAATGTAATAAGCCAATTCTCTTTGCCTGGCTGTGTCCGGTCAGCGAGTGTTTCCGGGTCACGAAGGCCTGATATGTCGACTTTGTTAGCAGCCTCAATCTCGGTAGCTGTCAGATTGCGAATAAAAATTGGCTGTTTGCGCCAGCTGGTTTTGATCGCTTGGCCTGATTCGATGCCCGAAATATCGACTTCGATCGATGACAGCGCCAAAACGTCCGCGCTTGGGTTCATCTGATTCACCAATGGAAACACTGTGGCGACGACCCCAACGCCAGCGAAGCTCACTGCCGCAATATTGATGAAATCCCGGCGACGAACGCCGCCAATTTCTGGTTCCGAAACAGCCGGGTCACCAGATTCAACCGCGGTATCAATACTAGCCATGCAAACATGCCCTTACGTTTGTTAGTACCCCTATCTGCCAGATCAAAGCAAAAGCCTCAATACGTTAATCGGCAGGTATTTGCGCGCCTGATAGCCGCGAAGACCATGGTTTGCCAACAGTGAATTTTTGATTGACCGAACATTATAAATAACCCCATGCAGGACATGTCATGAGAGTAGCCCTTTACCAACCCGATATTGCCGGAAATTTAGGAACGATTTTAAGGACATGCGCGTGTTTTGATGTCGCTGTCGATATCATCGAACCCTGTGGGTTTCCATTTAGCGATCGCAGCTTGAAACGCGCAGGAATGGACTATTTTGATCATGTCGATTTCACACGGCACACAGATTGGAATGCATTTCTGACCAGTGTCGATTCACAATCGGCCCGGCTCGTCCTGCTGACAAGCAAGGCACAGGCCGCTTACCATGAATTCATGTTTCAGTCGGACGATATTCTATTGTTCGGCTCAGAAAGTTCGGGCGTACCCATTGATGTTAATCAACGCGCGGACGAACGAATCACCATAAAGATGAAAAACGGCATGCGTTCATTGAACCTTGCCGTTTCTGCAGGCATGGCGCTCGGCGAAGCGCTCAAACAAACGGGACAATTTTCCAAATGACGATACAACGGCCAATTCGAAAAAATGACAAGCCACTGGATGATCAACAATCTCGGGCCCAGGCATGGTTTGCCACATTGCGTGATGACATTTGTGCCGAATTTGAGGCCATCGAATCCGAGGCAGGCAGTGATGCAAGGTTTGATTATCTGTCTTGGGATCGTGAAAATCCTGATGGCAGTCCTGGCGGCGGCGGTGTGCGCGGTGTCATCAACGGCAAGATATTTGAAAAAGCAGGGGTCAACATTTCTACCGTCGATGGAACGTTCAGCGAGGAATTTGCCAAGTCGATCCATGGCGCCTCGGAAAACCCCCATTTCTTTGCGACCGGCATCAGTTTGGTCGCTCATATGGCCAACCCTCATGTTCCGGCGGTACATATGAACACCCGTTTCTTATGCACCACAAAAAGATGGTTTGGCGGTGGGGCCGATCTCAACCCGCCCATTCCTTATGAAGAAGACACGTCCGACTTTCATGGCCGCATGAAACAGGCATGTGATGCCCATGATCCCGACTATCACGCGAAATATAAAAAGTGGGCGGACGACTATTTCTATATCCCGCACCGGCAAGTCCATCGCGGCGTCGGTGGCATATTTTATGATCATCTAGAGCTCGAGGCAGATGACGATTTCGGCAAGCATTTTGCTTTCACGCAGGATGTGGGCCGTGCTTTTCTCGACATTTTCCCAAAACTGGTGCGAAGGCGCATGGGGTTGCCTTGGACGGAGGAAGAAAAAGAGCAGCAACTCATATGGCGGGGGCGCTACGCTGAGTTTAACCTAGTCTATGATCGCGGCACCACATTTGGTTTGAAAACTGGCGGTAATGTCGACGCTATATTGATGAGCCTACCGCCCGAGGCAAAGTGGGCCTGACAAGAGGAACGATATTGACTATAGACGTGCCGGAAGGCCAAATCCCTACGATTACGACCTATTTTGAGATGACTGACCGTCCCGTGGTAAAACGGCAGGACGGGCCTCTCAAACTACTCAAGTGGAACGTGCCTGAACCTTCTGAATATTTATCACTGTTTCGTGCCGTAGGGAATCGGTGGATGTGGACCTCCCGGCTTTTGATGGATGAAAATGCACTGCGCAACACTCTCCATCATGATGCCGTTGAGGTTTATCTGATTGAAAAAGACGATGCAAAAATAGGCTTGCTCGAGCTCGATTTTCGGGAACAGAAACAATGTGAAATCGGTTTTTTTGGAATAGTCCCCGATATGAACGGCCAAGGATATGGCCGGTGGCTAATGGCCGAAGCATTAAACCGCGCTTGGCGTCCCGAGATTTCCAGAGTTTGGCTTCACACCTGTACCGAGGACTCCCCTCGGGCCATTCCATTTTACATGAAGTCCGGCTTCACCCCCTACAAACGCGAGGTCGAGATTAACTCCGACCCTCGTTTGGTTGGGCACCTACCCTTGGACGCCGGGCCACATGTTCCAATCATTCGGCCAAGCAACGCTTAACATCAGTCGAACACTTCTCCGACTTTGGAGTTTTGTCCGGTTAGTTGAAGATAAATCGATGCAATGATGACCGTAAACAAAATTTGCGTCGCAGCACCACCAATAGCAGCCACTAGATTTTCAATAAAAGGCCAGCCTACGCCACTGGTGGCAAGGCCAGTGATGACCCCGACAATCATCTGGATGACGCCAACCGTGATGGCCGCGATAATCGCGATCATAAGAATCAGTAACAATATCGAAAATCCGTTGTCCTTCGTACTGTCCCAGCTCTTTTTGAGGACTCCGATAGGATTTCTCTCACTCTGATCAGCGATGATCATCGGCACCAGAATGAGGCGACATGCAACGTACAACCCAGGAATGATAAGCAACATAAAACCGGCAAATGTTGCAAGCCCTGTTAAAATATTCGCGAGCAGAAAGATCAAAAAGAACCGCAACGCCTTACTCAAATCGTCCGCCACTGTGCCGCTGTGCGAAGGAGAAACCGTAAAAAAAATCACGAATCCCCCAAAACTGAGCAACAGATTCGACGCTATAATTGCCGTCGCATTCTCCTTAAAAAAAGCCGAATAGGCTGCCGTAATCGCGTTTAGATCCTCCGTCCCGGTCAATGCCGGTTGACCAACGAACTGGGCCATCAGCAATGTTGGTAGGAAAACAAAAACCCCTGCTATCGCCAGAATCGCTTCCTTGTGATCCCGCAAAATCGTCATAGCGCCGTTCCAGCATTGCATGTAATTGAGCTTCATTGGCTTAACCCTTGGGTTTGAATTTCATTGATCGCACCCTTGCCACCGGCGCGCCAATTGTGCACGGAAATTTTATGACCGCTCAGTCCCACATCGAATGGCGCGTAAGTGACGCCCAAATTACCTACCCCAATGCTTTGGCTGAAATGGAGCAGCGTAATGCCGCCATATATAATGGCGCACAACGTGAACTCATCTGGCTGCTCGAACATCCACCGCTTTATACCGCCGGAACAAGCGCTGATCCTGCCGAGTTGCTCAGCCATGAATTTCCGGTTTTTGAAACCGGTCGCGGCGGTCGCCATACCTATCATGGACCTGGTCAACGGGTCGGTTATGTGATGCTGAACCTTAAAAAACGCCAAGCGGATGTCCGCAATTTTGTGCACGCGCTGGAAGACTGGGTCATAAGAGCTTTGCACGAATTCGGAGTGGAAGCGCGAGCTGTAGAAGGCAGGGTTGGTATCTGGTGCGATACGCCGCAGGGTGAGGAAGCGAAGATCGGCGCGATTGGCATCCGGATACGCAAATGGGTGACCATGCACGGTTTTGCCGTGAATATTGATCCTGATCTCAGTCACTTTGGCGGAATCATTCCTTGCGGGATCAGCGAATATCCCGTGACCAGTCTGAAACAATTGGGGATCCAAGCATCATTGGATGATTTTGATAAGGCATTGAAAAAAACCGTTCCCGATTTTCTCGCAGCAATTGATAAAAAAAGCTGACACGATATGCTGGCATCCACAATAGATTAGGAAAAATAATGACGAAATTGATCAAAGCCGCCGCAACAGGCATTTTCGCGCTTTCTGTTGTCGCTTGTTCTGGCGAAACAGAAGCACCGGAAGCTGATACAGTTACCGAGACTCGCATGGACGAGGTTGATGTTATTGATGGTACAATCAGCGACGACATGGTTGATGTCGATACTCAGAGCACCGGAGATGAACTGGCCGAAGGCGAAGATGGTGACAATGAAAATAGCGACGAAACATCCGAAGCTGAAGAATAAGGCTTAAGCCAGCCCTAAAATCTTATGGGTTTGCAACGATAGACGCCATTTGGGGTGGGTCTGCACAAAGGCGATCGCTTCGGCCAGATTCTCGTCATTGGCAGCCTGATCCAACCGGGCATCCATCGGCTGAAGCAAGTGATTGGCAAAATCCCAATCCTGCATGGCTTTCCAATCACTACCCGATTGCGGCCAGACAAGTTTCAGCTCATCGCCAGAGCGCTGAACGGTATCACTACCTGCTTTTGGACTAATGCAAATCCAGTCAATTGAGCGTGGTACGACCAGCGTCCCATTCGATTCAATCGCGATTTCAAATCCAGCCTCATGGAGCGCGTCGATGAGCGCATCATCCACTTGCAACATAGGTTCGCCGCCCGTGAGCACAACAAAACGAGCGTCATTGCCCTCACCCCATTTGGCAGCAACTGAAGCGGCAAAAGCCGCGGCATTCTGAAAGCGTCCACCGCCTTCGCCATCCATTCCTACAAAGTCGGTATCGCAAAACTGACACACAGCGGTCGCGCGATCTTTTTCAAGCCCCGACCAGAGATTGCAACCGGCAAAACGGGCGAACACAGCCCGGCGTCCCGCCTGTACACCCTCCCCTTGCAAGGTCAGAAACATTTCTTTGACGGCGTAGCTCATGGCGAAAGCGCATAGCGGGTAGGGTCCGCTATGCCTGCTTCTTCAAAACCTTTTTGACGGAGCCGACAGCTATCACAATAGCCGCAATGCAAATTGCCTTCCGCCGGATCATAGCAGGACCAGCTCAACGCCGGATCAATATCAAGCCGTCTCGCTTCCTTGGCGATGTCTGCTTTAGTCATATATTGCAATGGCGTCTGTATCGTAAAACCGCTGCCCTCATCCCCTGCCTTGGTCGCAAGGTCAGCCAATCTTTCAAACCCTTGAATAAATTCGGGACGGCAATCGGGATAACCGGAATAGTCCAATGCATTGACGCCAATAAAAATATCCCGAGCGTCACGTGCTTCGGCCAAACCAAGAGTTAATGACAGGAAAATCAAGTTACGCGCAGGCACATAGGTCACTGGAATATCATTGGTCACACCGGATTTGGGCACATCAATATCATCAGTCAAAGCAGACCCGCCAAAGCGGCTGAGATCCAGCGGCAGGATTATATGCTCGCTAACGTCCAGTTTCGCGGCGATCTGGACTGCGGATTGTAGCTCAATTTTATGCCGCTGATTATAGTCAATCGTCAGCGCAACAATATCATAGCCTTCCTCCCGCGCCATCGCGGCAGATACCATGGAGTCGAGTCCGCCAGACAGCAGGACAATTGCCTTTTTATGATTTTGAGACATGCCCGCTCCGCTAATCCCCTTCGCGGTGACAATCAAGTGTTCAGGCAGGCATAACGGGAAGCATTTGTCGGAAGATATCAAAAAAATAGGCCGCGGTTCCATTGGAATGCGGCCTAGTTGGGTTTCTAGTCGAAACCGAAAGGGAGAAAGTCATGCCGAAACATGATGATCTCTCTTTAACCCGAACATGGTAAATATTTAGTTAACAAGCGCCCGTCCGACGGCCTTCCACATTGAAAGAAAATGGCGCATTGCCTTTGATGCCCTGCGATTGGATTTGAACTAGTCCGCTGGATTCGCGTTTAATTGTGGTCACACCATGATCGGAACTACCGCACTTATAGCTAACCCGGACGCTATCGGGCCTATCCTGGATCACATAACGCGAACATGAGGTTCCGCTATGCTGAATTTGTAGCAATATTGCAGGATCTCCTAGGCAGACTTTCTGACCGCCATCGTTAGAACCGCGCGATTTCAGCGTCCATTCGCCCTTTTGTAGCCCGTTCAGCAGTGCCAAATCCGGAGCTTGTGCGGGTGCAGAAACAGAAAACGCGAAAAAGGCGGCCGTTGACGCGCTGATCGCCTTTATCATTGTAATAGCCTTCATTCCCTGCATCCTTCGTTGTTGCTGATGATAAAACGGAAAAACCGCGCTGTGATTTACTGGCGATAGAATATGGCCAATATGCGCCCAATTACGGCTATTTATAGTATGTTTCAGACAAACTTTGCGAATAATCAATTTATTGCCTAATAAAATCAGTTATTTAGGCTTGCACTCGAAATGCTAAACTTCTTGCTGCAAAATGCACAATCAATCGAAATTGCGCCGTCTTCGCCTACCATATCCTCCTTATCCTCTTTCGGGAACCGTGCGATCACGTCCCTGATATGATCTTCATTACAGCGGCAACCCTTAACGAGCGGTTTACCGCTCAGAACCCTCACTTCGTCGCTTTCACTAAACAGGCGCCAAAGCAAATCTTCCATCGGCAGTCCACGATCAACCAGCTCTTTCTCTTGAACGCTGCTGCCCATAATCGCGACATGTTCCCATTCCGGGTGATTCATCCGGACGTGCAACCGTTCCTTGCCTTCTTCGCCATCAGGAAGATGTTGCACCAACAAGCCACCGGCAATGGTATGGTTGCCATCGATCTGAAGCCCGACACGGATCACTGTCGGTATCTGTTCGGACTGCATAAAATAATTTTGAACGGCTTCCGCTAGGTTAGCGCCCTCCAATGGTACAATGCCTTGCGAGCGTCCGCGCGGTTTAGGATGATCAAAGGTTATCGCGAGATAGCCTTTACCAAATAGGGCCATGAGACTTGGTTCTAGCGGCTGGCTGGCCAGACGCTCTGCATCAAACTGGACATAGCCGCGCACATCACCGTCTTTATAGTCGCAAGCTAACAAGCTGATGACACCATTTTCCGTCTGTGCTTGCAAAGTCAGCTGAGCATCTTCCTCTTTGAGCAAAGCGCCTAACAAAGATGTCAAACACACCGCTTCAGCCAGTAAAGATTTGATCTGCAGCGGATAATTATGCGCGGACAATATGTCATCGAGCACAGGACCAAGCCGCACGGCTCGACCCCGGCAATGTTTTGCGGGAATCGAAAAGGACAAGTTTTTGTCGATCAGCGTCGGTATATCGGGATTTTCGGACATCAGATTTGATCAAATGCCCAACGCAGGACCGATTTCTGTGCATGAATTCGGTTTTCCGCTTCATCCCAAACCAGCGACTGCGGACCATCTATGACTGAAGGCATAACCTCTTCGCCGCGATGGGCAGGAAGGCAGTGTAGGAACACCGCATCGGCTTTAGCCGTTTCCATTATCACATCATTGACCTGAAATGGCATCATCGCTTCCATTTTGGCGTCGGCATGCGCCTGCCCCATCGATACCCATGTATCGGCTATTATCACGTCAGCGCCTGCTGCGGCTTCCATCGCATCGCGATAGACGGTAACATTGGCCCCTGCCGCTTGCGCCGCAGTGATAAAGCTCTGGTTGGGATCATAGCCTTCCGGACAACCGATCCGTACGTTGAACTTCATTAAGCCTGCGGCTTCTACAATAGAGTTGAGGACATTGTTGGAATCACCCAACCATGCGACTTCCAGCCCGGGTAGCGCCTTACCATGCTCGATCAAGGTCAGCAGATCGGCCACAATCTGACACGGGTGCGATAGATCCGTCAGACCGTTAATCACTGGCACAGTAGCATTGGCCGCGAGTTCTTCGATTTTTGCATGGTCATCGGTACGGATCATGATCGCATCGCACATGCGCGACAGAACTTTAGCGGTATCCGCAACAGTTTCGCCACGGCCCAATTGCATCGATCCACTATCCATCACAATACTGGTCCCGCCCATCTGGCGGATGGCAATATCAAAAGATACGCGCGTTCTTGTGCTGCTTTTTTCAAAGATCATTGCCAGCACATGACCCGCCAGCGGCGCGTCTGCATCCGCCTTTCCCTTGGGCCAGCTTTTGCGCGCTTCTTTGCGATCGAGGGCATCATTAAGCATTGCGGCAAGTGCGTTACCACCTGCATCGGCAAGATTTAGAAAATGCCGGGTCATGATTCAGGTGCTTTATAGTCGGCAGCACCCGCAGACAATTTCTCGATAAAGGTTGCAATATGGTTTTCGTCAATGTTCAGCGGCGGCAATATTCTTAGGGTGTTATCTCCCGCTGCAACCGTCAGCAACCCATGATGATCGCGCAAATGTGCAACAAAAGAGCGTGTTTCCTGGGTCATGGTAATACCAAGCATCAAACCATGCCCTCGCACACCCGTAAACAATGCAGGATAATTGCCGATAAACTGCTCAATCGCCGCACGCAGTTTTCCGCCAATGTCGCGAACATGTTCGAGAAACTCATCATTCGCAATAACGTCCCAAACCGCATTACCCGCAGCCATGGCCATTGGATTACCGCCATAGGTTGACCCGTGAGTGCCGGGCACCATACCGCGCGCTGCTTCTTCGGTTGCCAAACAGGCGCCAAATGGGAAGCCGCCGCCGATACCCTTTGCGCTCGCCATGATGTCGGGCGTTATTCCGTAAAGTTCATGCGCATAAAGAGCGCCGGTCCGTGCAACACCACACTGCACTTCGTCGAGAACCAGTAATATGCCATGTTCGTCGGCCAGGGCACGAAGACCTTTCATAAAGGCTTCGGATGCCGGACGGACGCCGCCCTCGCCCTGTATCGGCTCGACAAGAAACGCAGCTGTTTTTGGTCCTATCGCAGCTTCTGCGCCTTCCAGATCGTCAAAATCGACATATTTGAAACCATTGAGAAGTGGAGAAAAGCCGTGATGCATTTTCTCTTGGTTGGAAGCGGAGATGGTCGCCATCGTCCGACCATGAAAGGCATTTTTGAACGTGATAATTTCAAACCGGTCACTGCCTTGTGACTGATGATAAACCCGCGCCGCTTTGATCGCACATTCGACCGCCTCCGCGCCGCTATTGGTAAAAAATACTGTGTCAGCAAACGTCGTATCGACCATCCTTTGGGCCAGTTTTTCACCTTGCGGACTGCCGTAAAGATTGGACACATGCATCAGCGTAGCTGCCTGCTCTTGTATCGCCTTGGTTAAATGCGGATGACCGTGGCCCAAAAGGTTCACCGCAATGCCAGTGGCAAAATCGAGTGCGCGGCTGCCATCTTCGGAAATCAACCAGGCGCCCTCGCCTCGCACGGGACGAAAACCACACCGAGGATATACGGGCATGAGCGGGGTAATCGTCATCTTACTTTCCTTCCAAAAATGGTCGTAGACAAAACAGAAAAGGCGACCGGACTGGCCGCCTCTTTCAAGCTCTTGCCTTATATGCCTGAAAAAGATGAGGGTCAATCTTTGCAGAGTACAGCCTGCGATCATCTATCGAAACACTGCTTGATCGATTGAGCCAATCAAACAGAATGTTTTAATTGATTTAGCAGCAGGGTGATTTTGTATTATGAAGGTCATAATTTCAGCTCATATACCCCAAGTTAACAAGGAGAGATTCGCATGGATATGAAAACACCCGGAGCCAAAATCGAAGGATGCCCAATGGGCTTTGATGGCGGTGTTCGTTCCCTTCTGGGACGCCAGAACCAAGATTGGTGGCCAAATCAGTTGCAGCTCAATATTCTTAGTCAAGGCGGAACCTCCCCTGACCCAATGGGCGACGATTTCAATTATGCCGAAGCTTTCAAGTCTATCGACTATCAAGGCCTCAAAGATGATCTGACCGCCTTGATGACCGATAACCAGTCTTGGTGGCCCGCCGATTATGGTCATTATGGACCGTTTTTCATTCGGATGGCATGGCATGCTGCTGGTACTTATCGGACCGCAGATGGCCGTGGCGGCGCTGGCGAAGGACAGCAGCGTTTTGCTCCGCTCAACTCATGGCCTGACAACGGCAACCTTGATAAAGCTCGCCGCCTGCTTTGGCCGATAAAACAAAAATACGGCGCGAAAATAAGCTGGGCCGATTTGTTCATCTTGACCGGTAATGTCGCAATTGAATCGATGGGCGGACCGGTCTTCGGTTTCGGCGGCGGCCGCGCTGATACCTTTGAACCTCAGAAAGACATTTACTGGGGTAACGAAGACATAATGGTCGATGAAGGCGTTCAAACCCGTATCGACCCGGATAAGGACCTGACGCTCGAAAATCCACTTGCGGCCATTCAGATGGGACTCATTTACGTCAATCCAGAAGGCCCCGGCGGAAACCCCGACCCGGCCCTCTCGGCTCGTGATATGCGCGAAACCTTTGCCCGTATGGCGATGAATGACGAAGAAACAGTAGCGCTAACAGCTGGCGGTCACGCCTTTGGTAAAGCCCATGGTGCTGGTGATGCAAACCTCGTTGGCGTCGCCCCAGAAAATGGCGATATCACCGATCAAGGATTGGGCTGGTTGAGCACGCATGCTTCCGGCGTAGGCGGCGATGCCATCACATCCGGCCTCGAAGGCTCATGGTCTTCCACCCCGACGCAATGGAACGGCAATTACTTCCGCCTCCTGCTCGACTATGAATATGAGTTGGTGAAGAGCCCCGCTGGCGCGCAGCAATGGCAGCCGATTGACCAGAAGGAAGAAGACATGGCGCCGCATGCGGCTGACCCTTCCAAGAAGGTACCAACGATGATGACCACGGCGGACATGGCCCTGAAAGTCGACCCGGAATATCGCAAAGTATCAGAGCGTTTCCGCAATGATCAAGCGGCGCTGGATGATGCATTCGCACGCGCGTGGTTCAAACTATGCCACCGCGATATGGGTCCGAAAATCCGCTATCAAGGCCCAGAAGTCCCTGCAGAAGACTTGATCTGGCAAGATCCAATTTCTGCCGGAAATACTATTGGTGCCGGCGATGTCGCTGCGTTGAAACAAGCTATTTTGGATAGCGGTCTTACGGTCAGTGAATTGGTCAAAGCAGCATGGGCTTCGGCTTCCACCTATCGTTCGTCCGATCATCGCGGCGGTGCCAATGGCGCACGTGTCCGTCTTGCTCCACAGAAAGATTGGGCAGCTAACGACCCTACCGAATTGGGCAAAGTGGTTGCAAAGTTGGAAGAGATTAAAGGCGATCACAATGTCAGCATCGCCGATTTGATCGTTCTGGGCGGAACCGCTGCCGTTGAGAAAGCAGCAAAAGATGCGGGCTTTAGCATTGAAGTGCCGTTTGCGAGTGGGCGCGGTGATGCAACCGACGAGATGACGGACGCCGAAAGCTTTGAGCCACTAGAGCCAAAAGCCGATGGTTTCCGCAATTATCTCTCGGCCAAGCATAGTGTTCCAACCGAAGAACTCATGCTGGACCGCGCTTCATTGCTGAAACTGAGTGTTCCAGAAATGACCGTGCTTGTCGGCGGCTTGCGGGCGCTAGGTGCCAATAGCGGCAATAGCACGCACGGTGTTTTGACGGATCGTCCAGGTCAGTTGACCAACGACTTTTTTGTCAACATGCTCGACATGAACACCGTTTGGGAAGCTGTTGCTGGCAGCGACGAAGAAGAATTTGTCGGCAAAGACCGTGGCAGTGGCGCACAGCGCTGGACCGGCACGCGGGCTGACTTGGTCTTCGGTTCAAACTCCCAACTTCGCGCAGTAGCCGAAGTTTATGCGGAAAGCGGCCATGAAGAGAAGTTCGTCAAAGACTTCGTCGCAGCATGGACCAAGGTTATGAACGCGGATCGTTTCGACCTCGCGTAAACAGACTGGAAAGTCACAAAGTTAAAGACGGCTCGCTAGGAAACTGGCGAGCCGTTTTGATTCATAGCTTTGCTTTTGATTTTTCCCAATTCTGTCCGTCAAATTTCGTAATGTTCGGCTGTAAATTATGCCCTGCGTCCAGACAGTTATAGTTGACGCTCCAACTCTCAGGATGGGACCGCGGCTGGTAGAAACTTTTTACCCCGCAATGCTTACAGAAAAGATGATCCGCTTGCTTGCTGCCAAATCTGTAGCTGGTGAGATCATCCGTGCCCTGGAGCAATTCGAACCGATCGTGCCGTATGAACAAATGCAAGAAGCCAGTGCGCGCGCAGATCGAGCAATTGCAATCCAGCATCTCCGGACGTTCTTCGGCTTTAGCGTTGAAACGAACGGCTCCGCAATGACATCCTCCAGTCACTTCCATCATGGTTGGACTTCCGTCGTGTGAATATCAATGCGATTTTCCAGTGTCCGGTGGACTGGACATTTTTCGGCAATTTCCAGGAGCTTCTGACGCTGTTCTTCCGATAAGTCGCCGTGCAAACTAATCGAACGGTCAATAACGTCGATCCGGTTATCATCATTGTTGCAAGTGCTGCAATCCTCGACATGTTCGCGGCTATGTTCGAGTTCGATATGCACGCCCTCTAGCGGAATGCCCTTGCGGTCAGCGTACATTTTCATGGTCATCGACGTGCACGTGCCTAAAGCGGCCAGCAACAGATCATAAGGCGACGGGCCACTATCCTCTCCACCAAAGGATTCCGGTTCATCGGCCTGAAAAACATGTTTCCCCACCCGAACCGTCTGTTGGAACTTTCCACTAGCGGTCTCTACCGTGACGATCGAAGGGTTAGCGGCCATGTTCTACTCCACTGTTACCGATTTGGCGAGATTGCGGGGCTGATCCACATCTGTACCCTTTGCAACGGCTACATGATAAGCAAGTAACTGCACGGGCACGGCATAGACGAGCGGCGCAATCAACGGATGGACCTTCGGCATTTCTATGGTTGCCATGCAGCCATCGCCTGCTTCGGCCAGACCAGCAGCATCGGAAATCAGCACGACTTTGCCGCCGCGCGCCATTACTTCCTGCATGTTACTAACCGTCTTCTCGAATAACGGGCCGCTTGGCGCCAGCACGATAACCGGCACCGCTTCATCTATGAGTGCGATAGGACCGTGTTTCATCTCACCCGAAGCATAGCCCTCTGCATGAATATAGCTGATTTCCTTGAGTTTAAGCGCGCCCTCCAAAGCCAATGGATAGTCAGGACCACGGCCCAGATATAGCACATCACGCGCTGGAGCGATGAGATGCGCCATGTCAGCAATATCCTCGTCATGGGCGAGCGCGGCATTCAGCGCAGCCGGTGCTTCGGTGAGATGTTTGACCACGTCCCGCTCTTCGTCCCGAGTCATTTTTCCTTTAACAACCGCCAAATGCGCGGCCAGCGCAGCCAACACGGCTAGCTGACAAGAAAACGCCTTGGTGGATGCAACACCAATTTCCGGTCCTGCATGAGTCGGCAACAACAGATCGGCCTCGCGCGCCATGCTGCTGGTTGGCACGTTGACGACCACGGCTATCTTCTGGCCATTCTCCTTGGAGTGGCGCAGCGCGGCCAATGTATCGGCAGTCTCACCAGATTGAGAGATAAACAGTGCCAGACCGCCCGGCTCAAGCACGGGATCACGATAGCGAAATTCCGATGCAACATCGAGATCAACCGGCACACGAGCAAAAGTTTCAAACCAATATTTGGCGACCATTCCGGCATAATAGCTCGTGCCGCAGGCTACGATTGTAATCCGCTTGATGTCCTTCAGATCAAAATCCATTTGCGGCAGCGCGACCTGCTGTTCCAAGGGACGGATATAGCTCTGCAATGTTTGGGCGACCACGGTTGGCTGCTCAAAAATTTCCTTCTGCATGAAATGGCGATAATTGCCTTTTTCGATGGTTGCAGCCGATACACCCGATGTCGTGATTTCGCGCTCTACAGCTTTGTTATCTTTATCATAAATCGCAGCGCCATCGCGGGTAATGACCACCCAGTCGCCTTCTTCGAGATAAGCGATTTTCTGGGTCAAAGGCGCAAGGGCTAAAGCGTCAGAACCAAGATAAGTTTCGCCATCACCATAGCCAACCACCAACGGCGACCCAAGCCGCGCACCGATTAACAGATCAGGCTGGGAGCGAAAGGCAATCGCGAGAGCAAAAGCCCCGCGTAGCGTTGGCAACACAGCCTTGACGGCCTCTTCCGGAGGTTCCCCATCTTCAATCTGCTCGCTCACCAGATGCGCAACCACTTCGGTATCGGTCTCGCTCTCGAATGACCGGCCGCGTGCACTCAATTCTTCGCGCAGTGTTTTGAAATTTTCGATGATGCCATTATGCACCAGCGCTACTTCGCCGGTGGCGTGGGGGTGCGCATTGCTGGTTGTCGGCGCGCCGTGCGTTGCCCAGCGGGTATGCGCTATGCCGATATTGCCAGCGGCATCGTCCGTCTTCAGCACGGTTACCAGATTGGCAAGCTTCCCCTCTGCGCGGCGGCGGATCAGTTGACCACCATCAATCGTACAGACACCGGCGCTGTCATACCCTCGATATTCCATGCGTTTCAGACCATCAACCAGACGGTCCGACACAGCTTCTTTGCCAACAATTCCAATAATTCCGCACATGGTTTTTCGGGCTTTCTTCTAAAGGGTATAGGGAATTCGGATACCCGGCATCTCTGACGGGAAATCCTTTATATTGCGCGTGACGAGAATGCGACCAGATACTTGGGCCGAGGCCCAGATAATCGCATGAGGTGAACTAAGCGATGGGCGCTGTTGGCGCATCAGCGCAGCGCGGCGGGCTATTTCTTCGTCGAGCTCGCTTATCGCGAACAACCGCAGAAATGCCTCGGTTTCCGCCAAGGCCGTCTCAGGTGCGCTAGCCATAATTTCGATCCAGCTAATCCGGCTGATCCACGGACGACTGGTCCGCTGCAACTCTACACCCGCACGCGGTTCGTTTTGGAGCGCATCCACCACAATGCCGGTATCAAAAAAGGCCTCGATCATTCCGACGCCTCGTCCCAGTCGCTGCCAACCTTGCGTTCATAGTCCAGACGATCGCCTCGCGAGCCATGACGCGCCCAAAGACCAAGATATTTAGCTATTCCATCCTGACTTTCCCGCGCTCTGTAAGCCTCCACCGCCTCGCGCAGCAAGGCCGCACGCGACTTGCCCTGCTCCGCCGCAAGCGCGTCGAGCCATTCAACATCTTCTTCAGGGAGATCAGCGAGGATACGAGTCATGATATATTGATATCATATCACGATATCATGTCAATGATCGTTTCAAATTCATTCGGATGGCAGGCGCCCAAAGCCAGTTCTGACAATGTTTCTTGTGAATAACTGGAAACTTCACTAGCCTGATAACAGTTAGATTTCTTTTTAAAGGTTAGAAATGAATAAAACGCCCCTTTTCATTGCGATTTCAGCGTTAGTATTTACCACGACTGCTGTATCGGCAAAAAGTTCAACTGAAGATGATCGAGCAGCTATCATTGCAGCTTATGATGCCATCAAAAACAAAAAATTTGAAATTGCGGTAAGCGAGACCAACGCCGTTATAGAACGATTTGAAGAAGGAAAACAAAACGACAGTGTTTATCTATGCGCATCCGGGTCACCCGATGTTTTAAGCACACTTTTTGGTGCAGCGGTAAAGGCCGACAAAGGCGAACAAGATGAGGGGAAAACAACGACAGTTGCTGTCTCAGACAATATTTGTTCCGCATATTTCTTTAAAGGCTTTGCCCTTATCGATCTTCGTAATCGTGAAGAGGCATTACCAAACTTAAAGATGGCCGTGCAAATGGATCCCGACAACCAGCACTATCTCAATCAGTTGGGTGAATGGTACAAAGCTGGCGGTGATTGGCAGAAGTCTCTTGAAATTTTTCGAAAGGCCAGTGAGACTGTCGATCTTTCGACGTCCCTTATGGAAGACAAAGAACAATCAAAGCAGATTATGGATCAGATCCGTTGCAGATCTTATCGGGGAATTGCCTTCAATCAAGTGGAAATGCGCAACTGGGATGAAGCACGGTCAGCAATCGACAAGTGCTTGAAACTAATTCCTAACGACCCTGGTTCGATGAGAGAGTTGCAGTATATTACCGCCCAATCCGATAAGGAATAGACTTACTTTTCGGTCTTTTTTCTCGCCATCAATTCTCGAAATTTCTTCGACCAACCTGCTTTCTCAGTCTGTTCTGCACGCACGACACCCAGCGCATCTGCTGACACGTCCTTGGTCAAAGTTGAACCAGCGGCTACCATCGCGCCATCACCAATAGTCACTGGAGCCACCAATGCACTGTTAGAGCCGATAAACGCGCCCTTTCCGATCACCGTTTTATGTTTGAAAAACCCGTCATAATTGCAGGTAATCGTACCCGCGCCGATATTTGCGCCCTCGCCTACATCGGCGTCGCCGAGATAGGTTAGGTGGTTAGCCTTAGCGCCCTTGCCCAGCGTTGTTTTCTTCATCTCGACAAAATTGCCGACCTTGGAGCCTTCTCCCATCACGGCGCCGGGCCGCAGCCGCGCGAACGGGCCGACTTTGGCATTGGCGCCAATTTTTGCACCTTCGATATGGCTATGGCCATAGATGGTCGCGCCGGATGCTACCGATACATTGGGACCAAAAATGACATTGGGCTCTATCATCACATCTGATGAGATATCCGTATCATGTGAAAACCAAACGGTTTCTGGTGCAATCAAACTGACACCGTCCGCCATCGCTTTTGCGCGGCGACGGCTTTGCCATTCGCCTTCGACAGCAGCGAGTTCGGCCCGGCTATTCACCCCGGCGACCTCGGCTGGATCATCCACTTCGATCACGGCGCTTTTCTGACCCGGCAACATAACGATGTCCGGCAGATAATACTCACCCGCCGCATTATCATTGCTGATCTGGTCGAGCAAAATGAACAAATCGGTAGAGCGTGCCGCCATGAGACCGCTGTTGCAGAGGTTTACGCTGCGCTCCTGATCATTGGCGTCCTTAAACTCGACCATTTTCTCGATTTCGCCCTGATCATCGGCTATAATCCGGCCATAAGCGCCCGCATCACCGGGGCGGAAGCCTAGAACAACCGCGCGAGGGTCGGTGCCGTTGTTCAGGCGGAAGATCATATCTTGCATCGTTTGAGCGCTAACCATCGGGACATCGCCATAGAGGACCAGCACATCACCTGCGAAGCCTTTGAGCGCGTCATGGGCTTGCGCAACGGCATGCCACGTTCCCAACTGGTCTTCTTGCACGGCAACCGCGATATTGCGCCCTTCGACACTCGCCTCAATCTGCTCCCGGCGCGCGCCAACCACCACAACTGTGCGCTCTACGCCGATGGAATCGACTGTATCTAGTAAATGGTGAAGCATCGGCTTTCCAGCAATCGGGTGCAGCACCTTGTGCGTCTCCGACTTCATCCGTGTGCCTTGTCCGGCGGCTAATATAATGGCTGCTAAAGGACGATCACTCATGCCAAAAAACTCCGAATATATATTCACTACGCTGAATTTGCGCCCCATGCCATGATGCGGTTGCTTATGCCAGCGAGATCGGTTCTATGCATGTTTATGACAGAAATATCTTTCGAAATCATCGGCTTTGATCTGGATGGCACCTTGCTGGATACCAGCATGGAACTGGCCGCTTCCCTCAATCATGCACTGGATAGCGCCGGCCGGCCGCAGGTGGACGCAAAATCAGTGCGCTCGCTAGTAGGCATGGGCGCGCGGCATATGCTGGAGATGGCGCTGGAACAATCTGGCGGCAGTGACAAAGATATGGTCAAGGGCCTGATGCCGGTGTTGATCGACCATTATGAGGCCAATCTAGGGAATAATGCGCCTGCTTTTCCGGGCCTGATCGATGCGATGGACGCGCTGCAGGATCAGGGCTTAAAATTGGCGGTGGTCACCAACAAGTTTGAGAGTCTCGCGATCAAGCTACTGACCAATGTCGGCATGGTCGATCGCTTTGTCACCGTCATCGGCGGAGATACCATGGGCAAAGGCCGCAGCAAGCCCAAGCGCGACCCGATTGACGAGATGATCCGGCGCTGTGGTGGTGTGGTAGACCAAACACCTGCGGCCTTTATTGGTGACAGCATCTTTGACATCAAAGCAGCGCAAAATGCCGGCATCGCGAATGTCGCAGTGAGCTTCGGCTTTTTGCATCAACCGGTGGAAAAATTAGGCGCGGACGCGATTATCGATCATTATGACGAGCTTATCCCGGCTTTGGTCAAACTCAGGCCCTAAACTTCAAGCTTTGCGCCACTTTGTCCATAAATGGCGGGCGAGCATAAGTGGTGGCATTCTGAGCCAATGAGAGCGGATATAGAAGGCTTCCCGTGTGAACTTTCGATTTTCCCTACCCCAACCGTCACGTGCCAACAGACGACGAATATAGAGATTGTCGATAACGTTGGCCGGACCAGCGAGATTTCCACAAACGGGCGTGTCATATAACCTGGCGGTCAGCCTAAGAGCCCGCGCGAGATGCGGTTCAAGCTGGTGAAGTTTGGAGCGCGCGCGCAGTTCTGTCCAGAAATTATCATCCACTTGGGCAAATTGACGGATCAGCCGATCGATATCCCACAAGTTACGCAATCCCCCCGCCAGATCGCCATCAGCAAAAAGATGAGCGACCGAGTGAAGCAGCATATCGGCCGGTGCCATGACATAAAGGCCCGAATCCAACTGAACCGCATTATCGAGCATCGCACTGGCATTGGGCGTTGGCCCAGCGGTCAGCGGCAAGGTTGTGTGATGCACATCAATCATCCGGTCCCGCTCACGATGGATCAGCGGGGGCAGCTCATGCATATGATCGCGATAATATTGGTCGTCATAAGGATCGGGTTTCACCCATTCCCAACCAGCGTCCAATAACAGCTCTTCTACAGCAGGAAGCTCATCCCGCGCGACCATTATGTCGAGATCTCCTATGCTCCGGCCGATCCCCGCATTAAGATCCGCCGCGATATAGGCAGTGCCCTTCATCAACACAGTTTTGCAGCTTAGTGGCGTAAGAGCACGGCGCGCGCAATCTGCTTCCCAAAGCGCTTGTCTCCGCGCAAGATCAGTGGCTTGAATCGCATCCTTCAGAGCAGGCTGAACCTGTTCAGGCATCTCAATATCCGTCAAACGATGCGCCAAGCTGCCGATCAAGGACTCTGCTCGTGCGATACTGATCAAGTCTGTCCAGCCCATCCCATCGAGAGAAAGAACCGTCTCAGGCGCGCGCAACGCACCGATCAGAAGTCGAGCATCGCGCATCATGATAGCTGGCTCCACAGGCTATCGATCAGTTCTTCCGCTTGCTCACCCGATTGATAGTCCATTGCTTTGGTTGGAACCGCATCGACAAATTTGGTCAATGCCCGAAAACCTGTCTCACCAAGCGCAACATAGTTGGTCGACGCCTGGGTCAGTCGCACAAAAACCTCGCTCTTTCCCATGTCGCGCAGAATAGGATCATAGCCAAAGCGCGGAAACAGAAGCAACGCAGGCTTGGCGGTATCTGCCATCTTTTGCACCGCATCGGTTGGCGGAATGATATGGCGAATATCGCCTTTGGGCGTCCCGGTCATCAAGGGGCCAAAGCGGCTCTCAGGCAAAATGGCCTGCATAGCCGCAATTGCCTCATTTTTAAGACTGATAAGGCGCGGAAAGCTATGCACCATGCCGGTGTCAGGATTGAGCAAGGCAAATTCATCGCCCATGAACCGCCAGCCCTTTTCGGAGAGCATCGCGGACAGTGTAGATTTGCCGGAACCGGACAAGCCGGTCATCAGTAACGCCTTACCGTCTTTTTCCACGCTGCTGGCATGCAATAACAGATGTCGTCGCCATCCCAGCGCCATTTGCAAATTCATACCCATTTCAGCCGCTAACAGACTTTGGCTCAACGGCAACGGAGCCGCGTCGGGCAGCCAATAGTCGCCAGAGATGTGAACCGATGGCCGGATATAGCGCCGCCATGGCTTTTCGGGCTCCAATCTGACGGTAAAGTCTGCGTAATCGTCTTGCGACGCGGGATAGTCGCTATACAGCGCGGCGAGTTGATCCAGAGGCCTTTGCCAAGTCGAGGCGACCCGGAAACGGGCTGGTCCAACGGTAAGATAAAGATGATGAAGCCGCGCCATCTGAAATCTAGACCTGCTCCACAAGACCGAGCGTGCACAGCTCAGCGAGCCTTGCCAGAACGATGTCAGCGACATCCGTGCTATCTTCAAGATCATAGCTAACCGAAAGCCGTTGCGCGACATCACTAGCGGTCAAAGAATCTTCAGCCATAACCTCTAGTATCGCCGGCACCGGATCCGCGACCATGTGCGTGACACCCGATGATTTTTGAAAAATCAGGGTCATGCTATCCAGTGGATACTGGATTATCCCATCAAGGGCTGCGGTGCGGTAAAGCTGGCTCATTCGCGATTATACTATTCCTGATCAAGGCAAGTCATTTAAACAAGCCGTTAGCATGAATATGTTAATAACCGTTGGCTTTGAAGCCGAAAATCAGCGCGTTGGTTATCGCGGCATTTGCAGAGATGCGTAACAGGTGAAGCCACTCTGTCCGGATTGCAGCCTGCGAATGTAATTCACATAAGCTTTGGATTGATCATAGGATGTGCCCGGAAGGGACCGACCATTCATCGCGCGCTTCACTTCTTCACCAGTAAAATTACGGCCTGCTGGCGGAAAAGCACCAGGTGTATCGGGTGATACAATTTTGCCATCGGGCCCGATATAGCCGCCAGCGGCATGATTACCCGGCACTGGAATTTCACAGTTAAGCACGGAACCTGCTGTCTGCGCCAAAGCAGGCTTTATACTGACGATAGCCGAAGCTGTGACAGCACCCATCATCAATGCGCGGCGCCGTGTCACGACAGCTGCATTCTTGGAAGCAGCGTTCGATTCTGAAGATTGATGGTCTTCGTTTGGTTTGTCCGTCATGGCTTTTAAAATTCCTCTGAACATCGCCCTTAAAAGGAAAAATGATTAAATGCGAGTAAACACTGGCATCGGAAAATGAGCGTCCATAAACGGGACAAATTGGCTGAAATGCTTAACAAATCTGACCGTTCAAAAATACATCTGGCTCGATGTCACTGACCCGTAACATGATATAGCCATTGTTGTTTCAACCAAAATCCGCCTAAACATTACACAAGCTTTTTACTGCATCGGCAAATATGAATATAATTTCTCCTTTTCGGCTGATTTTTGCAATCCTTCTCATAGTCGGAGGATCGGTTCTGGCCGCACAAACCTCCGCAGCCTTGATGAAAATTATCATCATGTCCGCCTTCGGCGTCGTTGCTCTAGCCATAATCGCATTGGAAGATCGCGCGCCGCCACAACCTGATCTCAGCGCGCTTGAACGGCAGAAGAAACGTCTATTATATCAAGGAAGAGCAGAAGCTTATCAGGATGTAATCGACCCAATTACCGATCCCATTCTGCTCATCCGCAATGCAAAAGTAGCGGTCGCCAATCCGGCGGCTAAGAATTTCCTCGGCAACCATATTATCGGCGAGGACGTGCGCGTCGCCATTCGTCACCCCGCCGCCGCTGATCGACTTGCTAACCCCAATGCTGAGCATAGCGGAGAACCCATACTGCTGGTTGGTGTCGGCAGTGCGGGGCAAAGATGGGAATTGCGTATTCACGCGCTCAATGACGGATTGAAGCTGGTGCAATTGTCGGATCAAAGCAGCCGTTACGCTGCAGAGAGAATGCGCACCGATTTCGTGGCCAATGCAAGTCACGAGTTAAGAACCCCGCTAGCCGCCATAAAAGGCTTCATCGAGACTTTGGAAAACCCCGAAGCCGGTAAAGATGAGGAGACACGCGCCCGATTTTTGAAAATCATGTACCAAGAAGCCGATCGCATGCAGCGCCTGGTTGAAGACCTGATGTCTCTATCTCGCATTGAAGCGGAAAAATATCAGCTGCCCTCGGAACCGATTAATCTCGCTGACTTGATCGCAGAAGTGAAGGCGGTTTTCTTAAATGGCCGCAACAAGAAAGATGATCATTTTGTCGTTTCGCTGCCAGACAGTTTACCGATGATCCAAGGCGATTATGCCCAACTCTCTCAATTGCTGCATAATTTGGTAAGCAATGCCTATAAATACGGACGGCGAGGGAGTCCTATCTCCGTCACTGTTGAACCCAACCGGAACGAATCGATGCTGCGTCTATCGGTAGTTGATCAGGGCGACGGAATCGCCGCAGAGCATATCCCCCGGTTGACTGAGCGGTTCTACCGCGTCGACAAGGGGCGCAGCAAATCAATTGGTGGAACCGGATTGGGGCTTGCGATCGTAAAGCACATTACCGAACGCCACGGAGGCAGGCTGGAAGTCACCAGCGAGCAAGGGGTAGGCACCACCGTTACCATATTCCTTCCGGTGATCAGATCCTAGCGCAACGACCATCGCGCCCTGACTGTAATATAACTGTAATAAATATGTAACCATTAGGACACCGCTGACTTTTAAACCGCGCTCAACCGGTCGAAAATCACAACCGATTCTTGACCAGTATTTCAACACTCGACAGAAAACGAGGATAGCATAATGTTTAAGAAAATTGCGCTTTTGGCGGTATCCACACTCACTTTGGCGGCCTGCCAAGATCAGGCATCTGGCGGACAAGGCGGAACACGCGGCGAAGTTCGGATCGTCGGCTCATCAACTGTCTTCCCATTTGCCAAGGCAGTGGCTGAACAATTTAGTTCAGACGGCACAAATACTTCACCCATATTGGAATCCACCGGCACCGGCGGTGGAATGAAGCTATTTTGTGCAGGCGTCGGCGCAAACACTCCAGACATTGTTAACGCCTCACGGCGGATGAAGGCGTCTGAATTTGAAATGTGCAAAGAAAACGGCGTTACTGACGTCGTAGAAGTACAGATCGGCATTGACGGCATCGCGATTGCACAGGCCAATGAAGGTCCAGCAATTAAATTGACACCAACACAGGTTTACGAAGCCATTGCCGAACGGCCATTTGGTAAAAAGAATGAAACGAAAAACTGGTCTGACATTGATGCTTCGCTCCCAAATATCGCTATTAGCGTTTACGGCCCGCCGTCAACATCGGGCACCCGTGACGCACTGACGGAATTAATCATGGAAGTTGGCTGTAAGACCGATGCCCCGACCAAGGCCTTGAAAGACACCAATGAAGATGAATATGACGCCATCTGTCATGATGTCCGCGCGGACGGTGCCTATATCGACGCCGGTGAGAATGATAATCTGATCGTTCAGAAGCTAAAAGCCAATCCAAACAGCCTCGGAATTTTTGGCTATAGCTTCTTGGAAGAAAATACCGATTCCGTTCGCGGCGTCGCCGTTTCCGACATTGAACCAACTTACGACGCGATTGCATCAGGCGAATATCCCGGTGCGCGTCCGCTTTATATTTACGCCAAAAAACAGCATGTTGGCGTTATTCCTGGTCTTCAAGAATATCTTACTGAATTCGTCGGTGCTGGCGGAAAAGATGGCTACCTCATTAAAGCCGGCTTGATTGCATCGCCTGATGATGTCCGCACTCAAATGGCAGAGACTGCAAAAAACCTGTCCGTTTTGACCGGTACTGAACTGAAATAATTATCTATGGAATTGGGGGCTGCTATTCTATGGAGCCCCCATTCTGCTACACCTATTCCTAATCGAGGATCAGTTATTTTACCGTGACAGGCTCTATTCTCTTTCTGCTGATCATCGTTCTCGGAGGCATATCGTGGTTTTTTGGCCGCGTTAAAGCGAGTCGCTTTTCGATAACTCATACGAAACGGGGAGCTGTGCATTCGCTCCCCAATTATCATGGCTGGTATGTTGCCCTTTGGGCGGTTGGCCCCGCCCTGTTGTTTCTGGTGGTCTGGAGCTTCGCTAGCCCGGCCCTGATCACTGATGCGGCACTTGCCAGCCCAGCTGCCGAACAATTGCCACAGGACGCTTTTGCAAAGGGATCGATATTGGCTGAGGCACGTTCGATTGCCTCTGGCCAACAGGTCAGAGCGTTTAATCCGCTCTCACAGTCCATGGTTGAGCCCTATAAAACGGCGATATCCTATTACCAAACATTGGGCGCGATCGCGGCCATTCTGCTGGCATTTGCGGGCGGTGCCTATTCCTGGCTGAGGTTGAAACCAGAACTGAGGGCACGAACGAAGATTGAGCGGATCACCATGATGGCGCTGCTTCTGGCATCACTGATCGCAACTATTACAACTGTCGGTATATTTGCGTCACTGATTTTCGAATCCGCCCGATTCTTTTCGATGGTATCACCGATCGACTTTTTATTCGGAACCGAATGGAACCCGAAAGCAGTCGCAGGGCCACGCGGCGAAACAGGGTTTGGTGCCATCCCCTTATTCTGGGGCACAGTATTTATCGGCGCCATCATTGCGATGATTGTGGCTATTCCGTTGGGCTTGATGAGCGCAATTTATCTGACCCAATATGCGGCCCCTAGGTTCCGGGCCTGGATGAAACCAATATTAGAAGTTCTCGCCGGTGTTCCCACGGTTGTTTACGGCTATTTTGCAGCTCTGACGGTCGCACCTGCCTTGCGGGATTTTGCGGTATCCATCGGAATTTCGGGAGCTTCTTCAGAGTCAGCCTTGGCCGCTGGTGTCGTCATGGGCATTATGATCATCCCATTTGTATCATCCATGGCCGATGACAGTATTGCCGCTGTTCCAAGCGCAATGCGCGATGGTTCGCTCGCCATGGGCGCAACCAAGAGCGAAACCATCAAAAAAGTCTTGATTCCCGCGGCTCTGCCTGGCGTTGTTGGCGGCGTCTTGCTAGCGGTAAGTCGCGCGATCGGTGAAACGATGATTGTTGTTATGGCTGCCGGTCTGGCGGCAAATATGACCGCCAATCCGTTTTCCAGCGTAACCACCGTAACCACCCAAATCGTTCAGCTGCTCACCGGTGACCAAGAATTTGACAGTCCCAAAACTCTAGCGGCCTTTGCTCTTGGGCTGGTGCTATTCATCGTAACCCTATTACTCAATCTGATCGCACTCAGGGTCGTCAAAAAATATCGGGAAGCTTATGAATAGCACCGCAACCTTTACCGAAGAGCGCAATCCCACTGATTGGCAAGGCGATGCGATGCAAAAACGCATCCGCAAACGCTATGCCGCCGAACGCCGGTTCAAAGCACTTGGCCTTGGCGCGATTATATTGTCTGCTGGTTTTCTGGCTTTTTTGCTCATCGTGATGGTTGGCAATGGTTTACGCGGCTTTACCCAGACCGAACTTCCCGTTGAGATAGATTTCCCGGCGATGACAGGCGGCGCTGCGGCGAGCCAGTTTGAAGGCGCCAATGGTCAGGCTAATCTGCGGACATTGGGCGTTCAGGATATTGTGAACACCAGCGTGCAAATTCAATATGGGGAAGAAGGCACTGAGCTTTTCTCAACTGGCGGATGGCAAGCTGTTAATGCCGCAATATTGAACAATCCAAAAATCGTAGAAACTAAAACAACACTCTATTTACCGGCCGAGTCAGAAATTGATGTAGCTTATAAAAGCGATGGCAGCGCTTCCGCGGAACAGAAAGTCGCGGAACTAGGCGACAAGCTCAGCACCGGCTTTAACAAGAACTTCCTGTTTAACTCGGACGCGACCGACCCGATGCAGGTGGGTATATGGGGCGCGCTAAAAGGCTCGCTGATCACTATGTTCATCACATTGATCATCGCCTTTCCTATCGGTGTTCTCTCGGCGCTCTATCTGGAAGAATATGCACCCAAAAACCGCTTTACCGACCTGATCGAGGTTTCCATCAATAACCTTGCGGCGGTGCCTTCGATAATCTTCGGTCTGCTTGGTCTCGCGGTGTTCTTAAACCTCTTCGGCTTACCACGATCTGCGGCATTGGTCGGTGGCTTAACGCTGGCTCTGATGACTATGCCAGTGATTGTTATATCAGGCCGCAACGCTGTAAAAGCCGTTCCGCCGTCTATTCGCGAAGCGGCGTTGGGCATCGGGGCAAGCCAGATGCAGGTTGTGTTCCATCATGTCCTTCCACTCGCCCTGCCCGGTATTCTAACAGGTACGATTATCGGTATGGCACGGGCATTGGGCGAAACCGCCCCGCTGTTGATGATCGGTATGCGCGCCTTTATTGCGACGCCGCCAAGTGGCATTGTTGAACCGGCCACTGTTCTTCCGGTCCAGATTTTCCTTTGGTCCGACGAAGTCAATCGCGGCTTTGTAGAAAAAACCTCCGCCGCCATTATCGTATTGCTCCTGTTCCTTCTGACAATGAACGCTCTTGCGATATACTTGCGCAATCGTTTTGAAACCCGCTGGTAGATCATGATATGACGGAATTAATAGACAGCACCAGTTCCAGTGAAAGTCCAACTATGACAGAATCCTCAGTCCCTGCCATTTCTGCTGGTGACGGTCCTTTGAAAATGACCACCCGCAATGTGGATGTTTTCTATGGTGACAAACAGGCGATCAATGATGTTTCCATTGATGTAACGATGGACAATGTTACCGCTTTTATTGGCCCTTCCGGCTGCGGAAAGTCGACGTTTTTGCGCTGTTTAAACCGGATGAATGACACTATCCCGATTGCCAAGGTCACCGGCGAGATCACCTTGGAAGGCGAAGATATTTACGCCCCGAAAATGGATGTCGTGCAGCTCCGCGCACGCGTTGGCATGGTGTTCCAAAAACCTAATCCTTTTCCAAAGTCGATTTATGATAATATCGCTTATGGTCCGCGCATTCATGGACTGGCCAGCACCAAGGAAGATTTGGACAATATTGTTGAAACGTCGCTTCAGAGAGCGGGTTTATGGCGCGAAGTGCAAGACCGGTTGCAGGACAGCGGAACCGCTTTATCTGGTGGTCAGCAGCAACGGCTATGTATAGCCCGTGCGATTGCGGTTGATCCCGAAGTGATATTGATGGACGAGCCTTGTTCAGCACTTGATCCCATCGCGACAGCAAAAATTGAAGAGCTGATCCACGAACTTCGCGGAAAATATGCTATCGTTATCGTGACGCATAATATGCAACAGGCGGCCCGTGTGTCGCAACGTACCGCCTTTTTCCATTTGGGGACATTGGTCGAATATGGCGTAACATCGGATATATTCACCAACCCCACCCAGGAAAAAACGCGAGATTATATTACCGGACGCTACGGCTAAGCGAATCCACAAATGGGAAGGAACCCTACAGATGGCAAATACCGGCACAGAACATACCGTAAAAGCCTTTGATACGGATATTAATGAACTACGCGGCATGGTCGCAGAAATTGGTGGACGTAGCGAACAAGCGATCGCCAAAGCGATGCGTGCTCTGGAAAAGCATGACCTGAAGCTCGCCGCAGAAGTCGTCGCAGAAGACAAGTTAATCGACGAACTTGAAAAACGCATTGATGAGCTGACGTTTCAGACAATCGCCCTGCGGGCGCCAATGGCCGACGATTTGCGCGAGTTAATTGCTACGTTCAAAATCTCTGGCGTCGTCGAGCGTATTGGCGACTATGCAAAAAATATCGCGAAACGGGTACCCGTCATCGCAAGCACCCATAAGCTAGGACCCGCTTCTCTATTGCCGTCCATGTCGAATATCGCTTCACAGCTGGTACGAGACGCTCTGGAAGCTTTTGCACGGCGTGATGCTGACCTGGCCTTGGAAGTCAGCGAGCGGGATCAGATTGTTGATGATTTCTACACCAGCATTTTCCGGTCTGTGATCACTTACATGATCGAAAATCCGAAGGATATTGGCGAAGCAGCCCATCTGCTTTTCATCGCCAAAAATCTCGAACGGATTGGTGATCACGCGACCAATGTTGCAGAAATGGTCTATTTCGCCGCTAAGGGCGAACCCATGCCAGAGCGCGACCGTGGGGAGAACCCGACAGATCTGTTGGAAGAACCGACGGCCGGGAGATAGAAAAATGTCCAACGCAAAATTGTTGTTGGTAGAAGACGATGCAGCTCTGGCTGAGCTGTTGTCATGGAACTTCAAAAAAGAAGAATATGACGTCATCCATACAGCCGATGGCGAAGAAGCGTTACTGTTGGTCAAAGAAAACCGCCCCGATGTCATTTTGCTCGATTGGATGATCGAAAACCTCTCCGGCATTGAAGTGTGCCGCCGGTTACGGCGTTCACCGGAAACGGCTAATATCCCTATCATCATGCTAACAGCACGCGGAGAGGAAGAAGACAAGATCCGCGGCCTTGAAACCGGTGCTGATGACTATATTACCAAGCCGTTCAGCCCACGCGAGTTGATCGCTCGTGTTAAAGCTGTCCTGCGGCGAGTGCGCCCTGCCCTGGCTGGCGAAAAACTAGCGTTTGGTGACCTAGAAATGGACACTGTTGGCCACAAAGTGAAACGCGACGGGGATACTATCCCACTAGGTCCAACCGAGTTCCGGTTACTGCGCCATTTTCTAGAACATCCCAATTGGGTTTTCTCCCGCGAGCGCTTGCTCGACAGCGTTTGGGGACAAGATAGCGATATAGAATTGCGCACCGTCGACGTTCATATTCGACGCCTGCGCAAAGCCCTAAACGCGAACGAGCGCCCTGACATCATCCGAACCGTGCGTTCTGCCGGCTATGCCTTGGATACCGAGGCCGCTTAACTCACTCTTCCTCGATAATTTTCGACACAAAAAAGGCCGGCGAAACCGGCCTTTTCTTTTCATGCTTCGCGCCGTCGTTTCTAGAAAGAAACCTGCGCCCGCGCGCCGATAACATCGACAGAATAATCATTGGGCGCCCCGGGCACGATACCCAGCGCATCTCCGTAAGACAGGCGACCATAGTTCACCAAAAAGCGCACATAATTAACCGGCGTCCAAATTAATGATGCCATATAGCCATCTTGGGTACCGCCAATAATGCCAGCATCGGTTAGATCAAGCCGGTCATAGCGCACATTGACCTGCCAAGCGCCTGAACCACCTGACCCTACTGGATTATTGACCTTCACACCTTTGAATACGCCACCTTTATATTCGCGGGTGTCATTTGTCAGGAACAAACCTGCTTCGATCGAGCCGCCAAAGAAGGTGGGATTAACCAACCCAGGCCGGCTGACTTTGGCCCAATGGGTTTCTGCAGCAGCATGGAACCGACCAGAAATTACTGCCGCTTCAAGGCCATAGGTGAGTTGCTCTTCGGCGGTAATATTGCCGGTATTGATAAAGCGCGTCCCGACGCTGTGGATAAGGGGCCGTTGACGGTAGCGAACAGCGTCAATTGTATCGCCGAGATCAGTCCAGTGAACAGATCCGCCAAGATGAAGTTGTGCATCACCAAGTTTCGGGGCAAAAACCACCCGTCCATCAAGACTGATGCTGTCATTACCATCGCTCAGATCATCAATATTGTCGGTGAACACACCGCCCTGCAACAGCACATCACCTGTTTTATAAGCCGCTGAAACGCCAATTTTACGCTGGAAACCAAAGGCATCTGTAAAGGCGGAACGTTCAATAAAGCTGGTATCGTTGCTGCTGGATATTTCTTCTAGCGATTGAAAATTATTATGCTGTCCAACGGTGACAGTTAGACCGCCGTTTTTATAATCGAGATAAGCGTCGGTCAATTCAACGCCGTCCAAAAAATCTGCCTCCAGCTTGTACCCAAAGCCGCCAGGGATTTTGCCCTGTACGCCCAATCTGACACGGCGCGCTTCATTGGAAAAGCCTTCACCGGGAATATTGATCGTCGACGGCACGGATGAAAGATTGTTGAAATCATAGAGAATGCGACCACGCGGCTTGAAGCTCCAACCATCATCGGTTGTGATTTCCGGAGCCCCTTTAAACTTGATGTTGGTTTTCTCTTTTTCCTGAGCTGTTTTCTCTACAGCAGCGACCTGCTCACTTTGCTGCTGCTGTACAGTTTCGACATTACCAAGCTGCGCGCGCAGGCTCACAACTTCCTGTTCAAGCTGGTTAAGTCGGTCCAACAGTGCCGCGGCTTGTTCGTCAGAAATTTGGGCGGCGAAGGCCTGACTGGGCAAAAATGTCAAAATCGCTGCACCAGTTACAAGAGTAGATTTCAATGTCATGTTTATCGAGTCCTCAACCAATATCTTGAATGATTGATGACGGCTCTATGAGTATTAGGTTTCGAAAAAACGTCTTTTTTGTTGCAGTTTTTTTACGGTGCAACTGTCTTCGGCTATATCGGGTGAACGCGCTTTATTCTGAGACCAGCTTCATCAACCGGCGTTCCATCGGAGCCAGTACAGCAACGAGATCATGACCGCGCTTCAATATCTGTCCGTGCTCGCCGTGTAGTGACCACATACCTTGCTTATTCCGATCGGCCGGACGTTTTTCGATTCGCATTTGTGGCCGTTCCGACGTCCGGCGAAAGGCCGCAAAAATCGCAGCGTCTTTGCCCATATCCATCGCGTAGTCACGCCAGTGCCCCGCCGCGACCATACGTCCATAAAGGTTGAAAATACGCTCCATCTCTTTCCGATCAAAGCCAACTTGAACGGGAAATGACTGTTTGTTGGGAAAATTCGAAACGTTGGAATTTTCAGGCCGCATCAGGCGCTATCTCGCTTGCTTTCCGATTCATCGCCTGTCTTATCATGGCCGTCCGCATAAGCGGCAATACGCTTTTGCAATTGCTCCATTTCGCATTGCAAGATTTCGAGCTTCTGTGTCGCTGGATCGAAAACCTCGCTGCATGGCGTCCCGTAAGGGGTGAAGTCTTCCTGATACTGCTCCACTTTCACAAGTGTCGGACGGGCGCGAACGCCTACCATAGTCGCCCCTTCAGGGACATCTTGCGTAACCACTGCGTTGGCACCGATCCGTGATCGTTTCCCTACGGTGATCGGTCCCAATATCTGGGCACCCGAACCCAAAATAGCATCATCCTCAATCGTTGGATGTCGTTTGCCACCAACGCCATTGGCTGGATTGGTACCACCCAGCGTCACGCATTGATAAATAGTAACATTGTCGCCAATTTCTGCTGTCTCACCGATTACTGAAAATCCATGATCGATGAAAAGATGTCGACCGATTTTAGCACCAGGATGGATATCGATAGCGGTAAACAAACGGGAAAAATGATTCACAAAGCGCGCGAAAAAATACAGTTCACCCTTGAACAGCCAGTGAGATATCCGATGCAAGCCCACAGCCAGCACACCCGGATAGAGCAGTACTTCCCAACGGGAACGAGGTGCGGGGTCACGCGCCTTTATGGAATCCAAATATGCACCTAGGTCCCGAAACATGTTTTTCTCCGGCGAATTTACAAGACATAAGCTAAGGTCCCGGCTGCGATAATTCCAGTCCTTTCTTGCAACTCACTTAAAACAGACCTTTTTCGCACTGGCATCCATTAGCATTTTGAATTATTAGGCCGTTATTAATCGAAGGATTGAATGATGTCGAGCTATCTGCCCACACTTAAACAACTGCAATATCTCGTTGCGCTAGAGGAACATGGCCATTTCGGAAGGGCTGCAGAAGCCTGCTATGTCACGCAGTCGACATTATCCGCCGGTATCAAAGAATTAGAGACTCTTCTGGATGTGATGTTGGTGGAACGCACCCGCCGCGTCGTCCGCTTTACTGAACTTGGCAAAAAGATGGTCGAAAAATCTCACCGCATTTTGCGCGAAGCGGAGGAACTTTCTGATATGGCGCGCTCCGCTGGGCAGCCACTGGTCGGAGATGTCCGCATGAGCGTGATACCAACGATCGCTCCATTTCTGCTGCCCAAACTGCTCCCACGCCTGCGAAAAGAACGGCCGGAACTCAAACTCTACCTAAAGGAAGAAACTAGCCAGGCCGCTTGCGATTCCCTCAGCCACGGCCATGTTGATTGCGTTTTGCTGGCACAACCCTTCTCCTGCGGAGATGTAGAATCCGAAATATTGTTTGATGATGAAATTTTCATCGCTTTTCCAAAAGATGACCCACGCGACCCACCCAAGGTTGTTGACCCAGCCCTTATTGACGAAAACCGCCTACTGCTGCTGGAAGACGGGCATTGTTTAAAAGATCATGCTCTTGCCGCCTGTAATCGGCCAGAGTTGAGAGCGTCAGCGCGAATGATGGGCACATCCCTGCACACATTGGTACAGATGGTCGACAATGGACTGGGCCTTACGTTGCTTCCTAAAATGGCGATTGATAGCGGCATCTTGATGCATACCGACATAATGGCGCGCCCGATCAAATCCGATCGCGCTTTTCGGGACATCGCTCTCGTCTGGCGCAAAAATAGCCCGCGCAAAAACGAGTTTAAACTTCTGGCGGAAATTATGCGGCAAAGTCAAAGCTGGGTTACAGAAAAACCAGCCTAGTCGTTCCAGCTTTGGGCAGCATCAATATCCGACTGACGCTCTTCCACCCAGCTCTCGCTGCCATCTTGCTTTATCTCTTTTTTCCAAAACGGCGCGACCGTTTTTAGCTGATCCATGATGAAGGAACAGGCCTCAATCGCCGCCTGTCGATGGTCTGAGCACGTGCAGGCTAAAACAATCTGTTCTCCAACTTTCAGCCGCCCAACGCGATGAACGATGGTGACCCCATGCAAAGGCCATTGTTTGTCGGCTCTCTCGGCAATTTTCCGCAAGGCTTTTTTGGTCATTGCTGGATAATGCTCCAGCTCCAGGGCATCGAGTTCGCCATCGCCCCTCACCTGCCCAACAAAACTGGCCACGGCCCCGCCGCCGAGCGCCGACAGATTGGCAATCTCGGCGCCAGCGTCAAAATCATCATCCAGCACTAATATCTTAATCATCCGCCCGTCACTGGCGGAAATATTGCCAGCTCCCCGGAATCACCCAACGACGCTTCTAGTCCAACAAAGTCCTGATCCAATGCAAAGCGGAGTTTTTTCAGATCGGAGAATACCTGCTGATAGACCGAATCACTAGCCTTAAGATGAACAACGAGGTCGCCAATTGTCTCAACGCTTGCCGGACAAACAATCGTCTCTTGGTCACGGCCAAGCCGTTCCTTTACCCATGAAAAATAAACGATATTGATCTGATATGTCATGGCAGTGGCCCGTTAATCCATATGCTTCAGGCCGACCCGAAGATAGTCCCAGCCAGTGATCAGCGTCAATATAGCCGCAGCCCAGAGCGTCCAAATACCGATTATCTGAATATACTCAAATTGCGGCAAACCGCCGGCCAATATCAGCGCGCCGAGAGAGACCAATTGGAAGGTGGTTTTCCACTTTGCCAGCTGAGACACCGGCACACTGACCTGAAGTCCGGCCAGAAACTCGCGTAGTCCCGATACTGCGATCTCGCGAAGCAAGATAATCAGGGCAGCGATAACATTATAGCCTTCAATATCACCCGTCGCGCAAAGGATAAGAATGACCGAAGCGACCATGATTTTGTCAGCAATCGGATCAAGAAATATGCCCAGCTTGGACACCGTTCCCTGAGACCGGGCGAGATACCCGTCAAAATAGTCCGTAATCGCCATCAACGCGTAGAGCACCGTCGCGAGCAGGTAGCCCAACTTCCAGTCTGGCCACCACAGCAAACCGACCAGAAAGGGCACCGTGAATATACGGGAAAGCGTCAAAATATTTGGCAGATTCAACATATTGATCGCTGCCATAACGAGGTTTTGCGCAAAGTTAAATCTTATCCTTGCGATCCTGTCATTAGTGCGTAAATTTTCGAGCATCCAACGCCTTGCGCTATCACGCAACATCGCTAGGGTGTGGCACAATCCAGTCCCCCTGTCTGACAATGTTCAACAACAGGAATTTTCCAAAAAAATGTCATCAACCCTCAGATTATTGGCCAAACGGCGTTTTTGGCCGCTTTTTGTCACACAGATGCTTGGCGCCTTTAACGACAATCTGTTCAAATTCTCGATGGTAATCTTGGTTACCTATGGAATTTACAAAGACCCGGCGCAGGATTTTCAGTTTAATGCTCTGGCTTCCGGGATTTTCATTTTACCCTTTTTCCTGTTTTCTTCGCTCGCCGGACAACTGGCGGATAATTATGACAAAGCACGAATAACGCGGCTGGTTAAAACGCTGGAAATAGCCATTGCTATCATCGGTGGGATAGGCCTGTGGATTCAATCAATTCCGATCATGTTGACGGCGCTGTTTTTGCTCGGCCTACAATCGACCTTCTTTGGCCCGATCAAATATGCAATTTTGCCACAGCATTTGGAAAAAGACGAAGTCTTGGCTGGCACAGGATTGGTAGAGGCTGGCACCTACATCGCAATATTGGCCGGGACGATATTGGGAGGTATCATAATCGATCGAGATGGCAACGGCGTTGAACTGGCGGTAATTTCGGTATTTTTCGTGGCGATCATCGGCCGCATCGGGGCACAATTTTTACCAAGCGCGCCACCACAAAAAGAAGTAGAGAAAATTGACTTCAATTTCATTCGATCATCCATCAAGCTGATTTCTGCGACATTGCATGTTCGCCGACTATATCTTGCGATCGTGGCGATTAGCTTTTTCTGGACCATTGGGTCCGTTCTGATCATCCAGTTTCCCCCTTTGGTCGAGAATGTCCTCACCGCGACACCTGCTGTGGCGAGCCTGTTTCTCGGTGTCTTCTCTATTGGTATTGCGATTGGGTCGATCCTGATAAACCGCCTGCTGAAAAGCGAAGTCTCCGCACGCTATGCGCCCTTTAGCGTCATCGGGATGGGCGTTTTCGTTATAATACTCTTCTTTATCGCACGCGGTTGGGAAGGCCTCCCCAACGGTGAGCTTTATACGTTTAGCACATTCATGATGCATGATGGCGCATGGGCATTGCTCGGTACGTTGGTTGGCGTCTCTATTTTTGGCGGAATGTTCGTTGTTCCGCTCTATGCGTTTCTGACAACAACCGTTGATATCAGCGAAACTGCAAGGACAATTGCGGCAAACAATGTCGTCAATTCGGGATGCATGGTGCTGGGTGCACTGGCCGCTTTGGGATTGAGCATCTTGGGCGTCTCAACGACGGAACAACTGTTACTGGTCGCCGGTATGTGCGTTGTGGCTGCTTGGCTAGGCCAGCAATTGCACCTGGCCTGCGATTAGGCAATCTTTACAGATGAATTGCGTGGATCAATTCATTCAAACGATGAACAAATAGAAAGCAGTGAAAAACGCTGAAAAACTAAGCACAAAGAGACTTGCGTCCTCATTGAACCATTTTTTTTGCGGTGCCTCGCTTTCCTCCACCACAACATGCGGCTCGGTCAGCGCCAGGACGTCCAATGGCAAGCTTAGGCGAAAAGGGTGCTTCGCACCTTCATTACGTAAAACTAGCGGGCGACTCAGAGTTTGTTTCATGACCATTGGTTAACAAATTATTAGCTATGAAATCTATGGGATAATTGCTGCCCCGATAGCGTGTATTAAGATGACACACTTGTCCCGGCAGCTTGAAGTGCACAAATCAACAACAAATAGAGGTGATCTGACTATTGTGTGATCTTTGCAACATTGCTCAATATTTAGCATTGAAACCGTGAATGTGGTTGATTTCAAACAATTGCTATGGCACGTGGTGTTTCGTATTGAGTGAAATGCGAAACCCTGAAGGAGCAAATTATGCGTTTCGGTAAAATTAGTATGGCTGCAGTCGCAGCCGCATCCCTGGTTGCTACACCTGTGTTCGCACAGGCTGCTCAGCCAGTTTCCAAAGTTTCCCAAGCTGTTCGTGCTGACGCATCTGCAGCCGAAGAAGAAAAACTTGCTGGCGGATCGGGCATCATCATTGCTGTTCTCGCCGCTGCTGCGGTCATCGGTGGTATCATTATCGCTGCTGACGGAAGCGACGACGATCCAACAAGCCCCTGAATTCAGGTGCTAAACGAATTTAAGATGGCGGCCTTTTGGTCGCCATTTTTTTTGCCGATAACCACCCGGAAAGGCTGAAATAGCGACGAGGGGCATTCCAGCGGTTGCACTTGACCATCAGATTTCCCATATCGGTTTTATGACAGAAAATCAGCAGCATGGCATGCAACAATGGCATGGCACCACCATCCTCTCCGTCCGCAAAAATGGCAAAGTGATCGTCGCCGGAGACGGTCAGGTTTCTATGGGTCAAACCGTAATGAAGCCGAATGCTCGCAAAGTCCGCCAACTCCATGACGGCTCCGTCATCGGTGGTTTCGCCGGCGCCACCGCAGACGCTTTTACATTGTTCGAACGCCTCGAAGCAAAACTGGAACGCCATAACGGCCAGCTGATGCGGGCCGCAGTAGAGCTAGCCAAAGACTGGCGGACGGATAAATATTTACGCAATCTCGAAGCCATGATGATCGTCGCCGACAAAGAAGTGACATTGATTCTCACGGGCAATGGCGATGTGCTGGAACCCACCAAAGGTATTGCGGCGATCGGATCAGGTGGTAATTTTGCCCTCGCCGCCGCGAGAGCGCTGATTGACTATGAAAAAGATGCAGAGAAACTTGCGCGCAAGGCTATGGCCATTGCTGGAGAAGTCTGCGTGTACACAAATGATCAGGTCACCGTCGAAACGCTGGATAGCGACACCTAAGTCGCTTGCTCCGCCTACTCAACCGACAACTTTCCCATTTGATCCCATCAAAGGTTTAATATGCTAGATAATCTTACCCCCAAGGCCATTGTAAAGGCGCTGGACGAACATATCGTAGGTCAGCAGGACGCAAAACGCGCCGTCGCCGTCGCTATGCGCAACCGCTGGCGGCGCCAGAAACTACCCGCGGAATTGCGTGAAGAAGTGACGCCAAAAAACATCCTTATGATCGGGCCTACCGGTTGCGGTAAAACCGAAATTTCCAGGCGCCTTGCAAAGCTGGCTGATGCACCTTTCATCAAAATTGAAGCGACCAAATTTACCGAAGTTGGTTATGTTGGCCGGGACGTGGAACAGATCGCCCGCGACCTTGCGGAAGAGGCGGTTCGCCTCGAGCGCGAACGTCGTCGGTCAGCCGTCCGCGAAGCGGCGACCGACGCCGCAATGAAACGCCTGCTCGACGTCCTTTGCGGCGAGAATGCCAGTGAAGCCACGCGAGAAAGTTTTCGCCAGCGGGTCGTCGACAATCATATGAACGATACCGAGATTGAGATCGAAGTAGAAGATACACCCACAGCGCCGATGGACATCCCGGGGATGTCGGGTCAAGTCGGCATGATCAACCTGTCCGACATGATGGGCAAGGCCCTTGGACAGAACGCCTTGAAACGCCGCAAGATGCGCGTCGCAGATGCTTGGGACAAATTGATCGAAGAGGAATCGGACAAGCGTCTTGATGATGATGACATCGCGCGTTCAGCCATCACAGATGCAGAGTCGAACGGCATTGTCTTCCTCGACGAAATTGACAAAATCGCGGTCAGCGATGTTCGTGGGGGTTCGGTTAGCCGCGAAGGGGTGCAACGCGATCTCTTACCGTTGATAGAGGGTACGACCGTTGCAACCAAATATGGCCCAATGAAAACCGACCATATTCTCTTCATTGCATCTGGTGCTTTTTCGATCTCCAAGCCCAGCGACATGCTGCCTGAATTACAAGGGCGCCTGCCTATCCGCGTCGAATTGCGCGCGCTAACAGAAGAGGATTTCGTTCGAATTCTTACGGAAACAAAAGCCAACCTTCCACGGCAATATATTGCTTTGTTGGGAACAGAAGAAGTCACCATCGACATCACGGCAGATGCGATTAAGAAGCTCGCGGAGATAGCCGCTAATGTAAATGAAACGGTCGAAAATATCGGCGCTCGCAGGCTACAGACGGTGATGGAAAAACTGCTCGAGGAAATCAGCTTTGACGCAGAGGATCGCAAGGGCGAGACCATTGTGGTTGATGCCGCCTATGTTGATGGGCAGTTGTCCGACGTTGCCAAAGATACGGACTTGTCCAAATATGTGTTATAGGGTTTGTTAGTCTAAACTTGACGGAGGAAAACATGGCAGAGGGTGGATGCTATTGCGGATCGGTGCGTTACGAAATTACCGGCGAGCCGATAAACCAGTCCATCTGCCATTGCCGTGATTGTCAAAAAAGCAGCGGTTCAGCTTCGGTCGCATGGATCATGTTAAGCCGGGACGAATTTTCGTTAACTTCGGGCGCGCTAAAAACAGTTGCGGGCAAAGAAGGCGCTGAACGTTTGTTTTGTGAAAACTGCGGAACCGGAATAGCTTATAAAAATGCGAATATATTGCCCGGCATGATTGACATACAAACCGCCACGCTGGATCAACCAGAGGCCTATATTCCCGAAATGAATATTCAGCTTGCCGAACAAATATCATGGGAAAAGGTCGCGCATAAAATGCCTGGTTTTGATCGCTTCCCACCACAGGAATAATTTGCACGCCTTTGTAACCAATCAGCATTGTCGAACGAATAACCTCCGACAAACTATAGGAGCATTATATTGAAACGGATCGCACCTCTCTTGGCTTTGGCCTCTGCACTCACCTTGGCTGCCTGCTCTGAACCCGCAGAACCTGTGCAGGATGGCGCAGAAACCGGCGAAGCGGCAGAGCCCGTGATGACCGAAGAAATTGAAGAGTTATCTACTATAGACGCTGGCCTTGCGGTCGGGACGATGGCTCCACTAAACGCAAAGTTCAACACTGGTGACGGCGAAAGAACGCTTGAAAATGTTCTGGAAGATGGCGCAGCGATCCTAGTCTTCACCCGATCCGTGGAATGGTGCCCCTTTTGCCAAACGCAGTTGAAAGGCATTAATGCCATCGCCGGCGATCTGGAGGAACGCGGATATCAATTATATGGTGTGAGCTATGACGCCGTCGAAAGTCAGGATCGTTTCTCAAAAAACCAGATGCTAGAATATGCGATGCTGTCAGACGAGAGCTCTGCGGCAATCGACGCCTTTGGCCTGCGTGACCCTCAATACACCGAAGGAAAAGCTGTCGGCGTTCCTTATGCTTCCGTCGTAGTGATCGACAAAGATGGAAAAATCACCGCTAAGTCGGTATCGGGAGACTTTAAAAAGCGCCCGACCAATGAACAACTATTGGCGATAATTGACGCCATCTAGCGTCCCGGCGGGCTAGACTTATCTAGAAACTGAAGAAGAAGCCGCATCTTTACCGATCGCGGCTTATTTGTTTCCCTCCGGCAAGACCACCAATTTCCATCTGGTTGAGTCCTTCAGATATTTTTGCGCAAGTTGCTGCACTTCTTCAGGCGTAATTACAGTGTAATCACTAAGCAAGGTGCCAAGAACTGAGAATTTTTTGGAATTATAACTCGCCCCTTCCAGCTGACTCATCCAGAAACTGTTGCCGCTACTTGCGCGCGATATCAGCTGGCGAAGTGGTTCAACAACCCGTTTCAATTCATCGGGACTAACCGGCTTTTCGCGCAGATCTTTAGCGATCAATTCTGCGACACCGTAAAAACGATCGACATTACTTGGCGTCAATTGGCTTGATGCGCTAATATATCCACCGGTTTGGAATGCGACCGGCCAGCTATTAACAACCTGCGGACTATAGCTGGCTCCCTCCTTAGAGCGTAAAATTTCGAACATACGGTCATTAAAAATCGATACCAATACTTCCAGCTGGCGGCTTTCTTTGATATTTTCGATTCCGCCTCCCGTTGGCCAAGCAACCAACGCCGCAGCCCGCTCGGAATCCCCTTTGTGCACAAGAATTTCGGGTCCAGCCTTGGGCATTGGGAACATCGGTGATGTTCCGCCGTTGGAAACATCATCGACCGTACGCTTGCGTAGCGCGCCAAATGTTTTCAGCACCGCTTCAACCGCTTCATCCCGATCAAAATCGCCGAACAGCATCAACTCAATCGGACCACTGGTCAAAATCGGCTTCCAGAACTTTTTGAAATCCCTTGGTGTCAGAGCGTCAAAATCGTCTTTATCGGGCGTTTTCCAGCGAGGATCCTTACCGCGCACCAACCATTCCAAGTCCCGTTGAAGAACAGCCTGGGGGGAGGCAGCAAAACTGTCATAGCCGATCAAAGACGCCGCACGACCGCGAATAACCGGTGCCTCGTCCCATCGCGGATATTGCAGCTTGGCCGCAATTAGGTGTAGCTGATCCTCGAGATCAGCAGCCCTGGTATCCGCTTTGATTTCAAAGGCATCATTATCAATTTCAAACCCCAGTCCGATCCTTCTGCCGGTGGTTATCTTATCCAAATCGTCCTGGCCAAGGTCGCCGATGCCACTCGCCATTAAGGCCATGGCCCCGGTCCAGGCAAGTCCATCTTCATCTGCATTCAGCCCGCTATATCCCTTGCCAAAACGCGCATTCACCATGATTTTGTTGCGTTCCGCTGTATTGGGGAACAGCAGTACCCGAACGCCGTTGGACAGAATCAATTTTTCGATTTCAAACCGGGAAACCTGCTCTGTTGAAGTAATCTTGCCCTTCCGTCCAATGCGCGGCAACGCGTCAAAACCAAGTTTTGCTTGTTCTACACGCGCATTTGTCGCCGCTTTCACTTTTTCATTAAGAACCGCCGCCAATTTGCTGTTGCCGTCAGCCACTACCGTTGGAGAGGTCAGCAACGCTCTTGTAGCAACCCCGTCAAACAGTTTTTGAGTCGATTCAAGCAGACGTTGCGGTGTGTAAAGGTCCCGCATCTCGCGAAATACATCCAATGCCGTTTGCGGTGTTGCAACGGTTTCTCTGATATCGACCGCGTTGACAATATCATCGGCTTGTTTGCGCGCGGCCTCTGTCGCGTAACCTTCAGCACCGATGGCCAGCGCGGCATCAAACTCCGCTATCTCTCGTGCAATATCTTCTTCCGATGGCGCCTGTGTTGTGGCGTCGGCGATCACCGCCCGAACGTCTCTCAACGCCGCAGCCCAATCATCGCTTAGCGGGACAATATTGACAAATGTCCCATCGACAGACCGGCTGACGTCTTCTTGGTTCACATTTGCCTGAAGGTAGCTTCCCCCTGCTCTGGCCCGCGCTTCTAATCGGCGGTTGATCATTTGCAGCGCGAGCAAATCAATCAGCAGTTGCTGATTATAAGCGATGGTATCATCAACTTGTCGCCACGGCCGCATGGTCGCCAAGGATATGAAGCGCGGTAAAGTAGGTTGAATCAGAACCCGACTTTTGTCCGCATCGGCATCAGGGTCTCCAAATTCAGGGGCAATGCCTGCCTCGCCTTTGCCTTTCCAATCAGAAAAATGCTTTTTCAAAAGAGCTTCGAATTCAGCTGGATCGCCATCTCCGGCAACCACAATCACTGTATTCTCTGGGCGATACCAACGTTGATGAAAAAGTTGCAGCATCTGGGGCGTCGCCGCGGTTAACGATTCAGGTGTACCGATCGGGGCCCGGCTGGCTAGTCGCTGATTTGCGAAGAATAACTCGCGCGTGGCATCCTGCACCTTCGTCTGCGGTCCCTGACGCTCCCGCAACTCGGCCAAGACCACGGGGCGCTCGGCGGAGACCGCTGTTGCGTTCAGGCCAGGCGCGCTAATCATCCCGGATATAATCTTGATGCTCTCATCCAGACTTGTCGGATTGGCATTAGGCAGATCAAGTTTGTAAACCGTTTGAGTCGGTGTTGTTTCCGCGTTGCTATCGCTGCCAAAAGTCGCGCCCAGACGTTGCCACACCCGTTTCGCTTCGCCGTCAGGAACATATTCGGAACCTCGGAAAGACAGATGCTCCATAAAATGAGCAAAGCCTTGTTCGTTGTCCTTCTCCATCAAAGAGCCAACATCGACACGCACCCGAATAGATACTTGGCCCGGCGGAACACCGTTATTTTTGACCGCATAGCGCAGGCCATTATCTAACGTGCCAAAGGTCCAGCTTTTATCGACCGGAACATCGCTGCCTTCATACAACCAAGGTTGTTCTGCGCGGGTTTCAGATTGGGCGCTCTGAGCTTGAACTGGCGTTGCCAGAACCGGCAAAACGAGCCCCGTAAAAATGGCGAATGATGTGAGAAGGCGACGCGTTGCGCTGAAATTTTTATACATGACGCGGTTATAAGCAGGGGCTATCTTACTGGCCAGTGAATAAAAGTCCCTGTGATGAAGCAAATTTTCGATCAACTATAATGAACCTTTTGACCCCATGATGGCAATTTGACCTTGATAGCCTAGGCAAAAACTCCCACATATCGAACATGTTGATAGAAACCGAAAAAACACCCAATCCATCCACGCTCAAATTCCTGATGGGCCAAACGGTTATGACCGACGGAACCCGGGATTTTGCATCTCCGGAGGATGCAGATATTTCACCATTGGCAGAGGCCTTGTTCACTCTGAGTGATGTAAGCGGCGTCTTTTTTGGTTCAGATTTTGTATCCGTAACCGCTGGCCCTGGATCGGAATGGACCGACGTAAAACCGCAGGTGCTCAGCATCTTGCTTGATCATTTTTCCGCAGGCCTGCCTCTATTTAAACCCGGGTCAGCCGGCGAAATCCATATTCCGGCAGAAGAAGAAGTACATGACGATCCGGAGGATGCAGATATCGTCGCGCAGATTAAGGAATTGATCGAAACCCGCGTACGCCCTGCTGTTGCCAATGATGGCGGTGATATCGTCTATCGTGGATTCAATCGAGGGATTGTATTCCTGAAAATGCAAGGCGCTTGCGCGGGATGCCCGTCATCGACGGCAACCTTGAAGCACGGCATAGAATCACTGCTCAAACATTATGTACCTGAAGTAGTAGAAGTCAGAGCGGCCTAATCTATCTATCGGGCGACAAAGGACCACGGGAAATATGAATCAACCACTTGATGATGCGGCACTAGATCAGCTTTTTCGTGAAGCGCGCACGTATAACGGCTATCATGAGAAACCTGTTACTTCTGAACAGCTGCACGCCATCTGGGACCTTATGAAAATGGGCCCGACCAGTGCAAATATGCTGCCCGCACGGATGGTCTGGTGCCACAGCCAGGACGCAAAGCAACGCCTTGCGGACTGTGCTGGAGAAGGAAATAAAGACAAAATCATAAAAGCCCCCGCTGCTGTCATCATCGGCATGGACCAAGATTTTCATGAACATCTACCAGAGCTTTTCCCGCATACCGATGCCAAAAGCTGGTTCGACGACGACCCGGAAGGACGCGCTGTGGGGGCGATGCGCAATAGTTCCTTGCAAGGGGCTTACCTTATTCTGGCAGCGCGAGCATTGGGCTTGGACACCGGTCCGATGTCAGGCTTTGATAATGCTGCTGTGGACAAGGCTTTCTTTGGCGATCAACCCAGCGTAAAATCGAATTTCATCTCGACCCTTGGCTACGGCGATCCAGCGACAATTTTTGATCGCAGCCCGCGCCCTGATTTCGAAAAATTCAACGCGATCATCTGACGGCCTGGGTCGGACAAATGGGCAACCGTGTTCTCACGATAGACACTGCAACAACGGCTTGCTCGGTTGCTTTGTTTGAAGACAAGCGCCTTATAGCAAATAGCTTTGAAGAAATTGGGCGCGGTCATGCCGAAAAACTGGTCCCCTTGATCGCGCAGCTTCCGGATAAAGGGCGCGCAGACCAAATCTTGGTCAATTGCGGGCCGGGAAGTTTTACCGGCGTGCGTATCGGCCTGTCTGCCGCAAAGGCTTTGGCGATGGCTTGGCATGCCAAAATTTCCGGATATCAATGTCTGCACCTTGTTGCTGCGCAGGCGCTCGCTGAAATGAAACACCCCATTCCCGTCTTTATCGCCATGATTGGCGGACATGGCGAGTATTTTGTACAGAATTTTGCCGCAGACGGCAGCGCTCTGGATGCGCTTCTTTCGCTATCACCCGAAGCTGCCTTGCTTGAAAGAAAAGCGGATTATTTTGCCGGCTCGGCTGCGGAACCTCTCGCTAGCCTTGCGGGTGACGTGCTCTATTCGACCATCTTGCCCGACGCAGCTGAATCCATTTTACTCTCCGAACCTCAAGAATATTTGGACGCCGCCCCAATCTATGGACGCGCACCTGATGCACAACCGGCTCGTCAGGCATAACCGATGTCCGATGCCGTCCCTTTTCCTGAAAATGATGGCAACTCAGTTGACCTGAACACCGCCATAGAGCTCGAATATAGTAGTTTCGACAAGCTAAAAACGGTGATGCGGATCATGCATTCAGCCTTTTCAGACTTGTACGGGGAATCATGGAACGAGCACCAATGTCGGTCAATGCTGTCGTTGCCGGGCACGCAATTGATGATCGCCAATCATAATATGGAATCCTGCGGTTTTGCGATCAGCAGAAATGTGGCCGGGGAGGAAGAATTGCTGATGATCGCGGTCGATCCGCAATATCAGAATAAGGGTATTGGTATCGCTCTTCTTAAACGGCTTGTTGCAGACGCAGTAGAAAATGAGGTGACAGCAGTCTTCTTGGAGGTGCGTTCTAATAACCCCGCCCAAAAACTGTATCAAAAACTTGGGTTCCAAAAAATAGGACTGCGGCGGGGATATTATACAGGCGCCGATAAAGAGAAGTTTGATGCGATTACCTACAAAAAACCTCTGTGATCGGGAAAGCAACGCAGAATCAACACAGTACACAGGTTGATCGTTGATAACCCATCTTGTCCGTGCAACTAATCGAGCAGCAAAAAATTGCTCAAAACCATAAAATGGTCGCACGATAGGGAATATATGATAGAGGAAGATAATGCTCTGAAGGAGACGCTGATTGCGCTTACTTCGGATATAGTTGCCGCGCATGTCAGTCATAACAGCGTCGCTGTTTCAGACTTACCGTTGATTATTAACAATGTTCATGGAGCGTTGTCAGGACTGTCCGGAAAAGCCGCCGAGCAAGCGCGCCCAGAACCGGCAGTACCGATTAAATCATCAATAAAACCAGATTATGTAGTTTGTCTGGAAGATGGTAAAAAACTGAAAATGCTGAAGCGTCATTTAATGACTCACTATGGCATGACACCGGACGAATATCGGGTAAAATGGGGGTTGCCGAACACCTATCCGATGGTTGCCCCCAACTATGCCGAACAGCGGCGCCAACTGGCAAAGGCCATCGGCTTGGGAAAAAAGAAGAAAAAAGGCTAAACACCGCTTTTCAATCGATTTAATCTATGGGAAAATTGCGGACAGGTTTCGCAATTTTCCCTTTGCTTTATTGTCCACCGAGAATAGGGTAATATGTAACTATCGGGATGGAGCGAATGCCGGACAAAATTGATCTTGAAAAGCTATGCGCGGAAAAAGGCCTGCGGATAACCGACCAGCGTCGGGTCATTGCTCGTGTCATATCAGATGCCGACGATCATCCGGATGTTGAAACCTTGCACGAACGGTCTTCGGCCGTTGATTCGCGCATTTCTATCGCCACAGTCTATCGTACCGTTCGCCTGTTTGAAGAAGCGGGCATTCTTGATCGCCACGACTTTGGTGACGGACGCGCACGCTATGAGGCGGTTCCAGAGGCGCATCATGATCATCTGATTGATGTGGAAACTGGCAAGGTGATTGAATTTGTAGACCCTGAACTGGAAGCTCTGCAAAAACAGATTGCCGAGAAGCTAGGCTACCGGCTGGTCGACCACCGCATGGAACTTTATGGCGTATCCTCTGACCGAAAAACCTGACAGCGATCAGTTTTCGATTTCAATGGTTGGGACATTACTCATAGGATTACGGGCCATATGCATCCTGCTGAGTTTGATAATTTGCCTGCCGATTCACTATCTATGGAGACTTTTCCGGCTCCCCTCCCCTTGGCCTCGCTTTTTCCTTTCGCTCGTTACGACCAATTGCGGCGCAATTGTAAAAACTAGAGGAAACCGGCTTAAACAGGATGTTTTTTACGTTGCCAACCATATCAGTTGGTTCGATATTCCGGTTATCTCCGGTGTAACCGGCTGCACATTTGTGGCGCAAGATGGCATCGCAAGCTGGCCCGTCATCGGGTGGCTATGCCGCATCAATAAGACAATATTTGTTTCTAGAACTGACCGAATGCAGGTTGGCAGTCAGATTGATATAATTCGCGAAGCCATTGAAGAGAAATACCCGATCACAGTGTTTCCGGAAGGCACCACAACGGACGGGCATAGTTTGTTGCCTTTTAAACCCTCGCTCTTCCAAGCCATGGCACCGCCGCCGAAACCGACCATGGTACAACCAATGCTGCTGGATTATGGCAACGTAAGCAAGGACATTGCTTGGGTTGGTGAAGAACCCGCGATAGAAAATGCGAAACGGCTGTTTGCGCGCCTAGGCACTATTCCGACCACCCTTCATTTTCTCGAACCCTTCGATCCCGCTGATTTTGGAGACCGCAAAGCCATTTGCGCAGAGGCAGAGCGACGGATTGCCAAGGCGCTTTCCGCTTCCCTGTCCGGAGAGCCCGTTGTATAGACAGCGGCTATGAATCGAACCAATCCTAAGAAATTCCGCGTCAAATCCTTTGGCTGCCAAATGAACGTCTATGATGGCGAGCGTATGTCCGAGATGCTTGTCGATCAGGGCATGTCCAGCGCTGCCGATGGCGAAGATGCTGATCTGGTTGTCCTGAACACCTGTCACATTCGCGAAAAAGCCGCGGAAAAGGTGTATTCCGACATTGGCCGCTTACGAGGCAAAGATGGCAACAGCCCGATGATTGCTGTCGCCGGTTGTGTAGCACAAGCGGAAGGCAAAGAAATTTCGCGTCGCGCGCCGAGCGTGGATATTGTGGTTGGTCCGCAAGCTTATCACCGGCTACCCGAGCTGATCGAACGCGCCAAAACCGGTAAGAAGGCTCTCGACACCGATATGCCGGCAGCATCAAAATTCGATGCCCTGCCTACACGCAAGAAACAGGCTCGGCCCACTGCTTTTTTGACGGTACAGGAAGGCTGCGACAAATTTTGTACCTATTGTGTAGTGCCTTATACGCGCGGTGCAGAAATCTCTCGTCCTTGGTCGGATCTGGTCAACGAAGCGCAAGCACTGGTCGATGGCGGCGTAAAGGAAATCACGCTGCTGGGTCAAAACGTAAACGCCTGGACCAGCAAAGACGATAAGGGCAAGATTCAGGGTCTCGACGGCTTGATACGAGCCCTGGACGGCATCAGCGGTCTGGAACGTATCAGATATACGACCAGCCATCCCAATGACATGACCGAGGCGTTGATCGCGGCTCATGGCGAGATACCAGCGCTTATGCCTTACCTGCACCTTCCGGTCCAATCTGGTAGCGACCGTATCCTCAAGGCTATGAACCGTTCGCACACGACCAAAAGCTACCTCAATATCCTAGCGCGGATGAGAGAAGTTAGACCGGACATCGCCATTTCAGGCGATTTCATCGTCGGTTTCCCCGGAGAAACTGATGCGGATTTTGAAGCGACTCTGGCGGTCGTGCGCGAAGCCAACTACGCGCAGGCTTATTCATTTAAATATTCACCCCGACCCGGCACTCCAGCAGCCGGGATGGACGACCAGATAGCGCCAGAAATCATGAATGAGCGACTCCAGCGGCTCCAAGCTTTGCTGAACGAACAGCAACATGGCTTCAATAAACAGGCGCTTGGCCGCCGCACAGACATCTTGCTGGAACGCACTGGCAAACTCGACGGGCAACTCGTTGGCAAAACACCTTGGCTACAATCCGTCCATATCATCGCTCCCGAACTGGCGATTGGCGATATGGTCGATGTGACGATAGAAAGTGCAGGCCCCAACAGCTTGCAAGGAAAAAAGACACAGAGAGAAGCTGCTTGATGGTCAAAAAGAGCATTGCCGAAGACAAGATCAAACTGGTCACACTGGATGTAGAATTTGATGACCCCCAGATATTGGGCGAGTTGTTTGGCGAATATGACCGTAATATCGTGGCGATTGAAAACCGGTTGGGTGTCTATATCGCTGCTCGCGGGACAAAATTGAAAATTGAAGGCGAAGAAGAATCCGCAACCCAAGCCCGGGATGTCCTTACCGGTATCTACAACCGCTTGGAAGAAGGTCAGGAAATTGACGGGGCGGTTGTTGAGGCCATTATCGGGATGGTCGCGGACCCCCGTGTATCGAAAACCGCAAAATCTGGTAGCACCGAAAAATCTTTAAAAACCGATGTCTCAGCGCCGCCTAAAGTCATGATCAAGACGCGCAAGAAAACGATTTTTCCGCGCTCTGTTCGTCAAGCTGATTATATGGAGAAGCTAGCTCGGGACGACATGATATTTGCATTAGGCCCTGCCGGTACCGGCAAAACCTATCTCGCGGTTGCGCAAGCTGTATCGCAGTTGATAACTGGATCAGTAGATCGTCTTATCTTGTCGCGCCCAGCGGTCGAAGCAGGTGAAAAAATCGGCTTTCTGCCAGGCGATATGAAGGAAAAAGTCGATCCATTCCTGCGCCCTCTCTATGACGCGCTTTATGATACGCTGCCTGCCGAACAGGTAGAACGTCGGATTGAAAGCGGCGAGATTGAAATTGCTCCCATCGCCTTCATGCGCGGCCGGACATTGGCCGATGCTTTCGTAATATTGGACGAAGCCCAGAACACAACAACGGCACAAATGAAGATGTTTCTCACCCGGTTCGGCATGAACAGCCGGATGGTCATTTGCGGCGACCCAAAACAAGTCGATTTACCGAGCGGAGCGACATCCGGCCTTGCCGATGCCGTGCAAAAGCTGGACGGTGTGGATAGTGTAAGCACAGTGAAATTTGGGGCCGCCGATGTCGTCCGCCATCCACTAGTGGGCAAAATCGTCGAAGCCTATGAAGGCAAAGATGCTGCAGATTGAAATCAACACTGGTCCCGATTGGCAAGACGGGACTGACTGGCAAAAAAGATCCGAAAAAGCAGCAAGCACAGCGCTTTCTTCATCTTCTTATGGCGATCTAGCAGAACGGAACTTTGCACTAGAGATTAGTATAAAATTCTCTGACAATGATGAAGTGCAGAAGCTTAACTCGGCCTATCGCGAAAAAGACAAGCCGACCAACGTCCTTTCGTTTCCTTTGGTGCCACGTGATTTGCTAGAATCCTTATCCAACAGCGATGACGGTGAAATATTGCTTGGCGATATCATCATGGCGCATGGTGTTTGCACCGACGAGGCGAAGGAAAAGTCTATACCAATGGCCGATCACGCGTCGCACCTACTGGTTCATGGTGTTTTACATCTATTAGGCTATGATCATGAAACTGAAGCCGAGGCCTTGATTATGGAGGCCTTAGAAGTCAAAGCGCTACAAAAATTGGGCATTGCTAATCCCTATGCCGATCAACATATATAAAGAGTGACCAAAAACAAAAATATGCCAGACGATACAGCAAGTAAGTCGAACGGGACCGGCAGTCGATCTGCGTCTACGTCTCGTAACGAGGATGATGAACCGGGGCGAATATGGCGCAGCCTGAAAGCTATGGTTTTTGGTGAAACGGAAGATAACTCGCTACGCGCACAACTCGAAGAAGTCATTGATGAACACGAAAATGAAGGCGACGCCGACAAAAAAGGTGATCCCGATATTTCCCCAGTTGAACTGGAAATGCTTCGTAATCTCCTGCATTTTAGCGACCACCGCGTAGACGACATAGCGGTCCCACGCGCTGATATCATTGCGATAGAAGAAAGCGCGCCTTTTCATGAATATGTCGAAATATTCTCCGAACATGGACATAGCCGTATTCCGGTATTTCGAGATAATCTCGATACGATCATTGGTATGATCCATATCAAAGATATTTTCGCACTTGTCGCAAAAGGCGGCGAACTGCCGACCGACATTACGCCCTATCTGCGTCAACCGCGATTTGTCCCTGAATCTATGGGCGTGTTGGATCTGCTGGCCGAGATGCGGGCGACGAGAACACACCTAGCCATTATATTTGACGAATATAACGGCACCGAAGGTCTTGTTACGATTGAAGATATTGTCGAAGAAATTGTCGGCGATATCGAAGACGAGCATGATGACGAACCTGTGCCAATGCTAAAACCGCTAGATGGCGGTGTATGGGAAGCGGATGCGCGGGCTGAATTGGAAGATGTCGGAGAAGAAATTGATCCGGCGCTGGCTGAGATTGATGAAGATGTAGATACGATTGGCGGCCTATCTTTTGTCCTCGCCGGCCATATCCCGAAAAAGGGCGAAATACTCGAGCATCCTAGCGGCTGGCAACTTAAAATCTTAGAGGCCGATGACTGCCGTGTAACGAAACTGCGCCTATCGCCGCCCGACCTCGATATGGCAGCAGCGAATAAAGTGAGTTAAGCGTCCGCCAATTGCGCTGCACGTTTACGCCAAGTTTCGGCTAGTACGGACAAATTGGATAGCTTTCGCAGCTCCGCCTTATGCCCTTTGTGCCTGCCAGCAATTATCATCCCGAATAGCCGCTCCAACGGCCAGTCGGGTTGGGTCCGCTCTTGCTGAACGATCGCATCGCCGGCCCGCACCCTACCTGGCTCTAAGACTCTGAAATAACTGCCAGACTTAGAAGTCTTCACCACGGTTTTCAAAACATCTGGATGACCAAAATGGTGATTGAGTTTCCAGCAGGGTTGACGCGCATGGCTACATTCGATCAAAGCCTCCCCGACCCGAAATACGTCGCCAAGGTATAGTTTATCTTCGGTCAACCCAGCGCAACTAAAATTCTCCCCGAAAGCGCCCGGATGGTCCAGAATTTCCAACCCCGCATATTTCTCCTGCCAGAACGCATAATGTTCGATCGGATAAAGGTGTACGGCTTTGTCCCGTCCGCCGTGATGCAGCGGATCAGCCACTTGGTTGCCGGATAATCCGAACGACCCAAGCTCTATTGCGTCAGATACTGGCTGTTTGGCGATAGCGCTCATCTCCCCATCGCCGCGAAAAGGTTTTGGTGTACCGATCAGAAGTTTATCAAGCGTCGTGTCAATCATTTGGAAAGATCTATCGATCCAAGTTCATATTGGCAATTTCCCATTTATTATGCTTCAAGGCAAAAATGGAAATCAGTGACCTTCGCATCGCCCTGTATAGCGGCAATTATAACTTCGTACGCGACGGTGCCAATCAAGCGTTAAACCGACTGGCAGAGTATCTTTTGCGCAAAGGAGCCGCCGTTCGGGTATATTCACCGACCACCGACACCCCTGCTTTTGAACCCACCGGCGATTTGATCAGCGTGCCCTCTGTCGCTTTTCCAGGCCGTGGTGAATATCGCTTTCCTACTCATATTTCCAGCAGTGCGAAGCGTGACCTGGCTGACTTTAATCCCAATATTATCCAGATTTCTAGCCCAGACCGGGTCGGGCACCGAATGGTCAGTTGGGCACGGCAAAATGATATTCCGGTACTCGCGTCTGTACACACAAGGTTCGAAACCTATCCACGCTATTACAATTTGGCGTTCTTAGAGCCTGTGATCGAAGCAATGTTAAGGCGTCTCTACCGGCGCTGCGATGCGTTGGTAGCACCATCCGAATCGATGGCACAGGTTCTACGTGAGCAACGAATGAACTATGATGTTGGCATATGGTCACGCGGCGTCGACAAAGAGGTGTTTAATCCATCCAAACGGGATCTGGCGTGGCGACAATCCTTTGGTATTGCCGATGATGAGCCTGTTATCGGTTTCTTGGGCAGGCTTGTTATGGAAAAAGGACTGGACGTATTTTCCGACGCGATTGACGAGCTGAAACGGCGGCGCATCAAGCATCGGGTGCTCATTATCGGTGAAGGACCTGCCCAGCAATGGTTCCAAGAGCGAGTCGATGACGCCATTTTTGCCGGATTCCAACAAGGTCACGATCTTGGACGCGCGGTGGCCAGCATGGATATGTTGTTCAATCCATCTGTCACAGAAACATTTGGCAATGTCACGCTTGAAGCCATGGCTTGCGGCCTTCCCGTTGTTGCGGCCAAAGCGACAGGCAGCCAGAGTCTGGTTAGAGATAAAGAATCTGGACGTTTGGTCACACCAGGCGCAATTCGAGACTTTGCCGATGTTCTGCAGCTCTATTGTCAGGATGAAACTATTCGAAAGACGCATGGCGCGGCGGGCGAAAAACGCGCAGACGAGTTTAGCTGGGACCAGATTAACAACGCAGTCGCCCAAACCTATATTAGACTGATCCGGCAACGGCAGTCGGGCCAGAGTCCAATCAAGCAAGCCGCGATTCGATAGCCTCAACGTCTAACGCAAAACGCCTCTTGCTATCATCATACGCGAATATAAAATCAGGAAAATAATCGATAACCAGATAACAGCAGTAAAAACCCAAATACCGGTCGTAGTGAGACTATTTGGTACGTCTGTTGTCATCTGGTAAATCGACGAACCCAATAAGCCTGCCAAGGATATCCCAAATGCTATAACCGCATGACGGGTGCGCAGTAACAACAGCAATGAACCGACAAATGCGCCCCAAACGCCTAATGCCCAGACTGCATCGGCCCAAGCTGGAAATCCGTAAAAATAATCCAACTGCTCTTGGGTGAAGCCGCTCATATAGCTTGCATTGCGTGTTTGCGTCATTGTGTAGTCCAGCGCTCCGCCTGAATTCCAGACTGTCGCGATTATGCCAACGACCCAAAGGTGCCAAGGCGTCTTCGGCTTGCCTTGCGTTTCCGTTACAGTTTCGACTGTTTCCGACATATTTTTCCTCCCTATTTTCCGTCACCATCTTATCACGAACCATGCCGGCGACAAAATTTAAGCGCAGGCTCAGGAACATGCTGGTTTTCAGTCCAAAAAATGCCATAACAAATGCCCATGGATGATTTCTTCACCACTGATGATAAACCGCAAGGACAGGAAGAGATTCCTGCCAATGCTCCGCTTGCAGAAAAACTCCGACCTAAAAGTCTTGGCGACGTGGTCGGTCAGGATCATCTGGTGGGCAACGAAGGTGCGCTAAAACGCATGATCGCGGCAGGCAAGTTGTCTTCGATCATATTCTGGGGACCGCCAGGCACGGGCAAGACCAGCCTTGCGCGATTGCTCGCCAATGAAACAGACCTTCATTTTCATGCCATATCAGCTGTTTTTTCGGGCGTAGCGGACCTAAAAAAGGTTTTCGCAGAGGCAGAGCAGCGACAACGAATTGGTAAGCAAACTTTGCTGTTTGTAGATGAAATCCATCGCTTCAACCGCTCTCAACAGGACAGTTTTCTGCCCTATGTTGAGAAGGGCACCGTGATCCTGGTTGGTGCAACGACTGAAAACCCTTCGTTTGAACTCAACGCCGCCCTACTCAGTCGTACCCAAGTGTTAATCCTCAATCGGCTAGATAGCACTGCATTGGCAGATCTATTGATCAAATCCGAGGCATTGACTGAGAGCGCGCTGCCGTTAAAGGCCAGCGCGCGGGACGCTTTGATCGCCAGCGCTGATGGAGACGGGCGCTTCCTGCTCAATCAGGCGGAAACGTTATTTTCCCTCGATATCGCGGAACCACTTGATTCCGCTGCATTGGCAAAACTGCTCCACCGCCGGATGGCCGTCTACGACAAGGATCGTGAAGGACATTACAACCTAATCTCTGCCCTGCATAAGTCCTTGCGCGGTTCTGATCCACAGGCCGCACTCTATTATCTAGCGCGCATGCTCGTGGCGGGCGAGGAGCCTCTATATGTTTTGAGGCGCATTGTCCGCTTTGCCAGCGAAGATATAGGGTTGGCGGACCCGAATGCCCTGGTTCAGGCGCTGGCCGCAAAAGATGCATATGATTTTCTGGGTAGCCCAGAGGGTGAGGTCGCTATAGCCCAAGCCTGTCTCTATTGCGCGACCGCTCCCAAATCCAATGCAACCTACAAAGCGCAAAAAGCGGCATGGAAATCAGCAAAACAGACCGGGTCCCTAATGCCACCTCAAAATATTCTCAACGCGCCCACCAAGCTGATGAAAGAAATCGGTTATGGTAAAGGCTATAGCTATGACCATGAGAGTGAAACGGGTTTTTCAGGTGATGATTACTGGCCAGAAGACATGGAGCCCGAGCAGTTCTATCAGCCGGTTGACCGCGGATTTGAGCATAAAATCCGGGAACGGCTGGAATATTGGGAGAAGTTGCGAGGTGGCGACCGTGGTTAGGGCCTCTCTTACTTCACTGGCGCTGTGCGCAATACTACTCGCCCCTGAAACATCTCATGCAGAGGAAAAGACAGTAACCCCGAACTGGTATCTTGTTGATGAGATTATCGAAGATAAAGCGCCAGATTACCGCAGCGATATTTTCTTCGCCGACAAAGCGAGCATCAAGCAGGACAATGGATATACTTCCATCTCCATTTCACAGATCATAATGTCGCAAGGGGATGAACCATCGGATAGTGTAATCAGAGATTTGCGTTCGCGCATTATGATCGACTGCAACGAACATATTTACGCAACGATGGAAGTTTCTGAATTTGACCAAGATAACAAACTGATCACTTCTAAAACAATGCCCCTGGAAACGGTAGAGTGGGAGCTACCCTTCGCCAATTCCGGCTATGTTAGTGTTTTCCGCTTTGCATGCGAACCCGATATCGAATTTGGATCCCAGAAATTTCCCGCTGAGATACAGCCGCTGGCGTCGGTCATGGCCTACTTGAAAGCCGATTGGAGAAATTAAATGACACGCATCCGACTTAGCTTTTCCGCTGGGCTTTTCTTATCCTTGATGACAGCTTCATCAATAGTATTTGCCCAAAGCTCAAAAGAACCGAGCGAATATGACAAGGCGCTGGCCGCGGGATATAAAGCGCAGTTTATCTGTTCCGGCCTATGGAACGGCGGCAAGACACTCCGGGATATCGAGGCGGATGAGCTGACAGGAATTTATGACCATATCGCCGAAATCGTTCCAACGTTGAAAGCCGATATTGATGAAAGGACGTGGCAGGTGCGGGTGACCTATAGTGACACCATGCCGCCGCGCACTGCTTTCTGGAATCCGCGAACTGGCTGCACTGGATGGCCGATTGGTTCCAGCGGTATGAACTTTACCGAGCCGCCAAAATTGCGGGAGTATACCGATGAGCTGGCCTGGCCGATGGGCGATCGCGGCGCCACAAGCAAACAGGTTGAAAAATCCAAGAATCTGCAGCAAATTACAGCGGCCGCTCTCGACAACAGCATATATGGCGGAAAAACCAGTGCCTTCCTTGTAATCAAGGACGGTCAGATTTTGACAGAACGCTATAAAGGCGGGCACGATCTGCATACAGCGCAGCGTACATGGTCGGTTGCTAAATCCATTGCTGGAACCCTGATCGGACATAGCGTTCATCAAGGTTTTTCAGACGTCAATGCACCGGCAAAAATAATCGAATGGATGAGTGTTTTTGATCCGCGTCAGAAAATCACTCTCGATCAATTGATGCGAATGTCAAGTGGTCTAACAAGTGACACTGCGGGAAACCGGACCGATCCGATCTATATGGGAGGTGCCACGGTTACACAACGAGCAGTGAACTGGCCCCTGCTCCACCAACCCGGTAGCCGGTTTCGATACGCTAATAATGATACCTTGCTCGCCGTTCACGCCGCGCGTTCGGGCTCGTTTGAGCCTTATGAATTTTTCCAGAAAATTGGCATGACACGCACCTATGCGGAAACCGATTGGCAAGAAAATTACATTCTTTCCAGCCAAGTTTGGACGACGGCTCGCGACCTTGGCCGGCTGGGCATGCTCTATCTCAACAATGGGATGTGGAATGGAGAACGTCTGCTCCCCGAAGATTGGCGCGAATATGTCAGCACGGCATCCGGGCCGCAACCCGATCGCGAGTTTGGCTATGGTGCGACCTTCTGGTTGATGAACAACACAGACGGGGTTCCGAAAGACACATTTGCTGCCTTTGGCAATCGGGGACAATATCTGGTGATTGTCCCTTCGCGTGATCTTGTCATCGTAAGACGCGGCTATGATACGCGGGATAATCGCTTTGATATTGCGACCTTCACGCGGGACGTTTTGAAAGCTATCGGCTCATGAGCGAAACCTATCGGGCTGCCGTCTGCACCGCATTAATCGGACCGGACTCGATCCGTATCGAAGAGATGAAAGCAAAGCCGCTGCAAGCGGGAGAGGTCCGCATAGGCGTGAAAGCTGCGGGCCTCAATTTTCCTGACTTGCTGATGACCGTTGGGAAATATCAATTCCGTCCTGATCCGCCGTTTGTGCCAGGGCTAGAAGTTGCAGGTATAATAATCGAGATTGCGCCAGACGTAACTAAGTTCTCAGTCGGAGATCGCGTTATGGGAGGCAGCAAAGGAAATGGATTTGCAGAACAGATTGTCTTGCCTGCATCAGCAGCCCGATCATTACCTGAAGCGCTATCCTTTTCCGAAGGAGCATGCTGGCATAGTGCCGCAATCACCGCTTGGCATGCACTGAATGACAAAGCCGTCTTGCAGGCTCAGGAAACGATCCTCATCCTTGGGGCCAGCGGGGGCGTTGGCATGGCTGCGGTCAAACTCGCCAAACACAAAGGCGCGATTGTGATTGCCACCGGCTCCAACGATAAAAAACGCCAAGCGCTTGCACAAGCTGGGGCAGATCAAAGTCTTGATCCCGCCGATCCAAGTCTTGCTGCAAAAGTGAAAGACTTGACCGGAGGAAATGGCGCCGATGTCGTATTTGATCCTGTTGGTGGTGATCTCGCTATTACCGGAACGCGCGCAATCAGTTGGGGCGGTCGCTATTTGATTGTAGGTTTTGCCAGCGGCGATATCCCTTCTTTCCCCGCCAATCACGCATTGATAAAGGGTTACAGCCTCATCGGTTTGCGGGCCGGAGAAAGCGCACGGCGCGATCCGAAGTTGGCAGAACGCAGTGAGCAAGCCCTTCGCAAGCTAGCAGAACAAGGCATCATGCGCCCCCATATCTCCCACAGCTTTGCATTAGATGATGCTGGAGATGCCCTCAGGGCGCTAGAACAGCGCGCCGTTATCGGACGCGCCGTCATCAATTTCGCTCACTAAATTTGCCGTTACATATGATTACATCCTGACGCCCTCTAAGCGCTACTCCGCACTATATCTCATCTAGGGAACGTGTTAACCTGTACAGGAATTATCAGCGGTCACAATCAGGGGAAAACAAATGGATGGACTAAGAATAGGAAATTATGCGCTCGATACAGAGCTTATGATGGAATGGGGTGAAAAGATCGGTATCGCGCTGATTATCCTCCTGCTGACTTGGGTGGTCGCGAAGGCTTCTAAGTGGGCCTTTGCGAAGCTTGTCGACAATATCAGCTTGCTCCAACGGGACACCGGTTCCGGTGAATCCATCGGCATGTCGCTCGGTAAAATCGTGTCGCTGTTGATATGGTTATTTGGTTTAATCGCCGTGCTTTCCACATTCGGATTGAACAGCGTCATCGAACCACTTCAAACCTTGCTAGACGACGTGATGGGTTTCATCCCGAATATTATCGGCGCTGGAATCATTTTCTTCGTTGGTTCGATTGTCGCGAACATTGTGAAGCAAATCGTTGAAACTACAATGATGACCGTAAATTTGGACAAATGGGCCAACAAAGCTGGTGCGGAACAGGTTACCGGTAACAGCACGATCAGCAAGACCATCGGTACAATCGTCTATGTTCTGATTATCATTCCGATCGCAATATTGGCTCTTGATGCGCTAAACATGTCGGCGATCACTAGCCCGGCAACGGCGTTGCTCGACACAATCTTTACCTCAATCCCTCTGGTAATTGGCGCCGCCATCTTGCTGGGCATCGCCTATATGATTGCACGCTGGGTTGGCGGACTGATTGAAGAAGTCCTGCCGGGTCTGGGCGTTGATCGGTCGGTTGATGCTCTGGGTATTCTGCCTGAAAAAACGACGATTTCTTCAGTTGTTTCCAAGGTAGTGATCATTGCAATCATGCTGTTTGCTGCGATCGCAGCGACCCGTATGCTGCAATTCCCCGAACTTACCAATATTTTGAACGAAGTATTGGGACTAGGTGGCAAGGTTATCTTTGGCGGCGTGATCATTGGCCTTGGCTTCATGATTGCTAGTATCCTGTCGAAAATTGTCAGCGGTGCATCAGAAGGCGGTATGGGCGGTCAGATTGTCAAATATGCGACCATCGTACTCTTCGTCGCAATGGGCTTGAAATATATGGGTCTGGCAGATTCAATCATCAACATGGCCTTCGGTGCTCTGGTAATTGGTGGAGGAATTGCAGCAGCTCTGGCCTTTGGCCTGGGTGGCCGCGATGCTGCAGCAAAGACGCTGGAGGACTTGCGGACGAGCAAGCCTAAAGCGCCCGCAGCTCGCAAGCCTGCGGCCCGAAAGCCAGCGGCAAAAAAATAAGCTGGCAAGCATCTGAAAAGAACGAGGGCGGGTCCATTGGGCCTGCCCTTTTCTTTTGCGTATAGAATAGGATAAAGACGGCCCATGCGCCGCTTCAATCATTTCACCTGCGTTGACTGGTCTGGCGCAAAGACCGAACGTCCTAATGGGATTGCGGTAGCGGCGATAGGACCCGACGGGCCTCCCGCCCTGCTCTCTCCTGATCCCAAATGGTCCCGCGCCGATGTGCGCGATTGGCTGCTTCGGGTCGCCGCAGCAAAGCAAGATATGCTGATCGGCTTTGATCTATCCATGGCCTTGCCCTTTTATGATACCGGATGCTATTTTCCAGAGTGGGAGGACAGCCCATCGTGCGCGACCGATTTGTGGCAATTGGTCGAACGCTTATCTGGCACCGATCCTTATTTAAACGTCCTGTCCTTTCTCGATCACCCGCAGGCAGTACGCCATTTCCGTCACAGCCGTGATCATGTCGGCGACTTATTTACCGGCGGTACGGGACGGTTGCGGGTCGTTGAACAGTATCAGCGTCAAACCGGCCAAGCCAATAGCGCCAGCTGCTTCAATCTCGTCGGCGCTGCTCAGGTCGGCAAATCCAGCCTTACCGGGATGCGGATGTTGCATCAGTTAAACGGTGCGATCCCCATATGGCCTTTTGACCCCGTTCCGGACAGCGGACCGATGATCGTCGAGATATATACGACCATTGCCGCCCTCGCCGCCGGACTGCCCAAAGGCAAAAGCAAGATACGGGACCGCAGCGGACTGGAAACGGCACTACGGGCGCTGGGTGCTGCCCTACCGGCAAAACTGCGACATTATGACGATCACAGCACGGATGCCTTGGTTACTGCGGCGTGGATGAAGAACGCGAGCGAAGATATCCGACTTTGGCATCCGCCAAAGCTGACAGACGCAATAGCGCAAAAAGAGGGCTGGACCTTTGGTGTTTTTTGAAGCAAAGAGCGCTCGTTATTGGCTAAAGTCATTAAACCAGCGCCGAATTAGCTCAGCTGGTAGAGCAACCGCCTTGTAAGCGGTAGGTCATCCGTTCGAGTCGGATATTCGGCACCATTTTTGCAGATTCAGAAAACATCTTGGGGATGTTCTCCTGCAAAAACCCCGACTGCAAAGGAGGGTGGCTGCACACAACAGTAACGTCTATCGATACTTTTCGAGCAGCTCAGAATGAGCGTCCTATTAGTTCCTGCCTTTCCTACCCAACAAAAAAGCCCCGCCAGTCTCCTGGCAGGGCTCCTTTTCCACGTGACGATCTCTCTAGAACTTGATGCCCGCTGCAATACCATAGCGACGTGGGTCCAGCGTGAAGATATTGGTGAACAACCCTGAAGATGCATCCGTCAGATATTGACCGGTGATTGAGCTGCTATCGAAGATATTTTGAACAAACAGCCTTGCGAACCATTTGTCTTCCGTACCGTTCAACTGCAGCGAAGCATTGGCTTGGGTGAAGCCCTCAATTTTATTCACATTACCGTTGAAGATGCTCGCCGTCTGATCACCGGTATAAGCAAGATCAACGCGCGGGACCAAGGTCCATCCGCTGTCAAAGTTATGCGTATATTGCACGCCAGCTGACACTTTGACATTAGGTGCTTGCGGAAGATCGTTACCTCTCAAGTTCACTTGGACACCTGGGCTGATAACCGTAATCCCTGCAGGATCAAAGCCAGCACCGATTGCGGCTGCTTGAGCCTCCAAAACGCCGCAGATACCAAATGCACCTGTAGAAGCGATGTTGCCATCGGCCGGAAATGCAGTTGTTCCCTGAAGACCCAAGCCAGGATTAATAGCGTTAACAAAGGCATTTGCCCCGGCTGCATTGCCGGTTGTTCCAGGAACAACCGCACAGTTTGAACCGTTCGTAATGTCTTTGATAATTACAGAATCGGCACGTCCGCCACCTGGATCACGTGGGTTGCTGAAGAGTTGATCTCCGACAACTTTCGTTTTTAGATAGCTGAAGCCGAGATTTATCACCCAATCTGGATCAGGGCGAATAAACGCTTCAATCTCCGCCCCATAAATTTCGGCATCGACAGTATCGTTGACCGCGGTTCTTGCGATAATGCGGCTTAGCTGAAGATCCTTATACTTATAGAAAAATGCCGTCGCATTTAACTGCAATGCGCCTCCAGCAAAGGTGTTCTTCGAACCGATTTCAAAGGAATCAATCTGTTCGGAATCGAAAGATTCCGGAACCGCGAAAATCGGTTGCAGCGGCGGGTTGATGCCGCCGGATTTATAACCGCGCGAATAGGAAGCGTATATCAGATTATCATCGGTAAACTGCCAATCGATGACTGCCCGTCCTGTAATCTCGTCAAAGGCAACACTGCGCTGCTGTACGATCTGATTTCCAGGTGTGCCGGGATCAGCATCGAAGCCTCCAACAAATGGAGAGTCAAAAGCATCTGTGGTTTGCCCGAAAGGTACCAAGAAACTAGCCAGTGTAGAGCGCGCTTCAACGAATTTCTTATCGTTATTATATCTCAAACCACCCGTAAATTTCAGAGTGTCGCTGATATCAAAATAGACTTCACCGAAAATACCATAGGATTCCAGCTCAAATTCCCGCGTGTTGTTACGAAAATATGGGGTTCCCAGAAAGCCACCATTCGATGCACCTAAGATGCCTGCAATATAGTCAATAGCAAAAGCGTTCACATAATAGCTGTTTTGCCCGAGATTATTTTCAGCATAAATCCCGCCAACCAAAAAGTTGAATGGACCATCAAGATCACTGGAAACAATGCCTTCTATCGACCAACTACTATTGTCCTGATTGGAGCGATCCAAGGAAATTGGGCTATCCGCACATATCCGGTTTCCGCCGTAAGACCCCAAACCGATTGTATCGGTATCGGATGTACATAGTTGCGTACCCGACGTAACAGCATCCAACACCGGAGCAAAAGCCGCCAAAGGTCCGCCAGGTCCTGAAAGTGCGCCAAGAGTACCAAGCCCAGCATCGAACGTTGTTCTATCCAAAACTGACAAGTTGTAATCTTGCCGCGAATCAACTGAAGTTTCTTGATAAAGTCCTGTCACTGATACTTGAATGGGGCCGAAATCATGTTCGATATGGGCTTGCAACTGGAGTTCATCTGTAAAATATTCAGGATTGAAATCTGTGTTAACAACCCGAACATCATCGGGTTCATCAAAATTGGCGTGGCCATCAGGGCCATATAAACTGTTCAGTCCGATTGCTCCGGGCAGACCGTTAATTGCAAAAAACTCGCTAGAACCCAATGTACCTGTAAAGTTCGCATTGGTGTTGTTCTTGTCGAAATCGAGACGACCGTTCAAACAACCCAATACACCGGTCGGATCGCGCTGACATAACTGCTTTTGAATACGCAGGCGATCATCATCCTCACGAAAATAATAAGCCATCAGGTTCACGGTAGTATCAGGCGTTGGCTCCCATTTTATCGAACCACGCACCGCATACATATCGCGGCCATCTATCCGGGAGTCGTCAAAGATATTACGGGTATAACCGTCACGTTTCTGGTAAAATCCGGCAGCACGAAAAGCCAAAGTCTCTCCGAGTGGCACGTTAAGCATGGCTTTAACTTGGTAAGATTCGTAGTTGCCAAACTGGCCTTCTACCGAGCCTTTAAATTCACCCAGCTCTGGTTTAGCTGTCACAACGTTAACAACGCCGGAGGTGGCGTTCCGCCCAAATAAGGTTCCTTGTGGACCACGAAGAACCTCAACCCGTTCCAGATCGAAATACTCCGTTTCAAATAATCGGGTGTTAAATAAAGGGGCGTCATTCAAGTGAATGGCGGTTGCAGAATCGCAAGTCACACCAACACACAGATCGCCGATACCGCGGATAGTAAAGCTCGACGCGGTAAAGTTGCTTTTCGTAAAAGATACATTTGGAAGGGTTAGTTGCAGATCGGAGGCGTTCTCAATCTGCTGTGCTTCCAGTGCTTTTGAATCAAAAGCGGAAACAGCGATCGGCACTTCCTGAAGGCTTTGTGCTTGACGCTGCGCGGTCACGATGATCACATTATCATCAAGCTCATTGTCGGCTTGCGCCCATGCTGGTGAAGCCACTGCGGATATAGCGGTGGCGGCCAATAGTAACGATTTACGCATCATTCTCTCCCAATCCCGAACCATTTTCCTGGAGAGTGTAGCTTTTGCTCATCCCCCCAGATGACCTGATCTTCAACTAATCAATCGATTAAGTCCAGACCGAAATGATAAAAATGCACCAGCACATTACATTTTTGCACCTTTGTTGCTGGAATCGGCGGAAATTAAGAACAAAAAAAGCCCCGCCAGTTTCCCGGCGGGGCTCTTATTTAAGCGAATTATGCTTCGCTTAGAATTTGAAGCGGACTACGCCGCCATAGGTGCGCGGCGCGCTCGGGTAACCCGACACAGTGCCGGACTGCGCCACACCATCGAATACGGTGGCAATGTACCGGTCGTCGAACAGATTGCGGCCATACAAACCAACTTCGAGGCCATTGTCGAGAGCAAGCGTCATGGAGGCATTCACGAGATTGACTTCGCGACGGAATATCTGTGTGTTACCGACATTCGTATTAAACTCCGGCAAACCGTTGTTGATATCGGTATTGCTCTCATGATTGTAATCCACCCGAGTAATCAGACGATTGCCCGATGCACCAAATTCATGCGTATAAGTCGCTGAGGTTGCGATGCTCCAAGCCGGGATCCCGCCTGGACGGACACCGGTAAGGTCACCCAACACACTGCCTGGAAAATCATCAAACAGCGGATCGAGGTGGGTCGCCGCGAATGTAAGCACCAGTCCATCGGTCGGTTGGACGTTAACATCCAGCTCAAAACCACGGACTGATTGTTCGCCTGCATTGCGCAGCGCAAAACCGGTCCCAGTGAAAGCAAAGCTTTGGAAGCCCTCAATCGTCTGGTCGAACAGTGCGAGGTTAACACCGATTCCTGGCCATTTCGCTTTGATGCCGACTTCATAAACTTCGGCTTCCTCTGGGCCAGCGAAACGCGAACCTGTGACCAAGTTTGGTAGAGCAAGACCAGCATCAAGGATTGGCGATGACGGAGCGGCGAAAGTTGAACCTCCCGGGCCTGCGGCAAAGTCATCATTCGACGGACGGCTATCGCGCGAGAGATTGATTGAGCTCGCTTTAAAGCCGGTCGCATAGCTGCCGTAGATATTCACTTCTGGAGAAATTTCGTAAGAAGCACGCAGCAAATAGGTGAACTTATCGTCCCGTGTCCGGCCATCTTCGACCGCATTTGGAATGCTCAAGAATGGTGGCTGGAACTGGAACCCCGCAAGAGGGATCAACGTGTTCACGGTTGGATCGGTGGCTGCCGCAAGCAGAGCTGCTTGGTTCGCAGCTGGCAGCGCCTGGAATTGGTCACGAGTGGTAACCGTTCCGGCGGTTGCGCCTACAATGAAGGCATCAACCAGATTGACCTGACCGAGCGGATCGAAAGACTGCTGCGCAAGCTCGAAGTCCTTTGAATCGTCCGTGTAGTTGAACCCACCGGTGAACACGAGCCCGTCAAGTGGTTCGAAATCAACCGTACCAAAGATCGACCATGATGTGTTGTCCATGCTGAACTGCTCAGAGGTAAGTAGCGGCGTGTTGAAGATGCTCTCTTGCGGCAAGCCGAGACCAGCTTCTACTGCGTTAAACACTGATGGCAGGCCGGCCAGCACGTCGGCAGGGTTACCGCCAGCGAGAAGTTCGAACACGTCGCGGATATCGCTTCCGTTCTGGATCGCGCTCTCCTGCGCGATTGACTCGTCAAAATAGTAACCACCAAGCAAGAAGTTGATCGGACCATCAAAATCCGAAGCAATCCGAATTTCCTGGGTGAAGGATTCTACATCTTGCTCGCGTGTTTCCGTAGCAAGAGAAGCGCTGGTGTAATCAATGTCTGATAGGAAGAAGTTCTTCAGCTCACGATAGGAGGTAATCGAGGTAACCGAGATCGGGCCGGTGTCCCAATCGACTTGTATCGAGCCGCCATAATTGTCGACTTCATTGGTCGGAACAAAGTTCAGGAACGCTTCGTCACTAAAGAAATCAGTGTTTAGCTGTCCGCCTACTGCGTTGATCGCGCCGGTAACCGGCCCGGAAACAACGGTGGCAACCTGACAGCAGACCTCGTCGATGCGTGAATAATCTGCGATTGCGCGAATACGCAAATCTGGGGTTGCCTCGATCAACAGCTGACCACGTGCGGACCAACGGTTACGATCATTCTGCTCTTCGTCAAGATTGACGATATTGGAGTAACCGTCGCGGCGGTTATAGCTGCCGTCGACCGAAAATGCGATACTCTCGGTAATCGGGCCCGTAATGTCGCCCTTGATAACGACCGAATTGAAATTGCCGTAGCTGGCCTCAACCGCGCCGCCAAATTCAAATTGTGGCTCACGCGTGATCACGGAGATGACGCCTGCCGATGCGTTCTTACCAAACAGCGTCGATTGCGGTCCGTTCAAAACCTCAATCCGCTGAACGTTGGGAAGATCGCTCAAAGCAGCAGCAGAGCGCGAACGGAATACGCCGTCGATGAACACACCAACCGATGGCTCAATGCCAAAGTTGTTATCGCCATTACCGAAGCCACGAATGATGAATGTAGAAGCTGATGATGTCTGCAGCTGGCTAACGCGCAATGACGGAGCGACTGTTTGTAGATCAAGAACGTCACGAATCTGAGCATTCTCGAGTGTTTCACCGGTGGTCACAGAGACAGAAATCGGGGTCTGTTGCAGCGTTTGTTCGCGCTTGGTGGCGGTCACGATGATGACATTATCATCAATCGCTTCTTCTTCCTGAACATCTTGCGCGTAAGCCGGAACGGCAGAGATAAGGCCACCCACAGCTGTGGCGGTCAAAAACTTGGTTACTTTCATCATATTCTCCTAAGAACCCATTTCGAGGTGACGTGACAATTTATAGCCGTCCTCCATCTAAAGCCCGCATTGATGCAAATGGGAGCGATAGTCCACAGCTTCTCATGCTTTACAGGCCAGTAAGTATGATTATTGCACGGAACCACTCCAAAACGTTGCAACGGAGCAACAGATGTGTCCAAAATGTCTGTGTTGGTGCCCCTGGCCCGACTCGAACGGGCACTCCTTGCGGAACTGCATTTTGAGTGAGACAAGACTAACGTATATTACTGATAACAAAGAATAATAACTCAAGCAACTTAAAAATGTGTAAGGATTTGTGTAAGTTTTCCGCTATCTGGTGGATTTAGCACCCTGCCCTCGCAGCCAAAAACTAACACTAGAAGAAGAACCGCTAGACCGCTTTCCGCCTCGCGCCTGACATGTGCCGCATTATCCCAAAGGTGAGCATTCTCTATAATTCAGTCGGATATCCGAAACTGGATAGAAAGCTAAGGCTAATGAAGCGGAAAATACCATAGTTGAAACCTTGGGTACTTCCGTCATCTTGCTGAAATCACTTTCTTGAGGCGGTGTCACTGGCTGCTGGGTCCGAATTTTTTGAAGTGTATCTGAACCTAAGCATGCCGGTGCTGGCCATCGAACGCGCTCGTGCATAGTGGCCATAGTCTCTCACTGAATATGCTCATTGCCATACACTCTCATAACACCGCGGTTGTCGCCAATGCCGACCATCAGAAGGCAAATTGCTCTTGATGCAGTTTTGATTCGTTGACGCCGAGCTGACGAAGCGCGTTCTTACTCCAATCCATGAAGGGGTCAGGTCCGCACAGAAATACCTCTCTATCGGTTAGCTCCTTAATTGCTTCTAAGTCAGAGAGTTGAACACGCCTTTGTTCAATGCTCAACGCAGCGTCGGGGAATTCCTGAGTTAGGATATCAAGCGCAGTCTGAGCTTCTGACGAGGCCTCGCCCGTGCTTTGGAAAGCGAGGATGCGAAGGTTGAGACTCTTTGGCAATGGGCTGCTGGTCGCCAGAAAATGCCTCAAGACGTTGATGTCATCGCCGCGACCGGAGAACACCAAAACGATTTCGGAAGACAGCTGATCAGGGAGAACTTTTGCGATATTCGTTATGCCTTCCCACATAGCCATGAACGGAGTGATACCAACACCGCCTGCGACCCAGAGCATCTTCGCCGGAATAGTCGGAGGGCCTCCTGCCGTATCCTGAGTAAGGCAACTAAACCCCCCGCCAGCGCCTTTAAAGTCCACCTGCATTGGTTGCTCGATCTGTTGGGCCACAAACTCGTGTAAGAAGTTGGACATCAGTCCGCCGGGTTTGCGTTTGACTGTCACGCTGACCTGATTGGCCCGCCGGAACATGTTTTTCTCTGCGTCAAACTCCGGTGCATTTGAGAGCGTCCAGGTGCGAACAAAGTCTTCGTTCACCATTTGAGGGTTGGCCTCATTCATATGGCTATACCCAGAATCCAGCATCCCGGAGAAATCGAAGATGCCGAAGCCGCCCAGCATGGGCGCTTCAATCGCTTCCGACAACTCAAAGGTGAATGTGCGAACTGTTTCGGAGATCTGCTGGGTTGAAACGAGTGTTGCTGCAATCGGATTGGATGCCTCAACGGCATCAGCGATATGGCCAATCGCATCCAGTTCAGACCGAAGATATCGTACTGGCGGGTTGTAAGGAGAATGCTGTTCTTCAGATACAAGTCGCAGGTTCAGCGCGCTTTTTACAAACACCGCCCCATTCACTTGGATGCGCGTGAGCAGGCCAACTCTCGGCATGATTGCTTCTGCATCCGTATCGTACAGGTTTTCAGCATTGCCGGTAACGTAGAGAACATCGCCTGTCGTAAAATCGAGAAACGCCAACCCGACCTGCCTGTCGGTCTCGATATTCCCAAGCGACTGGTAGAAGCGGTTTCCAGAATGGTCTGGCAAAACCAGATAGGTGGTTATACCGTCACCGCTCTTCTCTTCATACACGCGAACAAAGCCGGGCGTCCCACCGCGATGATTGAGGCCCATATCGCCTTGGTCCAGAGACGCATCCTCAGCGTTCTCACTGTGTTTTGTCGCCAGAAACACGGTGCTTGCCCGAGCGATCAGGTCCTTTGAGGCATCTGGCAGAGCAGCTGTCAGCGCATCAAAGCTATCGAGGGCTAGCTCAGCATCTCGAACCTCATGCTCTAGCGAGCGAACCGTGATATATTTGGGGCAATTGCCCAGGTGCTGATCAGAGATCAGTCGCAGGCCTACTTTGCCGACAGTGTCGAGTGAGATGGGCTCTATGACTCCCGCCATTTTGTTGCGCCGACGATTGGTGAAATCGACCCCTACACCAGCAAAAAGACGGCGATCATAACCAGCGGGCTTGTGGTCTGGTCCCAGCGCTCGAACGAAGGGATCGTAGGGACTCACCTCGGCGACAACTTCGGTCTGGTTGTGGCCAGATGTTGTGATGCCAATAGAAGGGTCAGTAAGCGAGGTCGTGACTAGAACACTCACCCACGGCCGCCCCTGCTTATCCAGCGTTGCCAATGGCAGGTAAGGCAGTCCAGCAAAGAACTCTGCGTGCTGTTGCGGCATATCCTTTTCGATATAATCTGGCACCGAGAATACAATATTGTCCGGTGTGCCGCGGCGCTCTTGAACCAGCGCCTCGCCGCTATGCCATGGATGTCCTGCGGTCATTTTCGATCCTTTCATCGGCGATATTTGGCGCGGCTGACTTTTAGATCAGCCGCGCTCGCAAGGAAATCAACCCCTGATTGGTTCAAGCCGCCGCAGGAATGGGCGACGTTGCCATTCCGACAAAACGATCCTGAGCTTCGATCCGGCCGAGCCAGGTGCGGATGTTGGGATAAGAATCCAAGCTGACACCACCTTCGGGTGCATGCGCGATATAGCTGTATCCAGCGACATCAGCGAGCGTCAGGCGTTCGGCGACGAGGAAGCTTTTGCCTTCAAGATGCTTTTCCATGACCTCGAACAGGGCATGGGACTTTGCAATGCAGGCCTCATGATCGAACGGCGCGCCAAAGACGGTGACGAGACGGGCACAACATGGGCCAGCGAAAATCTCGCCAGCTGCGATGGAAAACCAGCGCTGGATCTGGGCCGTCTCGACCGGATCGCGCCCTGTCCATTCAGCGGTGTCGCCATAGCGGTCTGCCAGATAGGCAATGATCCCGTTGGAATCCGACAACATTGTGCCATTATCGTCGATTGCTGGAACTTGCCCGAATGGGCTGATGACAAGAAATTCAGGTGCTTTGTGGGCGCCATTCGCCATGTCCACTTCAACCGTTTCGTATGGCAGGTCGAGAAAGGCGAGCATCAGTTCGGCCCGGTGGCTGTGGCCAGACTTGGCCACGCGGTGAAGCTTGATTGGGGCTGCATTGGCAGGGAAGTTGGTGTTCATAGGTAATTCCTTTTTCGAAATGTTGATTGGTTGACTGGTTAAAGGCCAAGATCGGACAGGCCCGGATGGTCATCGGGCCGACGGCCATGTGGCCAGCGAAACTTGCGGTCTTCTTCGGCAATCGGATGTTCGTTGATGCTGGCGTGGCGCACAGCCATGTATCCGTCCGCATCAAATTCCCAGTTCTCGTTGCCATAAGCGCGGAACCAGTTGCCGCTATCGTCGTGATATTCATAGGCGTAGCGGACCGCGATGCGATTGTTATCAAACGCCCAGATCTCCTTGATCAGGCGGTAGTCGAGTTCCTTGGCCCACTTGCGGGTCAGGAATTCTTTGATTTCTTTGCGACCCTGCGGAAATTCGGCGCGATTACGCCATTTGCTATCGGGCGTGTAAGCGAGCGCCACCTTGGCTGCATCGCGTGAGTTCCAACCATCTTCCGCGATTCGGACTTTCTCTATCGCTGTCTCTTGCGTGAAAGGTGGCAATGGTGCCCTTTGGGCTTCTTTCTGTTCCATCGTCTGACTCCTAAGTTAGGTCAAAGTAGGGAGGTCTGCGGTAGCGGGGGGATGAGGGAGAGAGCAGCCGCAGACCTCCCAAGAGGGTCAGGCCGCGCGAGCAACCTCGACGACGGGGGAATCTATTTCCGTACCGAACACCTCATTGAAGTAGTCGATCAAGAAGGCCGAAGGTGCAGCTACGATAGTGGCTGGGGTAGGAACACGGAACATATGTTTTCTCCATTTGATTGAGCAGCTGATCTGCTAATGAAATAGAGATAGATTGATCTGAACTTCAGAAGAATAGCTTCTTTACGAAAAAAACTGTTTTGCATATTGATAATAATCGTTACGCCGCATGTATCTGTTCCCCGTCAGCGATCGATAGACAGATTAGCGTCATAGAATAAGGGAGTATTTTGGTTTCATCGTAGTGACTGTAAGGAACGAAGATGAAAGCAAAATACTCAAAAGCGCCCGCGGAG